>Ga0315543_1001699_pt1 | contig 23095 bp, 19 predicted proteins | sample SalMarSW160210MG_2_FD_203098 | JGI IMG/M metagenome (GOLD analysis project Ga0315543, IMG submission 203098) | Salt marsh sediment microbial communities from the Plum Island Ecosystem LTER, Massachusetts, United States - Salt Marsh Sediment SW1601-210 ... | reverse complement strand
TAGAGAATGGTTGGGTTCAAGAGATGGATGCGGCGGAGAACTACCTGCCACATTTCGAGCGAGATGGACATCCTTTCCTGGTGTAGAAGCTATAAGTTTAAGCTGTGTCTACTGATTATCCTGTGACAGGTACCAGGGCTGTTAATAAGAATTGGTTGCGAGTTAGCATCGAAGCCTTTCTTGAAATTTGACGCTGTAGCCTTTTTATTGGTATAGTGTGGATAGGTTTCGTGGCCCCGTAGTGTAGCGGTTTTAACATGCCACCCTGTCACGGTGGAGATCAGGGGTTCGAATCCCCTCGGGGTCGCTTCTTATTTTTATAGTGGTGGTCACCTCAATCGTTCTTGCTGGAGGGGGAAGTTCCCGCCTTGGCAGCAGTAAGGCCATGCAAATTGTCGGGGGGAAAAGCTTGCTGCAGCGAGTGGTTGATCGGGTTACGCTGATAAGCGACCAAATTCTGGTGATAGGTTCTGTCTACCAGCCTGGCTTCCCAACTGATTCCAGAATACAATACAAAGAGGATTTGTATCCTGGCAAAGGTCCACTTGGAGGAATCTATACCGGATTGTTAGCCTCTAAATCAGTTTACAATGTCGTGGTTGCCTGTGACATGCCCTTCCTGAATGTGGAGCTGCTACGCTACATGATTAAACTCTCCCCTGGTTTTGATGCTGTTGTCCCTCGAGTGGGGAAGGTTCAACCTCTCCATGCCGTATATTCCAGAGCTTGTGTGGATGCTATGGGGGTACAGGTGAAGGATGACCGCGTCAAAATCACCTGGTTCTTGGATGACGTACATGTTAGATACATTGAACAAGCTGAGTGCCAGGACTTCGACCCTGGTCTTCTAAGTTTTTTTAACGTAAATTCCCTGGCAGACCTGGCTCGAGCCAACAGGCTGGTGGAGGATATGATCTAGTTCAGATAGATGGGTGACACCTCAAAGAAAGTCAAAATGCAAAATGACAGAGCAAAGTTTAAAAATGTGGTGCGAAGCTTTAGCCTCGTGCTGCACGACCCTGAAGGGTCGCACTACAAAATTTGGAGGTGAAGGATTTCCCAGCAGTGATCGAAGGGCTGTCGTTGCGAGCCATTTTACTGTTGTTGAGGGCTCAGAATGACAGGGAATGGAGAGCTCGCAATGACAACAGGAATTGTGCCATAATTCACCAGATTAACTATCAGTTCGGTTTGTTAAGAGTCGAAGTTGTAAGGAATTTGTTGCATGGTCTCTGTTGAACAGGCGTTAGAGGAAATTCTTTCCTATGTTGAAGTTCTTGAGCCTGAAACGAAGCCAATACTGGATTGTTTGGGTCAAGTCCTGGCTGAGGATATTCGTTCTACCATTGATATTCCTCCGCTGGATAATTCTGCCATGGACGGCTATGCAGTGAAGGCTGAGGATACGCGTGGTGCTAGTGAAGCATCACCGAAAATTTTATCGGTGACTGGCGAGGTTGCTGCCGGCTCTATGCCCAGGGGCGAAGTCAAGCGGGGCTCGACCATTCGCATCATGACTGGAGCGCCAGTCCCTCAAGGTGCTGATGCTGTAGTGCCTTTTGAAGATACCGATGAAGTTGCTCGGAAAGCATCTCACCGTGATTTGTCGCAAATTGGTATATTGTGCGAAGTACGGAATGGGATGAATGTTCGTCGGAAGGGGGAGGATATTGCTGAAGGCTCACTGGTGTTGAGGAAGGGAACCGTGCTTCGTCCCTCAGAAATAGGTGTGCTAGCTTCTCTGGGACGTCCTGCCGTCGCGGTTATTCGCCGTCCAATTATCTCTATATTAGCTACGGGTGATGAGCTTACCGATATTGACCAGCCGCTGCCTGCGGGAAAGATTTATAACAGCAACACATATACTATTGCTGCTGAAGTCATGCGCTATGGTGGCGTTGCCAAAATTCTGGGAATAGGACGCGATTCAATTCAGTCGTTAATGGAAAAAATTGATGAAGGGGTGGACTCAGACATGTTCATCACCTGTGGTGGTGTGTCTAAAGGGGATTACGATGTGGTGAAAGATGTTCTGGCAAAGTGTGGCGAGATTACCTTACAGACGGTGTGTATGAAGCCAGGGAAGCCTTCTGCCTTCGGGATAATTGAGAAAAGGGGCAGGAAAGTCCCTCTCCTTGGCTTGCCCGGGAACCCCGTTAGCTCAATGGTGACCTTTGAGCAGTTTGCGCGTCCGGCGATTTTGAAGATGTTGGGGAAAACCGAGCTTGCCAAGCCATCGATCGCGGCGACTATGGAGGACGATATTGTAAATACTGATGGGCGACGCATCTTTTCCAGGGTAACTGTTGCCAAGCGAAATGGTAAATATTATGCTCGCGTTACCGGTCCTCAGGGCTCGGGAATCCTTACCTCCATGGTAAAGGCAAATGGCCTGGCGGTTATCCCTGAGAATACTAAGGGGGTTAAGAAAGGGGACATAGTCCAGGTGCAGATGTTAAATTGGGGCGAGGAAGTCTATTAAAGGCGCAAAGATGTTTCCTGTAGTTTCTATTGTAGGTGAATCGGGGAGTGGTAAAACAGAGCTCATTGAGCGTCTGATTCAGGAGTTTAAGAAGCGGGGATACCGAGTTGCCACGGTGAAACACAGCCCGAAGGAAATAGATATTGATAAACCGGGAAAGGATAGCTGGAGGTTCACTCAGGCTGGTAGTGAAGCTGTGGTGGCGGTATCACCTGACAGGCTTTTATTGACACGAAGCCTGGAGCATGAGCCAAAAATCGAGGAAATTCTGCGGACTATTGGCTCTAACTTTGACCTTGTCTTGATCGAGGGGTTCAGGAAAGGTAAAGCTCCCAAAATTGAGGTGCATAGAAAAGAGCTGGGAAAGGAGCTATTGTGTCCTGTGAAGATACTCTCCGCTATCGTTACTGACGAGTCACTGGATATTGATGTGCCTCAATTGCCCCTAAGCGATACCACGGCGATAGCTGATTTTATAGAGGAGAACCTCGTCTCCCGGGCTAATGGCGATACTAGCCTTTTTATCAATGGCAAGCAGATTTTTATAAAATCTTTCGTTAAGGATATTATTGCCAGGGTTTTGGTAGCCATGGTTTCGACATTGAAAGGTGTGGGAGAGATCAAAAGCATCGATATTTCAATAAGAAAGAGGCCTTGAGGGAATGTCATTGGAGCCCTTCTGTCATTGCGAGGAGCGTAAGTGGTTGTGAGGCATAGCCGAAGCAAACTGGAGCATGAGATTCCTCGTTTCACTCGGAACAAGCTCCGCAATCTCTAAAGGTGACAAATCTCCCCTCTCCCTTGAAGGGAGAGGGTTAGGGTGAGGGTGAAGAACATGTTTACCGTCGGAATATTAACCGTTAGTGACAAGGGCTGGAGCGGGGAACGCCAGGATGTAAGCGGTAAAGTCGCTCAGGAGATTCTTTCCCGGCAGGATATCTCCGTTGTGAATTACGACGTTGTTCCTGATGAAAAGGAACTAATTGCCCAGAAGCTGATCAAATGGGTGGATGAAGATAAGCTGGATGTAATTGTGACCACGGGTGGCACAGGGTTAACCCGCAGGGATGTCACGCCTGAAGCAACTCTTTCTGTGGTGGACAGAGTTGTCCCTGGCTTTGCTGAGGCGATGAGGCTGGCGGGCCTTAAGAAGACCCCCATGGCGATGCTGAGCCGGGCAGTTGCTGGAACACGGGGAGAATGCTTGATCATTAACCTTCCCGGCAGTCCTGAGGCGGTGCGTGATTGTCTTGAGGCAATATTACCGGCCCTCTCCCACGCTGTAGAAACGCTTAAAGGCAGGGAAAGCAAGCTTCACCATTGACTTGAATTCTAATCCATAATATAATTCAAGCTAGCTCTCCGAGTTGCTGTGCCTAAAGAGTAATCCATGGTAGGCAACCGGTAGACAGAAGTCTCGAGGGTGTGGGTGGAAACGCCCATGCCTCCCGTGCTTGGAAAGGAGAGAATATGAATTTCGTTCATTACTTTGCAGCACCTTGGTTTGCCATGGTGCTGTTTTTGTTTACGTTATTTACTTTTCCTACGAAAGGCTGTGAGATTGCTCCGCTACCCCTTCATGGACCCTGCCCTGAGTGCCACGAGATTCTTCCCCTTCACTTCGTTCAGGGTCAGAATGACAGGGAGCAAAGGGTTCAGGGCTTCGCCTCAATGACATCCTTTTTTGTCACCCTGAGCGATAGCGAAGGGTCTAAAAGGGATTGCCACGCCTCTGGCTCGCAATGACATGGGAAGAGGGCTCGCAATGACATGGAAAGGGCTGGCAATGACAGGGAAAGAGGGCTCGCAATGAGATTTGAAGGGAGCTCGCGGTGGTAGGCGATGTGTTAGGTTTATTCTCAGGAATGTTGTTCAGGAGGAGAGGCGATGACTAAAACGAGTGCTTGGAGAAAGCCTGATGGCATGAGCATAGTATTTGTTTTGCTCAGCGTGATCATACTGTTGTTCATTTTTGCACCATTAGTTAAGACGGTAGGCTCTTCATCACCGGGGATATTATGGAATACCTTACTTGATGAAGAGGTGTATTCCTCCGTCTTGCTCACTGTCTATGCTGCTGTGATAGCCACGCTGGTGGGATTGTTTCTTGGAGTACCATTAGCTTATCTTCTGGCAAGGCATGAATTTTGGGGAAAGAAGTTTCTGGAAGGCCTCATTGATGTTCCCATCGTAATCCCTCATTCTGCAGCTGGTGTGGCACTGCTCTTCGTCTTTGGCAGCAACTTTGTTGGCGGCGAGATTTTTCATACCATTGGGATTAGCTTCTTCAACAGCGTTGCTGGGGTTGTCATCGCCATGATGTTTGTCAGTATCCCGTTTCTTATCGATTCGTCCAAAGAAGGTTTCAAAGCGGTGGATGTGAGGTTGGAAAAGGTAGCCAGAAGTTTAGGTGCCTCACCGTGGCGGTCATTCTTCCGCGTTTCCCTCCCCTTAGCATGGCGGAGTATCTTCGCTGGCTCGGTTATGATGTGGGCACGAGGGGCAAGCGAATTTGGTGCCGTGCTCATCTTAGCCTACTATGTGCCCTTCTTCGGGCATTATACCCGTGTTGCCCCGATATTAGTCGCTGACCGCTTCGCCTCTTTTGGATTGGAGTATGCTCAGCCGGTGACTGCGATTGTAATCTCAATCTCTCTCATTGTGTTTATCGCACTAAGAGCAATAGCTTATCGAGGTCAAAAGGCATGATTGTAATAAAGAACCTGAAGGTCGATTTGGGCGATTTCCTACTTCGGGACATCAACCTTACTATCAACTCAGGGGAGTATTTCATTATACTCGGACCGGCAGGGGCAGGGAAAACCATCCTTCTGGAAGCTATTGCTGGACTGTATCCTGTTCTCGAGGGAGAAGTCTGGATTGAGGATAAGGAAGTCACCAGGCTCAGCCCGGAGAAGAGGAGAATCGCGATTGTCTATCAGGATTATATGCTGTTTTCGCACCTTTCTGTGGAGGAAAACATTGCCTTTGGTCTCAAGTTAAGGAAATGTCATAAAGGGAAGGTGAAGGAAAAGGTGAATGACATAGCTGAGGTAGTGGGCATCACTCACTTATTACACAGGAAGCCGCAAACTTTGAGTGGAGGCGAGCAGCAAAAGGTAGCACTGGCTCGAGCGTTGGTTATTGAGCCTGAGGTGCTGCTGCTTGATGAACCGTTAAGTGCACTAGATCCCGAGACAAAGGAGAGGATGCAGTCTACTCTCAGGGATGTGCATCGCAGGGTAGGGATAACCATCATTCATGTGACGCACGACTTTGAAGAAGCGGTAGCATTGGGGCACCGAGTTGCTGTGCTGAATGATGGTCGTGTAGCCCAGGTAGGAACTCCTGAGGAAGTATTGCGTAAACCCGACTCAGAGTTTGTAGCTCACTTCGCGTTATCCCGGAACATCTTCACTGGCCAAGCTGAAAAGGGTGAGGATGGCTCTTGCCTTGTCGGCATCGGTGAAATAAAGCTTGCGGCGACAACGGAATTGAGAGGCAAAGTACGCCTGTCTCTTCGCCCCGAGGATATTATAATCTCAAAAGAGCCACTTCATTCCACTGCCAGGAACTGCTTTCAAGGCGTGGTCAGTGATATTGCCCATAGAGGCTCGGTGGTTTACGTCACCGTAACCTTGCCTCCAGAATTTATCTGTCTCATCACACGCCAGGCGTTTGAGGAACTTGAGTTGCGAGAGGGAGTAGGTGTATGGATCACATTTAAGGCTTCAGCAATCCATGTTTTTTAAAAATGGAGGCTGCAACGAAGGATAAAATGAGAGGGTTGAGGTTATTGCGAACGAAGCGAAGCAATCTGATAGCAGGTGCAATATTTCTATTGTTAGCCATACCCCTGATAGCTGGCTGTGCTCCTCAGAAGGAAACACTGACAATCTATCACGCTGGAAGCCTGGCAGTGCCATTTGGCGAGTTGAAGGCTGAGTTTGAAGGCACTCACCCTGATGTCGAAGTCCTCTGCGAGTCGGGAGGAAGCGCTAAGATGATAAACAAGGCAATAACTGTGGTGAAGGCTGGTGAAACTCCCCCCGATATAATCGCCTCCGCGGATTACAAACTTATCCCTGATAGGCTGTATGAGAATGGCTATACCGACTGGTATATCGCCTTTGCTCGAAATAAGATGGTGCTTTGCTACCATGATGGTGCCCGTGGCTCCGAGGCGCTAGTGAATAAAACCCGCACCTGGTATGATGTGCTCCGAAATGAGCCGGTGAGCTATGGACACAGTAACCCCGATGATGACCCCTGTGGTTATAGAACGCCCATGGTAATCCAGTTGGCTCAGAAGTATTATTACGATAATGCTACTGAATTTGGTTTAACCCCTGACCCTGATGCTGATGGACTGTGTGATGCCCTTATCCCCGGCAACGAGCATGAAAGGGGGAGAGTTGGTGGGGTCAACACTACCGCTCGGCCTGGTGGTAGTGAGGAAGTGGTGAGGTCAAAGTCGGTTGACCTTATCGCCTCAATTCAATCAGGCGACCTGGATTATGCTTTCGAGTATCGCTCGGTGGCGGTGCAGCATGGTTTGAACTTTATTGAGCTTGATGATGTCATTAACCTTTGTCAGCAGGGCGAGATTAGCGGAACGAATATAACCTACGAAGAGTTTTATGAAGAGGCTTCAGTGGAGATTATGAAGGAGCCCGGAGCTTATATGCCTAAGAAGGGCAAAGCAATTGTTTATGGCATAACCATTCTCAAGGATGCCCAAAATAAAGACCTTGCTGCAGAATTCGTAAAGCTTCTGTTATCACATGAAGGGCAGGATGTGATGGAGAGGAACGGGCAGCCGTTTATCCAGCCGGTAATATGCGACTATCCTGAAAACTTGCCTGAAGAATTAAAGGGGGTATTGTAGCTGTCATGAGATTGCTTCGGCACTTTGTGCCTCGCAATGACGAAGGGGGGTGCCTCGCAATGACGAAGATGTTTAGAAATGTAGTGCGAGGCTTTAGCCTCGTGCGCACGACCCTGAAGGGTCGCACTACGAAAGGGGGCGTGCCGCGCAATGACAGCCCTATTTGTCATTGCGAGCGAAGCGTGGCAATCTCATAGATGGTGTGCAGCGTAATGATAAAAAGAGGGTATGTCTGGCAGTGATACAATGAAGATTCTTGACGATTTAATCTCCGGCCTGAATAAGGATAGCCCGGTTAGGGAAATACACGCTTGTGTCTTCTGGACGGCAGTGGTAAGCAGGCATTGTGGATTGGCTTCTACCTTTCATGAGGAGCATCCATATCATAGACTGGTAAAGGATGCGGGAAATTTAAGAGGTAGGTTGGCAGTAGAACTGGCGAAATATGCGAAGTTGGACAATCCTCTGGAGGCGTCCATCGGGATGGCGGCTATCAACTCATTGATAGACATTGATGAGGCTAGCTGTGTTGAGGAAAACGCCTTTGACATCCTGGCACGAGAAGGGCTGGATAAAAAAGTTGCTATAGTAGGTCATTTCCCCTGGGTTTCTAAACTCAGGGCTGTAGCTAGGAAACTCTGGGTTATAGAACAAAGACCTGAAGAAGGGGATTTACCGGCTGAAGCAGCAGAGAGCATACTGCCTCAGGCTGACGTGGTTGGCATCACGGGGACTTCGTTCATAAATCATACCGTAGAAAAGCTATTGGAGTTGAGCAAGAGTAGCTTCACTATTATGGTTGGACCTACCAGCCCTCTGTCGCCGGTTCTGTTTGATTATGGTGTGGATGTCATTGCTGGGGTCAAGGTAGTCGAGCCTGAGAAAACGATTCGTTGTATCAATGAGGGGGCAATTTTCAGTCAAATCGAGGGAATAAAACTTGTAACTATGGCTAAAAAGGTTACTATGGCCAGGGAAAAGGAGCTAGATGACGACACTTTTTGATTCTTTCGGACGGGGCATAAATTACCTTAGAGTCTCAGTTACCGACCGCTGCAACTTGCGGTGCATTTACTGCATGCCTCGTGGAGGTGTTCTGTGGATGCCGCATAGTGAGATACTGTCTTATGAGGAAATTTCATCTGTCGTTCGGATAGCAGCCGAACTGGGCATTAACAAAGTGAGACTTACTGGTGGTGAGCCACTGGTTAGAGCAGAGTTGCCTGAACTTGTCCGGATGCTTTCTGAAATAAAGGGAATTGATGAGGTATCCTTAAGCACGAACGGGACGCTTCTTAAGAAATATGCGGTGGAGCTTAAGCAAGCAGGGCTAAAGCGAGTTAACATAAGTTTAGACACATTTAAAAGCGATAGGTTTCGATATATAACCCGCTATGGGGAATTAGAGGATGTTCTTGATGGCATCGATGCGGCCCTGGATGCTGACCTGCTGCCGGTCAAAATAAACATGGTGGTCATGCGAGGGATAAATGACGATGAGGTGCTTGACTTTGCCAGGATGACCTACAAGCAAGGGTGGCATGTCCGGTTTATTGAGCTCATGCCCTTTACCGAAATAGCAGAAGTTGTGCCCTCAGATGAATTACGGCAGCGCATTATGTCGCTTGGTTCACTTAGGAAAGCTGAAAGCTATCAACTATCAGCTATCAGTGGCAATGGCCCAGCCAGGTATTATCGTTTACCTGGAGCCAGCGGCACTATAGGCTTTATCAGCCCTATCACTGAGCCCTTTTGCTCCGATTGTAATCGATTGCGGCTCACTTCGAATGGGAAGCTTTGCCCATGTCTCTTATCGGATGAAGGCGTTGACTTAAAACAGCCACTGCGTAGCGAGGGCTCCACTCAGGAGATAAAGCGTCTAATTTTGAAGGCGGTTGCCTTGAAGCCAGAACGTCATCACCTGGGCGAAGATGCCGGCGTTTCTATAAAGCGAAGGATGTCACAGGCTGGAGGCTAGAAAGGGATGGGTGAAAATAAAGGAGGTAGCTAATGGCAAAAGTAGAGCAGGTGCGCATGGTGGATGTTACTGAGAAAGGAGAAACAAAGCGTGAGGCAGTAGCGGAAGGGAGAGTAAAAATGAAGCCTGCCACTGTGGACCTCATCCGCCAGGGCAAGATAGCGAAGGGGGATGTGTTAACTGTGGCGCAGACCGCAGGAATAATGGCAGCCAAGGAAACTTATCGCCTCATACCACTATGCCATCCCTTGCTGCTTACCAATGTTACCGTGCAATTTCTCATTCCTGAGAAAGGCGATTCTATTGCCGTCACTGCCATTGCTAAAGGCGTTGGGAAAACGGGCTTCGAAATGGAAGCACTGGTCGCCGTATCGGTGACTGCTTTAACTATTTATGATATGTGCAAGCCGGTGGACAAGGCTATGACTATCGAAGGAATCCATCTGGTAAGAAAGAGTGGTGGTAAGAGCGGAGTTTATGTCGCTTAACCTTGATTGATTTTTCAGGGTAATCGGAAGTTTTATCGAAATCGTCAAAGCAATTTAAAACCTCTGTTCGTTCTGGTCACCAGATTTTTTCTCACCAGTCGTTCCAGATGTTTTTCAATCATTATTTTTTCGAAGTGTTCATATATTACCTTTGGCTCCGAGAATTCTTTGTAGATGAAAGCCCGGGGAACGATTTCTTGAATAGTCCTCTCCTCGCTCAAGAAATCTATTAGTTTCTTCTCCCTTTCGAATATCTTGTTCAAATAGACATCCAATTTTTTCTTTATGGTTTCACGTCCGTATGTGATGGGCTTATGGCTCGAGATGGCAATTTCGAAGTCAAGTCCCTTGATATTTTCAATGGACTTGATGAACTGGTCAACATCTGAATCTATACAACCATACCACGGTCCGAATGTGGATAGATCGATATCGGCTAAGAAAACCAGACGCTCACTGGGAACAGAAAAACAACAATGACCTGCTGAGTGTCCTGGCGTATGAATCGCGTTTAGCTTGATTGACCCAAGGTCAAAAACGTGTCCATTTTTAAATTCCAAGTCAACCCTCGAGTCCTTCAACCCAAAAAAATCTCTTAAGTATAAGTCGAGGGATTTCTCCAGTTCCGCTCCCGGTGGTAAGCCATAAAGCTCCTTTAATTTTTCTACTGACCTTACTGGTGGGGCATCTAATTTGTGACAGCAGATTTTGGCGTCCTTGAAAAGATAATTGCCTGCCGTATGATCCTCGTGACCATGCGAAATCAGAACCAGGTCTATTTTCTTTTCTTTCGCTAGCTCTGCAGCTAACCTAGGCCCTATGCCGGTGTCAATCAAGACCTTGCTCTCGCCATCAATAAACAGCGAGTTAGAGAAGGGATATCGTCCATCGTTTTCACCCGGGATGAAAAAAAGTTTGTTTGCGATTTCGACATAGTTCAAAATATAGCCTTCGTCTATTGTTAGTATTTGGCTCAAAAAGCCTCTTTTAAGTCAAAGGGAAACTGCAAAACCCAGCAAAGTTTAAGAAGTTCTTTAATTATGGCTTACATGGTCCGTGAATTTTCACCTACATCATCTTGTATTTCGGTCCATCTCCGCCTTCAGGGATTTTCCATTGTATGTTCTGGTGGGGGCATTTTACCCGGCACGTCCGACAGTGACTGCAGTTTGATGGGCTCAGGATCATTTTCCCTTCGGCAAACCGGTATACCTGACAGGGACAAAAGAACTCACAGGGATGGCATTGATATTCCTCTCCGCAAGTCGTGCACAGTTGAGGGTCCAGCAGGGTGATATGTGATGGTGCGTCTTCTCTGTGGTGAGTGCCTGAAAGACTAACAGCGGTAAGCTTATCAATTCCGCCTTCGTATCGTCTGTTTAGCTTTGCTTTAGTCATATGTTTATAGTCAGGTTCAGTGGTCAACCTCCCTGGGATGAATTTATGTAATAGTGAAAATGGCATGCCTAGGTAAATTCCAACTCTCCCAGCTTTGGAGAAAATCTGCCGGTAATTCCTTGCTTCACGTAGCTCCTTGCCCACAAAGCTACCCTCCAGTAGGCTTTTGTATTTACCCAGTGTGTGTGCTGAAAAATCTTGTTTTTCGATAGCTTCAAAAACGACATTAGCTGCCAGTATGCCTGACTTGATAGCATAGTGGAGCCCTTTAAGCTTCTTGGTGCTCAATAAGTTAGCTGCGTCTCCTATTATGAGCGCACCATTTGCCACAGGCTCGGGCATTGAGTAGTAACCACCTTCGGGGAGCGTCTTTGCCCCGTAAGCAACCACTTCCCCACCGTAGAGCAGCCTTTTAACAAACCAATGGGATTTCAGCAGTTGAAGTTCTCTTTGGGGGTCAAGGTCACAATATTTCCAATCCAGCGAGATGTAAATAGCCAGTGCTGCCAGGTCTTTTCCCATACTGTATATCGTGGCTCCACCGAAAGTACTTGCCTTGTTGGGGAACCCTAACATATACGCAGCATAGTTGCTTTCCAGGTTATTGTATTTGGGCAGCTTGATAATTTCCTTAACCCCAATGGAGTAGATAGGTGGGTTTGTGTCGTCAGCGAGGTTTAGCTTTTGAATCAATTGCTCTGACAACACGCCTAGGGAGCCGTCTCCAAAGACGGTCACCTTGGTTTTCAAAGTCTCACCGGGTATGTAATTCGATTGAGGCTTCCCGTCCTTATCCAGTCCTTTAGAAGCCAGCCTTATTCCGGTAACAGTGCTGTTTTTCACAACAACTTCCTCACCTACGAAACTGGTGTAAATTTCCACCCCGAGAGAACTGGCGTGACCAGCCAGCCAGTTAACAAGCTCGCTCACTGAAACAGCGTAATTACCACTGTGGCGCATGTAAGATGGGATAAAGAGCTCGGGGACCTTTATGGGAAGCTTTGGTAACAGGAAGAAGACCTCGTCTTTCTTCACCACGTTTGCCATCATTTTCTTAACGAACTGGCTTTCATCCTTTCTCCAATCAGGGATTAGCTCATCGAGGACTTCGGCTTCAAAGAGAGCACCAGATAAATTATGCTGGCCTAGCTTATCTGCTTTTTCGATAACTACAACGGACTCATTCCTTCCATTTTCGTTGAGCAGCTGTTTTAACTTTATGGCTCCAGCCAGGCTTGCAGGGCCTGCCCCCACGAACAACACATCGGTGGTATTTAGTAAGGACTTGTCTGTTGTGGTTTCCGTTTTAGCTTTAGCCATCGTTACATGCTGCTTAATACTTTGGTCAACTCAGGGATCACATCCTCCAGGTCTGCCACTATCCCAAAATCGGCGACTTTGAAAATGGCGGCGTTCGCATCTTTATTCACGGCTAGTATGACCTTGGAGTTTTGCATTCCGGTGATGTGCTGTACAGCACCTGAGATTCCCACGGCCACATAAAGGTTAGGGGTAACTGTTTGCCCGGTTTGCCCCACCTGATGGCCATGGTCTGTAAATCCTGATTCTACCGCTAATCTGGAGGCACCTACCATCGCTCGTTGATTCAGAAATTTCGCGAGGCTTTCTGCTAATGGCGGAATATACTTATCGAATCCCTTTTTGCTTTTTAATCCTAGACCACCGCTAACGATTATATCAGCATCCTTAAGCTCGGTCGTTGATTCGTAGAGCTCGGAGGAAATTATCCTTACCCCCAAATCCGATTTTGTCAAATGAGGAGTAAATTCGATAAGTTCACCGCTCTTACTCTTATCGGGCTCCAGAGCTTTCATCACCCCTGGCCTGACGGTAGCCATTTGCAATGGTGAATTCTTGGTAATTATGCTTGCCATTATGTTTCCACCCAAAGCCGGTCTTGTTTGCATCATGATTGCGGTAAGCTCTTGAGTTCCCCTCTTATGGTCTATTATATCCAGTTCAGTGCAGTCAGCAGTTAATCCCGATTTCGAGCTGTAAGCCACTCTGGGAGCAAGTTCTCTCCCCAAAGGCGTGGCACTGAATAGCATTATCTGTGGCTGGTAACTGGCAATTAGCTCTGAGATTGCTTTCTTATACGGGATAGGGAGGAAATGGTCCAGCAGTTTATGTTCCGCCACATAGACTTTAGCAGCGCCACGTGCTATCAGTTCTGATGCTAAGTGCTTTACATTGAAGCCACATAAAATTGCCGCTGTTTCCTCATTCAGGGAACTTGCTAACTCGGTTGCCTTTCCCAGTATTTCAAATGAAGCTGGATTTATTTCCCCGCTTTCTTGTTCGGCATATACCCAGACTTCTCCCTGGTAATTACCTTGCTTGCTTGAGGGGAGTTGATATTTTGGCTGGGTGGTTTCTTCACTGGAAGCTGGTTCAGCGTGATATGCTTCTTTCACCAGCTTTGCTAGCTTTTCTAGATTCTCCTCAAAAATGCAAATCGTCTTACTAACTTCCTTGGGAGAAAAGATCCTCACAACATCGGTTCTGGAACCTCCAAATCCGATACCAGAGCTATCAGCTTCTACATCTTGGGCACTCCACCGATAGAGTTCCTGAGAATATGCCCATCTTGTTCTACTGAAGGAAGAGTAGAAGGGCTTTGTCCATTCAGTAACGGTTATCATGCAAGGATAACTTTGAGGAGTTATAGTTTCAGCTCCTCTTCTCGTTATCCTTTCGACCCTCAAATCACCATTTTCGATGCTGAATCCCGTTGCATATGCGATGTGTGGCATGTTGAGTTCTTCAGCGACTTGTGGCGGAACCTGGGCAGTATCGCCATCAATGGACTGCATGCCTGTGATAACCAGGTATTGGTTATCTCCATGGAATACATCTTGAACGATTTTTCTTATTGCTTGAGCCAGTGGATATGAGGTGGCTGGTGTATCTGCACCTCCCAGCTTTCTGTCGGTCAACAAGACGCCTTTGTCAGCACCCACGGAAAGGGTGTATGTTAGGACCTCTTCTGCGAATGGGGGGCCCATTGTTAAGCTGACCACCTCACCGCCAAGTTGTTTTCTCAGGCTTAAGGCGAATGTCAGAGCTTGCTTATCAAGCTCATTGCATACATTGTCTAGTAAAGCTCTCTTCAAGGTACCTTTTTCTCTATCCCAGGCATCCTTGGGAATATTCTTGATATCAGGTACCTGTTTGACTAAGACGACGTAATTCATCGAGATTTAAACCGAAATTTTACCAATAGCAGCTATCGTTTGCAACTTTGCATAATTGCTCTCTCTGTCAAAGGGGACAAAGGGTAAAAGAAGTTTTTAAAAAAAGAAGAGCGTCAAAGAATAGACAGGTGAGTCTCAATAATGCTATCATACGACTTTGCATTAGGGGATAGGTATGAAATTAACCCGGAGGGACTTCCTGAAACTTTGCGGAGGAACTGCTGCTGGAACTGCCCTTTTGGGGGTGTTGGGTCCCGAATCCTTTCTTGAAGCGGCTCCTATAGATATCCCGCTCAGAAAAAAAATTGGCGAAAAAACCACTATCTGTCCCTATTGTGGAGTGGGCTGCGGAGCCATTATGGCAGTGGAGAATGGGAAAATCACAAATATTGAAGGAGACCCAGACCATCCAATTAATAAGGGTTCTCTCTGTCCCAAGGGTGAAGCTTTATATGAGCTAGCTAACAGTGAACGGCGTCTAAAAAAGGTGCTCTATCGCTCCCCAGGAGCTACAAGCTGGGAAGAAAAACCGTGGGATTGGGCTATTGAGCAAATTGCCAGGAGGATTAAGGATACTCGGGATAGTAACTGGATTAGTAAAGATAAAGGTGGCAGGGTGGTCAACCGCCTGGAGGCCATAGCTTCAGTGGGAAGCGTATTTACCAATAGCGAAGAGGCTTACCTGATGACCAAGCTCCAGCGCGCTTTAGGCTTGGTGTATATCGAGAACGCAGCAAGGATTTGTGTTTCCTCCGCTGTGGCGGCTAATACTGAGAGTTTCGGCAGAGGACCCATGAGCAATAGCTGGATAGATTTAAAGAACAGCGACTGTATCATGGCCATCGGTAGTAATGCTGCCGCGACCTTTCCCAATGCCTTCAAGTGGATTATTAAGGCGAAGGAGAAAGGAGCTAAACTAATTCATGTTGACCCTCGCTTTACACGCACTTCAGCCAAAGCTGATATCTATGCCAGGCTCAGAACAGGAACCGATGTTGCTTTTGTTGGCGGGATGATCAACTACGTCCTCGATGATATGGAGCAAAGGCCAGAAAACTACAATACGGAATATGTGAGGGAGTACACCAATGCTTCCTTCCTCATCAATCCAGATTTTGAATTTGAGGATGGGATTTTCAGCGGATATGACTCTTCCACAAGGAGCTATGATAAATCTAGCTGGCAGTATCAACTGGACGGAAACAGCAAGCCCAAAGTAGACAAAAGTCTTCAGGATCCACATTGTGTGTTTCAACTCCTGAAGAAGCACTTCTCACGCTATGATGTTGATACTGTGTGCAAAATAACAGGCACGCCAGAAGAAGACTATCTTGAGGCTTGCCGCACCTTCGCTGTTACTGGAGCAGTGGGAAAGGCTGGAGCTATTGTTCTCTCCTCAGGCGCTTGTCAACATACCCAGGGAACTCAGAATGTTCGGGCTTATGGGATATTGCAGCTCCTTCTGGGAAACATGGGGATATCCGGAGGAGGGATTAATGGGATTGCTGGAGCGGTAAATGGGCTTGGCTGTAGCGTACAGGGTCGGCTTTTTCACTGGCTGCCAGGGACTCTTTCCTCACCCACAGCCGACCAACAGACTCTGGAAGAATATGTCAAGGCTAATGGACATGAAGCACATATTGTAAGCTTGCTCAAGTCCTGGTATGGAGACAATGCTACGGCAGCTAATGACTACGGTTTTAATTGGCTTCCCAAGGGAAGCGGCAATTATTCCTTTGTGCCCTTATTCGCCGCAATACATTCGGGAACGATAAAAGGTTTGATCTGTTGGGGTATGAATCCCGCGGTGAGTGGGCCCAATAGCAGCTATATTCGTGAGGCTCTTTCGAAATTGGATTGGATGATAGTAATTGACCTATGGGAAACGGAAAGCGCCGCTTTCTGGAGGAGGCCGGGGGTTGACTCTGCAAGCATTGACACTGAGGTCTTTTTCTTGCCGGCAGCCAGCTCGCTGGAAAAGGAAGGAAGCGTCAGTAATAGCTCACGCTGGGTGCAATGGCGCTACAAGGGAATAGAGCCTCCCGGTGAAGCAAAGGATGATCTCTGGATTACCAATAGGCTTATGCTTAAACTAAAACAGCTCTATGAAACAGAAGGCGGCCCCAACGCTGATGTCATTAGTGACTTAACCTGGGAGTATGGTGACCCGCCGGATGTTCACAGGGTAGCTAAGGAGGTCAATGGATATGACCTCGAAACTGGTCAGCTAGTGCCAGATTTAACCAAGCTTAAAGCCGATGGTACAACAACCTCAGGCAATTGGATTTTTTGTGGCAGTTACACCGAAGAAGGAAATATGACAGCCCTGCGTGATCCTTCTCCGGGGCCATTCAACATAGGTCTTTTCCCTAAATGGGCATGGGCTTGGCCGTTGAACCGGCGTATCTGGTACAATCGGGCTTCGGTGGACCTTGAAGGCAAGCCATGGGATGTCAATCGTCCAGTCATAAAATGGGATCCCCTAACGGAAGAGTGGATAGGCGATGCTCCGGATGGAGGCTGGCCTCCAGCAAGCATAAGCGGCAAGTATCCGTTTATTATGAAGCCACAAGGGAGAGCGCATCTCTTTGGGCCAGGTAGGCTAGATGGTCCCCTCCCGGAGCACTATGAGCCGTGGGAAAGTCCGGTTATGAATCCCATGACGTCTCAACAAAGCGATCCAGTGCTTAAGTTATGGAACTGGGATAAGAGAGGTACCCCAGATAAATATCCTATCGTGGCTACTACCTTCCGCCTTGTGACGCATTTGCATACCGGCTCTTTTACTAGAAACTTGCCCTGGCTGGTGGAATTAATGCCAGAAATGTTTATTGAGATAAGTGAGGAACTGGCCAATGAGAGTGGCATAGTCAATGGTGGAAGAGTGATTGTTGAATCTGCTCGTGGTGAAATCCAGGGCGTTGCTATGGTAACCAAGCGGCTGCGTCCCTTTAGTATTAACGGGCAAAAAAAAGTTCATCAGATTGCCATACCCTGGAATTGGGGCTATATGGGATTATCTAAAGGTGACAGCGGTAATCTTCTTACGTCCTGCGTAGCCGATGCCAACACCGGAATCCCTGAATTAAGGGCATTTTTGTGTAATATAAAAAGAGTATAAAATAAAGAGGACCATGAAATTAACCCGAAGGAACTTTTTGAAGCTTTGCGGGGGAACTGCTGCCGGAGCTGCCCTCCTGGGAATGCTGGGTCCTGAATCCTTTGCTGAAGCGGCTCCTATAGACATCCCGCTCAGAAAAAGAATTGGCGAAAAAACCAGCATTTGTTGTTACTGCGGAGTGGGTTGTGGGGTGATCGTAGCCTCTGATGAGAACGGAAAAGCGACAAGTATTGAAGGAGACCCAGACCATCCTATCAATCAAGGGGCGTTATGCAGCAAGGGCGCATCTCTTATTCAGGTAACCAATAATGAGCGCCGTCTGGATAAAGTGTTGTATCGTGCGCCATATTCCTCTGATTGGGAGGAGGTGTCCTGGGATTGGGCTATTGACAAAATCGCCAGGAATATCAAAAAAACACGAGATGAGAACTGGACTTATGAAGATGAGAGAGGACGCATCGTCAATCATACCGAAGCTATCGGATGGGATGGCAGCGCTGTGGTCAATAACGAGGAGGCATATCTGTTTACCAAGTTCGCTCGCGCTCTGGGGATAACTTATCTTGAGCATTGCGCTAGATTGTGTCATTCGTCCACTGTGGCCGCGCTGGGATCCTCGTTTGGAAGAGGGGCGATGACCAATCACTGGATAGACATTAAGAACAGTAATTGCATAATGATAATTGGCAGCAATGCCGCCGAAAACCACCCTCTTGCCTTCAAATGGGTAACCGAAGCCATGGAGCAAGATGCCGAGCTCATCAGTGTTGACCCTCGCTTTACCAGGACTTCCTCTAAAGCTGACACCTATGCCAGGATGAGGTCAGGCACAGATGTCGCCTTTATCGGCGGCATGATCAAATATGTGATTGAGGATATCGAGGGACACCCAGAGAATTACAATATGACCTATATTAAAGAATATACCAATGCTACCTTACTGGTAGATCCCGGATTTAAAGGACCGGCAGACCTGGATGGGCTCTTCTCCGGTTATGACCCAGCCAAAAGGGCGTACGATAGGTCAACATGGGTATATCAACTGGACGAGAAAGGTATTCCGAAGAGGGACACTTCTCTTAAAGACCCAAATTGTGTTTTCCAACTTCTCAAGAAACAGTACTCCAGATATGATGTTGATACTGTGTGCAGCGTTACCGGAACTGCTAAGGATGTTTATCGTAAGGTATGTGAGACTTATGCTGCCACAGGTAAACCAGATAAATCCGCTACTATCATCTATGCCATGGGAACCACGCAGCATACGAACGCTGCCCAGATGATTCGTTCTTATTCAATGTTGCAGTTGCTGCTCGGTAATATCGGGGTAGCGGGTGGAGGAATCAATGCTGCCAGGGGACAGAGCAATGTCCAGGGTTCTACAGACCACTGTGTCCTGTATCACATTCTTCCTGGTTATCTCAAAACGCCTCACCCTGAGGATGTGGACCTTGAGGCTTATCTCAAGCACTATACTCCCACAAGCAATGACCCTTTGAGTGCTAACTGGTGGGGGAATTATGATAAGTACATTGTCAGCCTGCTCAAGGCCTGGTATGGTGATGCCGCCAGTGCTTCGAATGACTTTGCCTACGAATATTTACCTAAGGTTGAAGGTGACCATTCTCATATTGCCGCGGCAGAGGCGATGAATGACGGTATTATTAAGGGGTTTATGTCCCCGGGACACAATACCGCCGTTTCTGGTCCTAATGCTAACCTGGAACGAGAATGGCTTGGTAATCTTGACTGGTTAATGGTATCAGACCTATGGGAATCGGAGACGGCTGCTTTCTGGAAGAGGCCAGGGGTTGACCCAGCTCAGATAAAAACTGAGGTTTTCCTGTTGCCTGCCCAAGCCTCGATGGAAAAAGAAGGCTCTATTACTAATAGCGGCAGATGGTCGCAGTGGAGATATAAATGTTGTGATGGCCCAGATATGGCCAGAAGTGACCTGTGGATGGTGACCGAGCTTATCAAAAAAGTGAAGGAACTTTATGACACGGAAGGTGGTGAGTATCCTGACCCTATTTTGAATTTAGCATGGGATTATGGAGACCCACCAGATGTGCACAAAGTGGCTAAAGAGATTAATGGCTATGACCTTGAAGCAGGTGAGCTTCTTCCCAGCTTCACAAAGCTCAAAAGTGATGGCACGACTTCATCAGGTAATTGGCTTTACTGTGCTAGTTATACTGAAGATGGGAACATGGCGGCACGGCGTGACCCAACACAGACGCCTGAGCAGGCTAATATCGGCCTATATCCCAACTGGTCCTGGTGCTGGCCGGTGAATCGCCGCATTATCTATAACCGGGCTTCAGTTGATTTAGATGGTAACCCGTTCAATCCTGACAAGCCTGTCATCAACTGGCATCCATTGCGTGGGAAATGGGAAGGTGATGTTCCCGATGGTGGCTGGCCCCCTATGTCTCAGGAAGGAACTAAACTCCCCTTCATTATGACGTCTGAAGGGCGGGGACATATCTTTGCTCCTGGAACACTGCTTAAGGATGGACCTATCCCGGAGCATTACGAACCCTGGGAGAGCCCGGTGGGTAACCTTCTGTCTAACACCCAGAGTGACCCTGCAGTTACCATCTGGAAATCTCTGGTCAAAGGCGACGCTAGTAAATACCCCATTGTGGCTACTACTTATCGTGTCAGTGAGCACTGGCTGGCGGGACAAATGACCAGGAATCTACCCTGGCTGGTGGAGCTCATGCCCGAGATGTTTGTCGAGGTGAGCGAAGAGCTTGCAGAAGAAAAAGGTATTGAGAATGGCAAGAAGGTCATTGTGGAATCGGCGCGAGGCAAAATAGAAGCAGTGGCTGTTGTCACCAAGCGTTTCACCCCCTTCTCAATCAACGGGAAAAGGGTACACCAGATTGGCATGCCGTGGCATTGGGGTTATATGGGGCTGTCTAAGGGAGATAGCGCTAATGTACTTACCCCCAATATAGGTGATGCCAATACTACTATACCGGAATACAAAGCATTCCTGTGTGATATAATGGCTAAGTGAGGTAAAAAGCAATGGCTAAAGCAATGCTTAATGATGTCAACAAATGCATTGGCTGTCGTGCTTGTCAGGTAGCTTGCAAAGAATGGCATGACCTTCCTGCTGAGCAAACTACCAATCGGGGGACATACGAGAATCCCCCCGACCTTTCTGCTGATACCTGGACGAAGATTATATTTAAGGAATATAGCAACGATGGCACATTAAGGTGGCTTTTCAGGAAGGAACAATGTATGCATTGCACCAACGCTCCATGTGTTAATGTTTGTCCTAGTGATGCACTTCAGCGTCATCCAACTCTGGGATTTGTCACCTATGATAGGCATAAATGCACTGGCTGTGGTTACTGTGTTGAATTTTGTCCCTTTGATATTCCCAGGATGGACAAGGAATCCAATAAACTACTTGGCACGGGGCTGATGGGAGGCAAATGCGACTTTTGCTTTGACCGTGTGAGCAATGGCTTAGAACCTGCTTGTGCTAAAGCTTGTCCCACTGGAGCAATAAAATTTGGTGAGTGGGAGGACTTAGTAGCGGAAGGAAAACAAAGAGTCGAAGCTCTAAAGGAAAACCATCCTGATGCCAACTTTTATGGCGAGCATGAACTGGGAGGTTTGCATATGCTGTATGTTTTAGATGAGAAGCCTGAAGTTTATGACCTTCCTGTAGGCCCACAGATGCCTGCTGCTGCCACCGCCTTGAATGTTGGTGAGTGGACCGGTGTTGGGCTTGGTTTGTTGGTTGGTGGTGGGATGCTCGGGGCAGCAATGCTTGCCAGAGCAAGAATGATTGAGGGGAAGAAGGAGGAGGAAAGTGCAGAAGACTGAGAAGGAAAAGGGCATTTTTGCCTCTATCTTCGAGCCCATAGGGGATATTATCGCAACCTTTATTCGTGATGCTTTGTTTGATGATCCCGGGAGGCCAGGGGTTAGGAGATTTAGCTTGCAAGCGAGGGTGTTTCACTGGACCATAGCCGGGTTAGTTATACTAATGGGTATAACGGGGTTGATACTATTTGTGCCCGGCTGGGGTGCCATTGCTTTAGCCGGCTGGACACGCATCATCCATCGACTTTGTGCTTATGCCTTCGGAGTCGTCCTGGTGCTCTACTTCATAACATATCCCAAAGCCAGCTTAGCGTTTGTAAAAGAAGCCTTTACCTGGAAGAAGGAAGATATTGGCTGGCTTAAAGCGGCAACTGATTACTACACCGGTGGCGATGAGAGCAAGATGCCACCTCAGGGACATATAAACCCGGGACAGAATTTATGGCAGCTTGTCACTATTGTCTGTGGCGTAATCTTCTTTGTAACCGGGGCTATTCTGTGTTTTGCTAAAGGTGCTGTGTCTCCCGCTGTTTTCCAGTGGTCTCTCTTTACCCATGCTCTCGCATTCATTATTGGCAGTAGTATGCTCATAGTGCATGCTGTCTTGGGAGCTTTACACCCTAGAATGAGTGAATCCCTCCGCTCCATGATAACCGGCAAGGTGTCCGAGGAATATGCTAAGAGTCACTACGGCAAGTGGTATGAGGAAATTTCCAAACAGCAATAGAGAGTGAGCACACAGGCCGATAGCGAGACCGTAGAGCAACTGGGGAAATGGAAGCAGACCCCTTATATAGACCTTCACCGGAAATTGCTTGGGCTCAGAGTAAAAAATTCATATTTGCCCGTATTAGATGACCATATTCGTCAAATAGCTAACCGCTTTGCACAGGCTAATTTTGTTCTCCAATTTGAAGACGCCTTTCCCGAGGAGTCATTATTCTGCGAATTGTTCTCAGAAGCAAACCGCATAGTTAGCGAACAAATTCCCGATTCCCGGGTGGAGAATCCACAGTCATCCTTAATAAAAAAAGCGGCTAATGCCTGGTATCAATATTCTTCGATGAACGACATCGCGCAGAAGATAGGCATTAGCTGGGAAGCGCTTTCCCTCTGTCTTAGAAGTGCTTTTCATCCGATACTGGTCAGGTATTCTGAACAGCTATCGCCTGTGGTGAATCAGGATTCCTGGCGCCAGAGGGTATGTCCTGCCTGTGGGGGTAAGCCGGATTTTGCTTTCCTCAACAAGGAAGCAGGTGCTAGATGGCTGATATGCTCTCGCTGTGATGCTGAATGGCTTTTTCTTCGCCTTGAGTGTCCTTTCTGCGGCAACCGAGACCAGAATTCTCTGGCTTATCTCACCGGCGAGAAGGAATTATACCGCCTTTATACTTGCCAGCGATGCCGAACTTACATTAAGACGATTGACCTGCGCCGCAGTGGAGAAAATGTGCTGTTCCCCCTGGAGCGTATTGTCACCCTTGACCTGGATAGGCAAGCACACGAAGCTGGATATCAACCTGGCTGGTAATTACGGGATTCTTCCCACCTTTTGGTCATTATTGAGGAACGAGTCTGTGGGGGTTGACAGGATTTTTTACATGATATAGACTGGGTAAGCAGTTACCTATTACCTTAATTAAGTGGAATGTCGGGAGTATTGTAATGGGATTTGA
>Ga0315543_1001698_pt1 | contig 23097 bp, 24 predicted proteins | sample SalMarSW160210MG_2_FD_203098 | JGI IMG/M metagenome (GOLD analysis project Ga0315543, IMG submission 203098) | Salt marsh sediment microbial communities from the Plum Island Ecosystem LTER, Massachusetts, United States - Salt Marsh Sediment SW1601-210 ... | reverse complement strand
AGACGTGTCTCAACTGCCCGGCGAAAGAACTCGCTCCGGCTTTCTCCTTTGGCCTGACGCTCCATTTCCACGGCGGCTAAGACGTGCTCGGGTAGGCTTATCGCGATCTTAGCAGTCTTACCCATAACTGTGACCTCCTGAGGCTGTTCATACCATAGTATGAACCATCGTTGCCGGTCTGTCAACTGCATAAATGGCCTCGTTCCTGACGGGAGTTCCCGCTATGCTCGATGGAGAGGGTCAGGGTGAGACCAGGCTGAGGGTGAGAGCGGCGCAGATGAATCCTCCACTAAGCTAAATCGGTTGTCCTCACCCCGGGTTTCTGTAGCTCCCTGATTTATCAGGCCTTTATCGCTCGATTATGATGGAACAGGCGAGGATAAACCTCGCCACTACATTTTAATCCCCCTTAAAGTAAGGGGGATTAAAGGGGGTTACTTCCATAATTCTCATAACTCCCCTTGCCCCTCTTATCTTAAGAGGGGGAAACTTTGTCCATTCTTCCTCTTATTTTAAGAGGGGAATTTTGGGAAAAATTGATGAAATCAGGTTGCTCAGGGGGCAAAACCGTTTAGTCCTTTGGATTTTGGTCATTTGATATTGTTTGGGATTTGAATCGTGAAGGAAGGGATTCTTTCACGCCTCAAAACTACTGACTGCTGACTACTGGCTACTATTTTGGGGATTTGGTGCTTGGGACTAATGTCTGTCCACTATGAGACTGGTTTGGGCACAACTTTATATATCCTGGTTTCACTCGCTGCTTGCCCACCGGTGCCCACTGTGGCAGTTACCGTGAAAATAAGCCCCCTGGCACTACTGAGGGTAGCAGATTGGGCACCGCTATCTACGGTTATGGCAGCAGTGGCAGCCTTATTTTCGGACGTCCAGCTACCTTCTGTGGCAGAACCAGTGTCAGTGGCAGTAACTGTAATAGTGTCCCCGGTGGTGGTTATTTCCCATTTGCCAGTACCCGCATCATAGGTAGCGCTGCCTGTGGGGGTGACCGAGATGCTGCCACTGTCAACAATTATTCTGCCAGTGTCATTTGTCTCCCCACCGGTAATCGTGAACGCATAATCACTATCAGGCAGGCTAAAGGCACTGCCACCACTAACCTGACAATTAGTTTTAGTTTTGTCAGGGTTAATAAACTCGAACACAGGAATCTTACCAGTTTTCTCCTCATCAGGGTCACCATCGACAGAATAACTCCCCCTGAGACCAGAGCTACCCAGGCTAAACTCAACTTTATGCCTTTCACCCGTGTCAAAATCGATCCAGTCCAGGATAAGGGGAACGCCTGAATCTCCGGTTATTGTCATATCTTGAGCCATGTAGGTATATAAACTAACCCAATAACCCGCCTCTTGCACCCGCCTGACCGCGACCATATGGTTAGAGTTACGGGTACTCCCGGTAAACGTCTGGGAAATAAGCATGGTAATAGCCGTGGCGACAATACCGGTAAGAGCGATAGCTATTATCAGCTCAAGTAGAGTAAAACCCTTCTCACCTTTCTTTAGCTTCTTCATCTTCATTATATTTAAGATTCAGCCGCGACTCTACGGAAATTCCCAATCCCAAGCTCCTATTTGTAATTTGGGATTTCATTTCTGAACCCTCTATACCCCTTCGTTATCGGTCTACCTTATAGCCCTCCAGTGTGATTTGTACGCCGTCAGCCCAGTAAGAATTGCCGTTAATAAAGGTATATATCACCTTATCCCGGTTTTCCCTGTCCTTGTGCTTAATCACCAGCGCTATCTTCTGAAGACCAATGTCCGTGTCTACCGGCTTACTATTTTCGCTATCCCAGGGTATACCTATTATCTCTTCAACAGGCACACCATAACGGTTGACGCTGTAAATAGAGTAACCCTCAGGGATACCGCCAATTTTTTGATAAATGGGGTCGGTCACAACCGACTCAGGACGGTAACCCTGACCTTTAACATACTCCATCTGCCTTCGGGCCAGGCTTTCGGCGGTGGTTCGCTCATCGGCAATAATCAGGACCGTGGAGGCAGTAGATAGAGCGCTCATGAAGGCGATAGCAATTACCCCCAGAAGGGCTATGGCTAGCAGTACCTCAATCAGAGTGAAGCCCCGGGAGCTGCCTTGAAAGGCTTTCCTTGCCTGGCTACTCAGTCTTAGTTTTTTCATTTTCTCACTCATTCTGTAGGGGCGGGGCTTGTCCCCGCCCTTTTAACCCCAGGCGGAGATAAACTCCGCCACTACGCTTCTTTCACTCCTTTTTCTTTTTGTAATTTGTCATTGCCTCCTTGATAACCCTCACCTACAAATTCACCTGATTATAGACAGAATACATAGCTGACACCATGGCTAAAACAATAAAACCAATCACTAAACCCAGAATTACCGTCATCGCTGGCTGAATAAGCGCCACAACCGAGTCGGTCTTGTCATTAGCATCGGCCTCAAAGCTTTCGGCTACGGTACCCAGTGTGTTCTCGAGATTACCGGTTTCCTCACCAACTCTCACCATTTGCGTCATCAAGGGCAAGAAGAGGTTCCTCTTTTCCATAGGTCGGGACAAGCCTTCGCCTTTGATTAAGTCTTGCTGAACTCCGGTCAGATTCTCATTCACAACCGAATTGGTCATACTGTGAATGGCTACGGCCAGGACTTCCGGTAGGGGTAAGCCGACTTTGATTAACAATGCCATAGTCCGGCAGCACCGAGAAAGCTCACCGAGTTGGATAATACGCCCGACTAAAGGCAAACTAAGCAATATTTTATCCCAGCGGTACTTTCCGGCTGGGGTCTTGCCATAGAGATAGATTGCGCCAGCAGCAATTAAAAACACAAGCAAAAGATACAGCCCATACTGGGTAAGCCATTCAGTAAAGCCTATAAGGACTCTGGTGACCCAAGGCAACTCAGCCCCAAATTGAGAGTACAGGCCGACAAAGGTGGGAAAAACTTTGGTGACCAATATCAATACCACACCAATAGCGACAAAAACCACGAGAATGGGATAAGTCAAGGCACCCTTTATCTTCTTTTGAGTGACGGTTCCCTTCTCCATATAATCGCCCATTTGCCTCAGCACCAAATCCAGGTTACCACCTTGCTCACCGGCAGCTATTGCCCGGTGGTACATTGGAGAGAAAGCCTGGGGGTATTTGCTTAAAGCCGTCGACAGCGAACTACCACCACGAATATCCGCAGCTATCTCACCGATTATTTTCTGCAAGGTTTGATTAGTTATCTGGTTTTGTAATAAGTCTAAAGAAGTAACGATATCGGTGCCGGATTCCAGGAGTAAAGCTAATTGGCGGGAAAACATGATTATTTCTGCCGCCTTTATCTGAGAAAAGAGGGCTTGTAGTTTTTCTTTATTAAACCAAGGACGAACTGACTTAAGGCTGAGCACCCGATAGCCGCCATAGGCCAAAAGTTCAGTTGCCGATTCTTCACTGGTAGCCGAAACCTTGCCACTAATTAATTTTTTCCCTTCCTCACCATAAGCTACATAAGTAAAATTCATTTATGACCTCCAAACAGCTAAGCTGCAACATAGGCATTGCGCAGTACCTCAGAAGGAGTGGTAATACCTTCCTTTACCTTGCGCATACCATCGTTCCCCATAGATACCATATCCTCTTTAAGTGCCTGCTCTCGGATGGCACTACTGCTGGCTTGACTACAAACCATCTCTCTTATCGAGTCGCTTATAGTTAGAATCTCAAAGATTCCCGTACGCCCCAGGTAACCGGTATAGGAGCAGGCCTTACAGCCGGTACCATAGAGGAACTGGGTCTGCTTCTCCCCCATTTCCTTTTCATAAGCCATCAGCTCGACCAGGGGGGCCTCAATAAGGCGACCACAATCAGGGCAAATGCGGCGCACCATCCGCTGAGCGACAACACCAATAACCGCTGAGGCTATCAAGAAAGGCTCTATCTTCAGGTCAAGGAGACGGGAGAGCACACCGGCAACATCATTGGCGTGGATAGAAGACAGCAACAGGTGCCCGGTTAAGGCTGCCTGGACAGCTATGTTAGCTGTCTCGGCATCGCGTATCTCACCAACCAGTATTACATCAGGGTCAAGACGAAGTATAGACCTCAAGCCACTGGCAAAGGTGATGCCCGCCTGGGTGTTAACCTGAATCTGGTTAATATCCTTAAATCGGTACTCAGCAGGGTCTTCAATGGTAATGATGTTCCTCCCCTGAGTATCAAGGGAATTGATTGAGGCATATAGAGTGGTGGTTTTGCCGGCTCCGGTAGGACCGCTAATCAGAATCATACCATAGGGAACTTTGAGCATACTTTCATACTTTGCCAGGCTATCAGGTAGCATACCAAGCTCTGCTAACCCCAGAGTAGCCAGTGACTTATCCAGGAGCCGCAGGGTTGCTGTCTCACCACAGACAGTGGGAGCGGTAGCGACTCTGATATCTATCTCTCGCCCTTTAGCCTCGGTAGAGAATTGACCATCTTGAGGGCGAAAATGGTCAGCGATATTCATTTCAGCCAGGATTTTAATTCGTGAAATGAGTGCTCGATGTACACTTAAAGGTAGAGACATCGTATCTTGAAGAGTGCCATCTATACGGTAGCGTATTCGCAATCTGTCTTCTTCTGGCTCCATATGAATGTCAGACGCGCGGGCTTTGACTGCTTCTTCAATTATAAGGTTGAGCGACTGAATCAGAGGGGTATCAGTAGTAATACGAGTGGCAAGCTTCTCATCATTTGTTTCAGCCGGGATGGAGATACGGGAAACCTGCTTTTCAATTTCGCCATAGGCTTTATAATTGAAGTCAATAGCGTCCCTGACTTCCTGGGCAGTGGCAGCTACAGGCTTAATCCTCATTCGGCTCTGGGCTGAAAGAGCCTCCAGGGCAAAGATATCAGTCGGGTCTACCATAGCCACTTCCAGTGTCCTACCGGATATAGTCAGGGGTATGGCATTATATCTTCTGGCCATTACCTCGGGAATCAACTGTAATGCTTCAGGTTGGGGTGTCTGCCTTAGTAGCTTGGCGTGAGACTTTAATTTAACTGGCTTCTCTGCTGGCCGGACAGGCAACTCTTCGGTCACAGGTTCAGAAACTAGTTCTTGCCCCCAGTTAAGGACTTTTATCTGCTGGTGCTGGGCAAATTGCTGTGCCTCGGGGCTAAGCTCCACTGATACCACAATGACCTTCTCATCAACGCCGGCCTCATAGGCTTTAGTATCAAATAACATTACCTGTTCCAGGCCCACTTCTTTCTCCCCATTCAGGAAATCTATAGCCAGCCTGTGCTCAACCTGACCGTTTTCACTATGAGCCATTATATCGAAGGTATATTCAATTCCTGACCGGCCTTTAATTTTGGTTTTCTCTTTTACTTCATAGCCCCGGTTAGCTAAAGATTTGACCAGGTCCTCCTTTGTCTCAACCCTAACTAGCTCCTCGGGCTTAACTGACTGCGCGGGTCCCAGAGTTAATAGTTGCTCAATTCGTTCTCCGTCAATAACCTTTATTCGCTGTTTGCGCGCCAGCTGTTTCGTCTCCTGCCCAAGTTCAGGGATGGCAATAAGAATCCTGTCAAGGATGCCGCAATCATAGGCTTTATTGGCAAGGGTGAAAATAGCGCCCACTTCTCTTTCCCTATCACCACCAGCATCAATGCCGATAGCAATGGTGTAGCTAGTAAAACCATCGTCTCTTTGAGCCAGCATATCAAAGGTATGCTCAATCCCTGACTTCCCGAGGAGCTTGGCTCCCTCGGTTACTCTATACCCCTGCTGCTCCAGATACTTTTCAATCTGTGTCCTTATCTCCGGACTCATTTCCATCTGACGCACTTTTCCAGCCATTTTCTCCAATTCGGGTGAAGTGTAATTCGCCAATTGGCTAAAGTCAACATTATTCGCCATATCTTAACCCAATCTAATCAGAGCGTAATAATACACCCCTTACATAACTTAAATACAATTTAGCATATCTTATTAGTTTGTCAATAGGACTTTTGGGGGGGTAGTCAGTAGTCAGTAGTCAGGAGTCAGTAGTCAGTAGTCAGTAGTCAGGAGTCAGCCACCTACTTCCCAGCAGACAAGGAAACCGAAAGCTGCCCGCTGATGGCTGAATGCTTATGTCTGGAATTTGGTGCCTGGGATTTATCCCTTTGTAAGGGGGTGTTTCACAATGACCTTTGTGTCCCTATTTCTACGAATCACCATTGCCTACAAAGCGGCATTTAAATTTCATCAAAATCTTCTAATACCCTCCGCGGTTTTGCTTCTGGTGAAATCCAGCCGCTGTGCAGGGCGAGAGCAACAGCGTGGGCTCTATCATTAGCATTTAGCTTACGAAGGATGGCACTGACATGATTCTTAATTGTTTGCTCGCTGATTTCTAGGATATGGGCGATTTCTTTATTTGAGTTGCCCTCAGCAACGTAGGTCAGAATCTGCGTTTCCCTGTTGGTAAGGGGAGCGACTATGCCTTCCATAGTTCTCCCCATACCACGAAATTGGTTTAATACCTGCCTGGCAACCCTGGGTCTGGTCATCAGACTTTCATTTATGGGATATTCACCTTTGCGAGCTCGTCTTATAGTGCTAGCCAGCTCGTCGGCAGTGGCTTTCTTACTCAAGCAGGCTACGGCTGCAGTTTTAATGACTTCAAAAAGCTCTTCATCATCAGGGTCAGGGCTTAGCACTATTACCTTAGTATTGGGGTAGTATTGAGCAATTTTTCTACCCAGTTCAATCCCACTGAGGCTGGCCAGGTCAGAGCCAAGTAGAGCAACATCAGGGAGATTAGCTTCAATTAGCTCGAGTGCATTCTGAGTCAGGTCGCATTCTAATAGCTCCAAGTCAGGTTGTTGAGACAGTGTCTGACACACCCCGGCTCTGAAAAATGCTTGCTCATCAATTATCATCACTTTGATCTTATTCATCGGATACCTCCTGGTGAAGCTTTACATCTTTAATTCAAACACCCTCCTGGTTATGTAGATTTAGCTCCAGCGATTTATCGTATAATGTAATGCTCTTTGGTGTCAATAGTCTCTATTATATCACCTTGCACTGACAAGTATTGGGGGCTTGACAAGCGCCATCGAGGTAGTATAATAGTAATAGGCCAAAGGTAATACATATTGGGATGGTATAATGAATCGGCGAAGGTCTAATATAGAGATAATAGCTGATATGCTCAGGGTTGGGGAAAACGGCGCTGGCAAGACGGAGATTATGTATAGCGCCAATATGAGCTATGCCCAGATACAGAAGTATCTCGGTTTCCTCTTGAGCCACGGGTTTATTAACAAAGTGAAGGTAGGGAATCCCTCAGTTACCTATCAGGTAACGGACAAAGGGGGAGAGCTGCTCAAAAATATAAACTGCATAATTGAAGTACTCGAGTTCCACAATGGTCATAATGGCAATGGAGCTTGAGGCTTAGATGTTGTGGAGTTATAGAGGGGTGCCTGGAAGTAGAGTGAGGTCACCCCTTATTTAACATAAAAATCTAAGGAGAGTGTTATGATAGGAGCGGTATATGTCTGAAAAAAGGATGCTAATAGTAGCTGCTGAGCTGGTGAAAAAGGTAGACGACAATCGTGGTGATATGGGGCAGTCTGAGTTCATCAACTTTCTTATTGAGACTCAGCTGAAGGAAAAGGAAGAAGGTAAAAAGCAAGGCGACGTAACCCGAGAAGAATTTCACCAGTTTCAGGAAGGCACGAAAGAGCTATTGCGCAATTTCCTGGAATTCTTTATCAGCTATGGGTTGGAGCTAGGCAAGCAACCTGGCGATAACGAATTCGAGCAATTAGCTCAGAAACTGCAAAGTCTAGGTAGCTCGGCAAAGGTAAAAAGCTCCTGACTTTCTTTCCTCGCATTTTCCTCCACAATCACATTCTCCACAGCTTCAAATAGAACTATCTTCTAGAACATAATCTCTTCCCAAGTTATTCCCGCCTTGTCATACTGTCCTCAAGATAGCGATTTTCCTTTTGTCATTTTGAATGACACGGAGGAAAGCAGGAGGTATAGCTATGACAAGGCCGATTGATTTACTGCGTCAGGGCAGAAAAGAGGAGCTATGGCAGATGTGCTGCGGCTTTCTTAACCTCAGTTTGGAGCAGTTTATGGCTATCCAGAAGAGGCTGCTTCTGGAGCAAATTAAGTTATTAAAGAACAGCGAGCTAGGCAGGAGAGTGATGCGTGGTGCCATGCCTGAGACGGTGGAAGAATTCCGGGAGCAGGTGCCATTGACTATCTATTCTGATTACCTACCTGAGCTTGTGGAGAAAAAGGAAGACGTATTGCCGACCAAGCCTGCCATATGGGTGCATACCGTAGGCAGGGCTGGTGAGTATAACTTCAAATGGGTGCCTTTATCTGAGAGGTTCTTGTATGAGTTTGAGCGGGTGACTGGTGGAGTTGGACTTCTGGCTTCTTGCAACCGTCAAGGCGACTTTTTGGTCAAGGGCCACTTGAGGCTTTTGGCCACCATGGGATCCCCCGATTATGGGTCAGGCATCGTGGCACATTTGACTCAGCAGGCACTCGACTGCGATATCTTCCCTTGTAATGGAGCGGAAACGACATTTCAAGAGAAGCTGGAAGCTGGTTTCAAGGAGGCTTTGTCTCAGGGCATTGATGCTCTTGGCAGTGTGCCCTCTGTCTTAGCCTATGTCGGCGAGGTGTTCAAACAGAGAATAATGGATGTCGATGCCCATTTTCTATTGTCTCATCCTAGGGCGTCTACCCGGTTGATGACGGGATTGATCAAGAGCAAGCTAGCTGGGCGCCCCATGCTGCCCAAGGACATCTGGTCACTCAAAGCGATTATTGGTGGCGGCGCAGACAGTGCTACCTTCGCAAAGAGAGTAGAGGAACTATGGGGGAGGGAAGTTTTGGAGATATACGTTGGCACCGAGGGTGGTATCTATGCTACCCAGACTTGGGATCATGAGGGCATGGCCTTTATCCCCAACCTCAACTTTTTTGAGTTCATTCCCGAGAGGGAATACTTCAAATGGCAACTGGACCATTCCTATCAGCCGAAGACTATCTTGCTGGACGAGGTGAGAGCCGGTGAGAATTACGAGATAGTTATCACCAATTTTCACGGTGGTATTATGACGAGGTATCGGATTGGCGATATGGTCAGGATAAGTTCGCTGCGAAATGAAAAACTCAATATTGATATTCCCCAGATGGTATTCCATAGCCGCGCTGACGACTTCGTTGACGTTGCTTCTCTCGGTCGGCTGACAGAGAGAGTAATCAGGGAGGCAATTGAAAACAGCGGCATTCCTTATGTAGATTGGGTAGCACGTAAGGAAATAATTGATAATAAGCCTGTGTTGCACGTTTATCTTGAACCTGGAGACGGCTATATTGCCAGTGAGAAAAGCTTGGCAACAGCGATACGTGAGCAATTCAAGAAGTTAGATAGAAAATATCGTTGTAACTTCTATCGGCTTATTGGTGATATGGAAACTGTGCTCGGCTTAAAGCCTGTAGAAGCTACTTTGCTTCCCCAGGGCGCCTTCTCCAGCTATATGGCTCAACGGCAAGCTGAGGGCACCGATTTAGGTCACCTGAAGCCGCCGCATGTTAATCCCTCTGACGAAGTACTTTCTTTGCTGAGAGCTCCTAAGGTTGTGGTGGAAGCTGCGCCGGTAACTGAAGCCGAACGTACAGCTGCTCGATGACAGTAGCATAGTTTAGAGAAAGCCAGGGCACCTTACCAAGACAAGGAAGGCGAGGTTATAACCTCGCCTTTCGTTTATAGCTCTAAGTCCTTCGCAGGTTCTTCGCCAGCAGCCCAGAATGATAAAGGTAAATCTTCAAGCCCGCCTTATGCTGGGAGAACCGTGACTGCGAACATCTAGTACCTTTGGGGGATTACTAAAGTCCTTCTTGACAGTTTCCAAATTTATATCAATAATAGCTTTATATTAAAGTAATTTACAGAAATGGTGACACAACAGTCATTGCGAGGCGCTTTCTTCCGTCGTTGCGAGTCCCGATTTATCGGGACGGAGCAATCTCATGGAGGGGCTCAAAATGACAGGTAAAATTGTGTCGGGATTTATGTGTTTGACTATGTAATGGTAATGTCATGAATGTCCAGATTCTAATTCCCTTAATTGCCACGATTGCTTATATCCCCTTATTTGTTATTTTGCTATCTAACCGGCCATGGCAACGAAGGCATATGTTTTTCCTTTTGTTTCTGATTCCCGCTGTACTCTGGAGCTTCAGCACCTTCCTCAGTATGAGCGACTTGTTAATACACAATAAACCGCTCGAAGTTAAAATTGTCCTTTGTATTGCTATCTTGCTGCTGATCCAATTCCATTACTTTGTATGTTCTTTTTATCAGTTCAAGCGCATCAGGATACCACTGGCTTATATTTTCCTAGTAGCCACCATTGTCCTGGCAGCATTGGGCCACATTCCCTATAATGTTGAAGTCACTGCCAGCGGCATCAATGTTAACTATGGGCCCTGGCTTATTGCTATAGGTTTACTTTTTCTTTCCACAGTAGGCATCAAGGATGTATATTCTTTGCTAAAAAAGTACAGGCTCTCACCCCATCCGGCAGAGCGCAATCAGATAATTTATTTACTTGTTGCCATTGGCGTCTTAACAGTTTTTTTATTAAGCTCTTACACTCCCCGTGGAGGCGAATTTCCTGTGAGCCATATCGGCAACCTTATAATTGCCTGTGTCTTAACCTATGCTATTGTGACCTACCGTCTGCTGGATATCAGGGTTGTATTCCGCCAAGCCCTTATATACGTAGTCCTCTATGGCGGTAGTGTTGGCATTGTATTACTGCTTTTCAACCTCGCTCACCGGTTCGCCGGCTTTGAGCTTAACTTTGCCTCTTTAGCGGTAACCATTGGTCTGGGAATTCCAGCTATCCTGTTTCTTGTTCACAAGGTGCGTGACCTTTGGCAAAGGAAGGTGGAGGAAGCCTTTATCGGTGCAAGATATTCCTATCGCAGGCAGTTATCTAACTTTATCGCCAGAATACACAATGTTCTCACACTGGAGCAGTTGGGCAGCGAATTCATATCACTGCTTGCTCAGTCAATTGACTGTCGGAGAGCTTGTCTGCTTTTGCCCGAGGCTGGAGAAGGAGGTTTTAGAACCAGATTTATCTACCCTCCGGTAGAGGATAATCCTATGGGGGAGTTGAAATTAAGGCAGGATAGTCCTGTTGTGACCTGGCTGGAGAACGAAAGCACTATGTTACAGGAAAGGAACCTCGCTATTTTCCCTGAATTCCAATCTGTATGGGAGGAGGAGAGAGAAGAAATCCAATTGGCAGGAGTAGATATGTTCGTTCCTTTAAAGAACAGGGGGGAGCTTGTGGCTGTTCTGGCAATGAGTGAGAGGCGAGATAGGAAACTCTACGCCGTTGAGGATATTGATTTATTGGAGTTTATCGCCGCCAAGGTGGCAGCGAGCATGGAAAAGGAGTATTCCCATGAGCAATTGAGGGAACAAGACGAAGAAATAACCCTGGTTAATCGTTTAACCGCAATCATAACCTCCAGCATGAGCATTCAGATGATATTTGAAGGTTTCGCCCAGGAACTAAAGAAAGTGGTGGATATCGATTGGGCAACAATTGCTTTAATTGATGGAAACGAGCTTTACTTTATGGCTCTATCCAGCACCATAGGTTCTGCTTGGCAGCCGGAGGAAAGGATACCGCTTGAAGGGACGGCTACGGAGTTGGCATGCCGGGAGAGGCAGGCTGTATATGAACCTGATCTGAAACGACATCACAGCTTCTGGACCTGGGAGAGTCATGTGAAGCAAGGGATTTCTTCTGTTGTTTACCTGCCCTTGAGCGTCACAGACCGTATTATTGGCAGCCTGATTTTGGCCAGTCGCAAACCTAACGCTTACAACCGCAGGCAAATAGAACTTCTGGAAAAGGTGGCTTTGCAGATTGCTGCACCCGTTGAGAATGCTCAACTTTATGCCCAATTGGAACAAAGGTCTCGTATTGATGTGCTTACCGGACTATTTAATCGACGTCATTTTGAAGAGCAACTCAAAGAGGAGGTTTCCCGGCATTCTCGTTATGGCAATGAATTCTCCATATCCATGCTGGACCTGGATAATTTTAAGAGCTATAACGATGCATATGGGCATCCCGCCGGGGACATTCTTCTGAGCCAGATAGGGAAAATTATCAAAAGCTCTATCAGGAATGTTGACCAGGCTTTTCGTTATGGCGGCGATGAATTTGTTGTCATTTTGCCCCAGACAGCTAGGGGTGATGCCTATGTCGTAGCTGAGCGAGTTCGAGCACAGATTGCCGAGGAGATGGAGAAGCGAGCAATTGCTGTGACTTGCAGCATTGGTTTGGCTAGCTATCCTGCAGATGGAGTGGTAGCTGATGAACTTGTTGACGTGGCTGATAATGCTCTTTATCATGCCAAGCGGACTGGAGGTAATCGAATCTTCCTCTCCTCAGATATTTTGCCTAAGGCGCCGGTCAATGGAGGAATTGCTGCGATTGATACCAGAGCTGATAATTTGAGCGTTATTTATGCCTTAGTCTCGGCAGTGGAGGCTAAAGACCACTATACTTATGGTCATTCCAAAAAAGTTAACACTTATGCTGTAGCTTTGGCGGGAGCGATTGGACTATCGCCTGATGAGGTATCTAAGGTGAGCAGTGCTGCTTTGCTTCACGACATTGGCAAAATTGGCATTCCCGACAAAGTGCTTAACAAAAAAGGGAGGTTTAGTGGAGAAGATTGGGAAGCGATTAAGGCTCATCCCAGGCTAGGGGCAAATATCGTCGGTAACATGCCCCATCTAGTTCCCTGTGTAAATAGCATTTTACATCACCATGAGAGGTGGGATGGTAGTGGCTATCCTGAAGGGCTGAAAGATGAAGAGATTCCCATAGAAGCTCGCATCCTCGCCATAGCTGATAGCTTTGAGGCTATGACTTCTGCCCGTCCTTACCGTCCCGCCTTGCCCCTTGAGGAGGTGATAAAAGAGCTCAGGCAAGGTGCCGGGCTTCAGTTTGACCCTAAGTTGGTGGAGGTCTTCATTGGTATTATCGAGGCCAGTATTTCTGAGAGAGTGAAGATTGGTCAAGACTCAACCAGTGAGCAACCAAGTCCGTAGCACAGCTTGAAATCCTAAAATAGCATGAAGAATTAGAAGCAAGAACCAAAATGACCAGTCAAAATTCAAAGATGGACTCAAGGAGCGCGTCTATGAATTTGCACTGGATGCAATAGGATTCATGGAGCAACTGCCAATGGAACAAACTTCGAGGGTTATTAGTGACCAATTGTTACGCAGTGCTACCAGCATTGGCGCTAACGTGATTGAGGCTAAGGCAACCTCCTCAAGGAAGGATTATACCGATTTCTCTACTTATGCACTGAAGTCGGCAAATGAATGCAAATTTTGGCTAGGATTGCTCAGGGCTTCAGGCAGAGCTGGCGAAGACACCGTTAACAAACTTCTAAGGGAAGCCACATAGATTGCTAACATACTTGCCGCCTGCATACTACTCTGAAAGAGAAGAAAATGAAGCAATTTTGCATTTTAATTTGTCACTCTGATTTTTTATCTTTGATTAAATTTGTGATTTAAAATGCCATTCTGGGAAATATATTCATATTTTTATAGTTTGTCTTTAAGAAATTCGTTCCCTTATGGGTGCCTTTTAGAAGACCTAAATAATACATTAGACGTCAGAGAACGGGAGAATATCTTAGATGCTGGTTGCGGACCCGGACTGGTAATAGAGAAAATTATTGAAGAAAATAAAGAAAAGGGAATAAGCATCACAGGTCTAGACTTCAGTAAAAGGATGATAAAGCACGCCCATATGAGATGCAGAAAGTTCTCTAATGTGAAGCTTCAAGTTACTGATTTAAATAAAAGCCTGGAGTTTCCCGATAGCTCTTTTGATAAACTGATTTGCTCCAATACACTTTATGCCCTTGAAAACCCACATAGAGTCATTTTTGAATTTTACAGAGTTTTAAAGCCGGGCGGTGCAGTGATTATTGCCAACCCCAAACCCAACGCCGGAGAAAAAGAACTCATAAGAGAACATCTAACGGCACTTAAAAAAATCACTCCAATTTACAAGAAAATTTATCATATTTTCCTATTTCTTTTACTCCTTCCTGTAAATTTAGTTGTTATCACGATAAATAAAGTCATCATTGAGAAAGGGAAAGGCAAAGAATATCACTTCTTAGGCAAAGAAGACTTACAAAAAATTCTTCAAGAAGCCGGTTTTAAGAGTATCAACATAAGCTCTTGCTACGTTGATCAAGACTGGCTGGTGAGAGCGGAAAAATAAAAATATGGGCACAATAGGTGAGAAAATTCAATATTGCCTCCCGGACATGGAAGGGAGTGGGGATAACCCTAGACATCTGGCTAGAGCTGAACATGCAGAAACGGCAGGCTTCTGAAGGACAGGCGCAGGAACTTGAAAAGGAGTTAGTGACAGTCTAAAAGGGTCGGCCTAGGGGAGATGTTTGCATCAGTAATTTTAGACTGAGATAGGGTCTTCGCCTTGATTTTTGATAGAGCTTGGAATTTAGCAGTTCTTTACCAGAACGCATATATTGCGTGAGAAATTCCTTATCGGGAAATGATAGGACTTCTCCGGTGACATAGTAACGATTTCCCAGCCAGTTTTGACTAGTAGCTTTCTTAGCTCGCCATAAGAGAAAAGGTGATAGTAACGGTAAACTGTTTTTCCTTTTAGCCTCCAAGGGACTTGTTGTTCTTTGGATTTTAGCCAGAAGCTTGGTTGCCCATGGTTCCACACGGTCAAAAAAGCCTCGCCCTGGGGCTTTAATACACGCTTTAATTCTACGAATGCTTTTCCCCTTTCCTCTCTGCCCTTGATATGGTGGTAAGCAGCCACTGATATTGCCCAATCGAAAGTATCATTGGGGAAAGGCAGGGACAAGGCATCAGAGGCTATTAAGTTGACATAAAACTTAAACTTGCCAGAATATTTCAAAGCTTGCTTGAGCATAGCAGGGGAGGAATCCATCCCCCAGAGTTCAAAGCCCTGGCTGAAAGGCAAGAAATCCGGCCCGTGAGCGCAGCCCACATTTAGCAGCTTTCCGCTTTGCCATCTTGCCGCTAGCTCCTCGAGCTCTTCTTTTAATAAAGGCCAATGCCTCACCCGATACCAGCTTTCAGCTATTTGGTCGAAAACTTCTCTATTTGTGGCCATAGGTACACTCTGTTAAACTTTAGCATATTATGGTGAAATGCTCATGGTCGCCAGTCTCTTGTTGTCATTCTGAATGGAGCGAAGCGGAATGAAGAATCTCTTCGTTAAGAGTAAAAAGGAGATTCTTCGCTATGCTCAGGATGACATGGAGATGGCATGAAGAAAGCATCTCGAACTATTTCTGGAGTAACCCCGGTGGCAGTTATGGCCAAGCCATTTCCTTGCCCCGGCAAATGTATTTATTGCCCCAGTTCTCCTGAGGCGCCTAAGAGCTATACCGTGGAGTCTCCAGCGGTGCTCCGAGCTCGAAGTTGTGGCTTTGATGCCAAAAAGCAGGTGGAAGTCAGGATTAAGACATTGGCTGAAATGGGACATGCCCAGGATAAGATAGAGCTTATCATCATGGGGGGTACCTTTCTGTCTTATCCCCGAGACTATCAGTATCGGTTTATTAAGGATTGCTATGATGCTCTGAACGGCATCCCCTCTGGTAGTTTAGAGGAGGCCAGGAAACTGAATGAAAATGCTGAGCATCGCTGTGTGGGATTGTGCATTGAGACCAGGCCTGACTTTTGTGGGGAGAAGGAGATAAAGAGCATGCTCGATTTTGGCACCACGAGGGTGGAGCTTGGGGTGCAGACCCTGGACGATGAGGTTCACTGCCTGACAAAGAGGGGACATGGGGTAGCTGAAGTTATCTCCGCGACCAGGCTATTACGAGATTATGGCTTTAAGGTTTACTATCATTGGATGCCTGGTTTACCAGGGTCAACGCCTGAGCATGATATAGAGCTATCGCGGCAATTGTTTGAAGACGAGCGCTTTCGACCTGACGGACTCAAGCTTTACCCCACGCTGGTAGTTCGGGGGAGTGAGCTAGAGAATTGGTATCGGGATAATCGCTACCGGCCTTATGGTGATGAGGAAATGATTGATTTGCTTATAGCGATTAAAGCTCTAATTCCCAAATATGTAAGGATTCCGAGGCTGATGCGGGATATTCCCAGCAAATTCATCATTGCCGGCAGCAAAGACTTAGCGCTCAGAGGAACTATTAGAAAGAAGATGGGGCAAACAGGACTTCTCTGTAGCTGCATTCGTTGTCGGGAATATGGGCATCGTCTGAGGGATGGCTGGGCAATTGGCGAGCCCTGGTTAACCAGGATGGATTATGAAACTTTTGGGGGGAGGGAGGTCTTCCTTTCCTACGAGGATGAGAATGAAACCTTGTTTGGCTTGCTGAGGTTGAGAATAAATGGGGAAAAAGCGGTAGTCAGGGAGCTACACATTTTCGGTCCTGAAGTTCCCCTGGGGGGGAGGCTAGAGCGAGCCGCCCAACATCACGGTCTCGGTGAAAGGTTGCTTCGAGAGGCAGAGAGAATCGCCAGGGGGGAATTTAAGGCTGATAAATTATCGGTGCTTAGTGGTGTCGGTGCCAGGGAGTATTATCGCTCGCTTGGTTATGGTCTGGAAGGCGCTTATATGTTCAAGGAGCTTGGTTAAGCTACCTGGAAGCCTTCGGAGAGACTGTTTGGCAACCCCCTCCGTCCTGAGCGAAGTCAAAGGGCAAGCTATTCTGCTCTCGAGTGTCGTTCATAGTTCGATAGGCTCACCGTAAGCAATTTGATAAACAATCCCCTTAAATATATTGACATCGAGTAATAGCTATACTTATAATGAATTGAAGGGACTGCAGAAGCTATTCAATCAATTGAGAAGCTTGGAACCTGAAAAAACAAAGAAAGGAGAAAGAGCAGATGGATGACGAGATAAGGCCAACCTGGAAATTAGCTTGGGGATTATGGTGGCGGATGTTTCTTATTAGCCTGGGAATATCTGTGATAATCGGGGCAATCATGTTCATTCTATTCAAGGTGGGCGTGGTATGCATGCACTGGGAACTTATGCCTTGGTGCATGCCTTGATGAGCTCTTTGAATGGTTGCCTGGATGTTTGTGACGATTTGCTATTGCTGACAAGGCAAGGGTGTGGTGCTGGCAGAGGCGGGCTGGGTTACGGCAGGCCAACGCGCTGCCCCGGCGGCGGTTGAAGTTTTGGGGTATTGACAATGAGAGCTTCTAACTATATCGTTATGTGAAAGAATAGAAAGGCGGGCAAGATATGGAGAAAACGTGGAAGCCGACAACTGCTGGCATACTAGCCATCGTTGGGGGAGCCCTTCAAGTAATAGTGGGCATAGTAATTGCTGCAGTTGGTGGCATCGGATGGTTCTTTGGGATGCCCTGGTTTAGCGTCATTGCTGCTCCCATAATTGTAGTGGGGATAATTGCTATAGTGGGTGGTAGCTATGCCTTAAGAAGAAGGGTTTGGGGACTGGCGCTTGCCGGGTCTATATGTGCACTCGTTGCTCCCTGGGGGATTCTCGGGATACTCGCCATTATATTCGTCAGCTTAGGGAAGAGCGAATTTGAATAAAGTCCGAGATCCTGCAAGTTATGTGGATCTGAGTAGTTACCCAATTTGTGGGGTGATTGTGGCTGATGAATCAGGAAACTACAAAATGTTGTTTGAAAAACTTTAAGGACAGAAAGGAGGCAAGATGGAAAAGAAGTATAGTTTTCTACCCTTTGCAGCCAAGGTTTTGAGAGTCGTGGCGTGGATAGTATTGGTGGTTGGCGTTATTGCTTCGATTGTTATCGGAATTTTTATGGGTAGTGCTACAAATGGAGGTATAGGCGGGCTTGCAGGCGGGCTTACAGGTTTTTTTATAGCTGTTGCGGGAGTAATTGTCTCCTTCCTGACCTGGGTATTCCTGCTTGCCACTAGGGAAATCTTTTACCTGTTTATGGATGTGGAAGAGAACACCAGGAACGCAGCTGAGCGTATTACAAAGGAATCAAGCTAAGGTAAATTTATGCTTAGGTGGTTATGTGAATGAAGGCAGTAATCTTTTCTCTGTTTGGCAAGCTCATCCAAAAACGGGGGTTACTGATGCCCGGGAAGAAAAAGCACGATGTTTTGCGGAGAGGGCGGAAGGCAAACACGATAGGGGGGTATTATTATATAAAATATACGACTAGTGCTTTGAGGGTAATAGCATGGATAGTATTAGTACTTGGCTTTATTTTTTCGCTTATTTGGGGAATTACTACGGGTGGAATTGAAGGCGGGTTGCGGATTGTAATAGTAATAATTGGCTCATTCCTGGCCTGGCTAGCATTGCTTGCGGCCAGGGAACTTCTTAAATTATTTATGGATGTAAAGGAAAATACCGGAAGCACGGTTGAGCGCGCTACCACTACAAAGAAACCAGACTGAGATAAATGCGTGCCTCAGCAGGTTATGTGAATCAAGGCAGCAACCTTCTTCCTTTGCTCGGCAAGCTCATTTAGTCTGGCTACTGCATCATAGGATGGCTGAATCAGTAAGCCTAGATTTTTGCTCTTGGCTCAGCTCGCCGCATCAGGAGCTACATAGGCAGCGCCGTTGGTTCCGGTGCCGACAATTAGTGTTTCAGTCTGACCTTGGCTCAATTCTTCGAGCTCCTGTTTCTTGATTTTGTGGCTGCCGAACATCAGAAAGCCGCCTTTCCGCTTCTTTGCCGTGCCGTCGGCAAAAATCAGAACATCCCAGCGATATTTCTTGCCTTCAACTACCATAGAGCCAAAGGTAAGTTCATCTATTTTAGCCACGAAATTTAACTTTCCTTCCCCCCTGATTTTTCTTACTTTGTAAATCGGCTTTTTGTTTGCTGTTCCGCTTTATTGCCCGGCCATACTTGAAACGATTTAGATTTACAAATCCTTTTGCCACGATTTTCCCCTTAAATAAAGCTATTCTTCAGCCTGAATATCTCCTCCTCAACATTGCTACCCTGTGCTTTGAGGTGTTTTATAGCTTGTTCTATTTTATCATGTTTGTAGCTATCACTGAGGTCAGCTAGCCTATTGTACAAACCAGTCCGCCTGCCAACCTTGAAATTGAGCCTTTCCTCATCTGACAAAGATAAGTACTCATTTATGATATTGAGGCATTTTCCCTTGTCCTCGGGCATTTTGCCTTCGACCTCCATCAATAAGTTAAGTATATGGTCGCTCTTAAGACGGCTGGTAACTTGCAAGTTTTCGATGAAAACACCTATTTCCCTTGCTACTTCGTCATCCGCTTGCAGCTCAAAATCTCCGTCTTGCAACCTGGTCCACAACGGCATAGTTGGAGAGACGTGAAGGCTGCGCAGCCTGATATAATCAGGGTCAATCTCGTTTAACACCCTGGCTGTTTCCCTGGCATGCTCTTGAGACATCTTTTTGCCCCCAAGACCAGGCATAACATATTCACACAGAGAAATGCCTGCATCTTTCACCTTCTTTCCACCCTCAATGTGGTTCTTAGCGGTGCATCCTTTTTCCATATAAGCCAGCAAAGGGTCGTAGCCAGTCTCCAATCCGATGTGGATCCTATCTAGCCCGGCATCCTTGAATTCCTTTAACTCCGCTAACGACTTTCTGTCTGCCGTATGGGACCGAGCATATGTAGTTACTCTACTTAAGCTGGGAAAGGTTTTTCTCAGGAAGGTAATCACCTGAGTCAGCTCAGGGGTGCGCATGATTAAGGTATTGGAATCCTGGAGGAAGGCTGACTTGCCTCTTGTCCCAAGCCAGAGGGCAACATTATGCACACATTGTCCATATTGAAGTTGATTAGAGAGCATTGCCGCTACCTCTATCAGTTTGTTGCCATAGCCCATCTTCCATGCTATTTGTTTTATACCCTCGCTGATAGCCTTAGCTGCCTCAATATCTTTTATAATCTCTTCTACTGACCTCAGCCCGAACTTACTGCCTTTGTATACAGGGCAGAACTGGCATCTATTCCAGGGGCAATTTCTGGTCGCTCTTATCAGTAGGGAGTAAGCTTCACTAGGAGGTCTTATAGGACCTAGCTCAAAGGTATGGCTCAGCTTTTCTGTGACTGAGTAGCTTAGCATTCTGCGTATTTTAGCGTGCTGAAGGGGAATAGGCAAATGGACTTTCGCTTCCTTACCATGATAATATCAGTATTTCAAATGAAGCAAATTGAATTAATCTCTTTTGATGCTGAGGGAACGGTGGTAACACCTGATTTCAGCGAGGCTATATGGCATGAGGCTATCCCTGCGCTTTATGCTCAGAAAAAAGGGCTTGACCTTGCTCAAGCCAGGAGGCATATCGCTGAGGAGTATGGCAGGATCGGCGACCAGAGGCTTGAGTGGTATGATATCGAATACTGGTTTAGCTATCTAGGCTTGGGTTCTTCTGAGCCAGTGATACAGAGCTGCCTGGATAAGATAGGCCATTATCCTGAGGTAACTGAGGTCCTTTCTTCCTTAGCCAGTGAATATAAGTTAATTGTTGCCTCAGGCACGCCACTGAAGCTACTGCACTGCTTATTGCGAGATATCAAACCTTATTTTGTTCGAATTTTTTCTTCCGTTTCACACTATAAGCAATTAAAAAGCCCTGATTTTTACCTCAAACTATGTGAAGAGATGGGCGTCAAACCGAACCAGGTCATCCATGTGGGTGATAACTGGCAATTTGATTTCCTCAATGCCCAACAGGCTGGCATAAATGCTTTCTATATTGACAGATCAGGGAGAAACCATCAGGAATCTCTTAGCGATTTGACTCAATTAAAGCGCCTCCTCATACCCCCGGTATAAAATTCACTTTTGGTCTGAGGATTGACCGCTCACCATAGACATTGTAAGCCAGTCTGAGTTAAAATATAATCCTTCGACCAATGCCAAATCATAGCGAAGTATCCCCCGAAAGCGCCTCTTCCAGTAACAAATTCAACCTGTCCACGGCAGAGCTCAAGGAAATGGCTAAAAAGCTACGCCGTCATGTAATCACCATGATAGCTACGGCAGGCAGTGGGCATCCTGGCGGCTCTCTATCAGCAGCTGATATCATCACTGCCCTTTATTTTAAAGTCTTGCGCTATAACCCCAAAAACCCCCAGTGGTCAGACCGTGACCGATTTATATTAAGCAAGGGACATGCTGCTCCAATCTTATACGCTGCCCTGGCTGAAGTTGGCTACTTTCCCGTGGCAGAGCTAGCAACATTGAGAAAGTTGGATAGCCGCCTCCAGGGACACGCTGATAGGAACTTCACTCCCGGGGTAGAAATGTCAGCTGGTTCTTTAGGTATGGGTTTATCCTTTGCCATTGGCGTTGCCCTGGCCGCCAGGCTGGATTCCAAAACTTACCGGACCTATGTTCTTCTTAGCGATGGGGAATGTGAAGAAGGGCAAACATGGGAGGCGGCTCTTTCAGCAGCCCAATTCAAAGTAGATAACCTAACGGCCATAGTTGACTTCAATGGTATACAGCTCAGTGGATGGACTCGCGACATCATGAACCTTGAGCCTTTTGTTCAGAAATGGCAAGCTTTCGGCTGGCATACTATTGATATAGACGGACATGACCTTGCCCAAATCCTACCAGCTTGCCAAGAGGCTGAAAAGATAGAAGGCAAACCAACTGTCATCGTTGCCCGCACCATCAAAGGCAAGGGAGTTAGCTTCATGGAAAACAATGTGGCATTTCACGGCAAGGCACCAACCTGGGAAGAAGCCGAAAGGGCGCTAAAGGAGTTAGAGTAAGTATGGCTGAAGCATCTACTCGGGAAACATACGGCAAAACTCTGGTAGAGCTAGGTAGACAAAACAAAGACATCGTTGTTCTGGACGCCGATGTGTCGCCCTCAACGATGACCAGTTTTTTTGCACGGGAGTTTCCTGACCGCTTTTTTAACTGCGGCCTAGAAGAACAAAACATGGTCAGCATAGCTGCTGGATTAGCTGCTTCGGGCAAAACTGTCTTTGCCACGACTTTCGTTGTTTTTGTCGTCTGCCGCTGTTTCGACCAGCTAAGGCTCTGCCTTTCCCAGCCGAATCTAAATGTTAAAATCGTAGCTACACATAGCGGCATCAGCGTAGGGGAGGATGGCATTTCACATCAGGCAATTGAAGATCTAGCCTTGTGTTGCGCTCTTCCCGGCTTCACCGTGGTCGTCCCCGCAGACGCCATAGAGACTGCTGGGGCAATAAGAATGGCGGCAAGTGACTATGGACCTTTCTACATCAGACTAAGTCGTCCTAAGACACCGATTGTTTACCCCGAAGGCTATCACTTCACCTTAGGCAAGGCAGTAACCATGAGACAAGGCAAGGATACAACTATTATAGCCATGGGCATCATGGTCGCTAAGGCTCTGGAGGCGGCAGATATCTTGGCGAGACAAGATATAGATTGTCGGGTAATCAACATGCATACCCTCAAACCTTTGGATGAAGCAGCAATAGTCAAAGCAGCCTCGGAGACGGGCGCAATTGTCGTCGCTGAAGAGCATTTAGCACAAGGTGGTCTAGGCAGCCGAGTTGCTCAGACAGTAGCTAAAGAGAAGCCAGTGCCTATGGAATTCGTCAACCTTGGTGATAGGTATGCTGTGTCAGGCAAAGCTGAGGAGTTGCTTCAAAGATACGGATTGACCGTCAAAGATATTGAAGAGTCGGTAAAGTCAGTAGTCAAGAGAAAGTAATATTTCCAAGCCCGGCAGTAGGACTTATGTCTATTTGAGTGGTAAAGTGTATTTGGGTTTTGGAAAAACTAAATTATTACTTAAAATGACCGGGGGTTTGTGTATGAAAAAGCGCTTCCTAATCCTTCTCGCCTGTGGAGCTACGCTTGGCTTGCTCGTCGTGTCTGGGTTGAGTTGCGTCAGTTGCATATTTTACCGCGAGAACCCGACTACTGGTCATGAGCTTCCGACTGCAGGGTCTGAATTTCAGTCTTACATCACGCCCGAATGTCCATGGGTTGTGGGAACTTTGCAAGGTATCCTCGGTGACC
>Ga0315543_1001697_pt1 | contig 23106 bp, 20 predicted proteins | sample SalMarSW160210MG_2_FD_203098 | JGI IMG/M metagenome (GOLD analysis project Ga0315543, IMG submission 203098) | Salt marsh sediment microbial communities from the Plum Island Ecosystem LTER, Massachusetts, United States - Salt Marsh Sediment SW1601-210 ... | reverse complement strand
AAATCATGGAAAGGCGTTGATAACTTCCTAATCCTGCGAAGTATAACTGATACTGTTCTGAAAAATAAGCAGCCCGTATTGAATGCCTTGAATCTTATCGCTAAATTAGCAGGGACTGATTAGTTACAAATAAATAAACAGGCTGTCATATAATAATTTCTTCCTTATAATTAAAAAGTGTATTCATTTCTAATAATTACTTAGATGACACAATCAAATATGACAGTTGAAATAAGGAAGGTCAAAGGCAAAAGGGAATTAAAGGAATTTATTTATCTGCCTGAAAAGATTCATAAAAATCATTCTGAATGGGTACCTCCAATTTATTCTCAGGAATGGCATTATTTCAATCCCAAAAAGAACAGGGCTTTTTCAAATTCAGATTGTATTCTTGCCCTTGCTTACCTGAATGGTAAAACAGTTGGCAGAATAATGGGAATTATAAACAGACAGTGCAATGAAATTAACGATGTGAAGAATGCACGATTCGGATACCTTGAATGCCAGGATATCCAGGGAATAGCCCATGCATTATTATCATATATTGAAAACTGGGCAAGGAAAAAAGGAATGGGAAAAATAGTAGGGCCGATGGGGTTTAGTAACCACGACCCACAAGGCTTTATGATAGAGGGCTTTGAATATAAACCGACTATCTCAACATACCAAAATTTTGAATATCTAAATCGATTACTGGTTAGTGAGCAATATTCAAAAGAAGTAGATTATGTGGTTTATAAAATCGATATACCCCGGGGAATGCCCGAATTTTACGAAAAAATATATAACAGGATTATTAGCAGAGGTGATTATAGCATTGTTGAGTTTAACAAACGAAAACAGATTAAACCACTTATTATTCCTATTCTGGAATTAATGAATGAATGTTTCAAAGACCTTTATGGCTTTCGGCCTCTTGATCATCAGGAGATGAATTATATGGGAAAACGTTTCCTCAAGTTTCTGGATCCGAGGTTTGTTAAGGTAGTAAAGAAGGATGATATGTTAATTGGTTTCAATATAGCCATGTTAAACCTTGCGGATGGATTAAGAAGGGCAAAAGGCAAACTTTTCCCCGTAGGAATATTATATATCTTCCGTGAAAAGAAAAGAACCAGACAACTTGACACTCTCATAGGAGGCATTAAGCAGGAATACAGGGGACGTGGAATAGATGTTATGATGGGTTATACAACAATTCTGGCAGCTCAAAAAGCCGGTCTTGAATGGGCCGACAGCAATCCTGAATTAGAAGATAATACTAAAGTCAGAGCTGAAATGGAAAGATTGGGAGGGGAAATATACAAACGTTACAGAATCTATAAAAAAGATTTGCAGCCAGACGAATTTTATACTTATTAATAGTATTTAATAAAGACTCTTTCTGTTTTAAGAAACCTAATTTGTAAAAATCATGCCAGAAGCCTTTATTTTACAATCCAGCCTGAAGAATCCCGGGCGAATTGTTAACAATGTGGAACTGGAAGACCAACTCATATTAAAACATGGGATCATCGAGAGGCTGACAGGAATAAAACAAAGGTATTATATTAGTGAGGCAGAATCATTGCACAGTATTGCAACTGATGCATGTGTCGAAGTTATAGTAAACTCCGGTATTAACCCGGGAGATATTGATATTATTATTTTTTATACCGAAGTCCCTCCTTCATATAGAGAAAATTCCATATTGCATAAGCGCTATTATGAGCTTTCTGCTCATATTCAGAATTCATTAAATCAGAAATCTATTGATATTCACTGTGAATGTTTCAATATGGCTGGAAGCTGTGTGGTTTTTATTTCGGCGCTGCAAATCGCTACAAGCCTTATTAAATGTGGCTATAAAAAGAATGTGCTGATTATCGGGGCCTCAAATAATTCCACTTTCCTGAATAAAATTGATAAGAACGTTTTCATGGCCTTTGGGGATGGAGCGGCAGCCACCATAATTGGTACTTCAGAAGAAAGGGGACTTATTGATTTTTTCAGAATGACAGATGGTGAAGGTTTCGATGCAGGATTTTTTGAGAATTATAATACACTTATCATTGACAGAAAAAGAGTTGCAGAATTTGCACCGGTAGCATTTAAATTAGCGGTTGATGGAATATTAAAAAAAACAAACTATACCATAGAAGATATTAATCTTTTTATACCACATCAGGCAGGTTACAGGATAATCAGGAAAGGAATGGAATTAGCCGGTATACCAGAAGACAAGGTATATTATTGCCTGGAGAATTATGGAAATACAGGTGCCCCGGCACTTCAACTCGCTCTGTCAAATGCCATCAATGAAAACAGGATAAAAAGAGGTGATTTGGTGTTACTGGTTGCTTTCGGAATCGGATGGAATTATGGGTCAACTCTTTTTCGATATTGATAATCTTTTAAAATACCAATGCCCCTTTTAGGATTACTCGCTTCGTCCTCCCTGGCATTTGGCAGAGGAGGTTGGTGCATGGATGGGGATTTTTTACTAAAATTCCGCATCCATTTTCCGCTCATTATACTCTATTAAGATCCTCACAATATCCCTGTCCAGACCCAGATATCCTTCGGTTTTATTACGGATTTTCTCTGCCAGTACAGCGTCATCAGCAACATAGGCTGACATATTTTTTGCAAATTTTATGAGAAATTTCCAATGTGTAAGGTTTGTGAACTCACCATTGGCTTTCATGCCATATAGATCTTTATGCAGATCTTTCTCGTCGAACATAAAGGCACTACCGAGCTCTTCCAGTGTAAGATCCTTGTCCATAAAATTAGGCTGGTCAGGATTATAATACCATATATACAGGCTTATGGGTCCATCAAACTTCTTTTGAATAAAATTTTGCCTTTTAGAGCTGTTAAGGAATGAATACTTCATACTTTCATAATATCGGTTTCCCACCTGGTAGGCTTTAATATCTTTAGCTTTGTATTTCACCCTTCCTTTAAAGTCGGTTGAATCGGTATAGTAAAAAGTCATCATCTGATTTAACCAGAGATTGATGTTAAGCATGAATCCTTCCGCCGTATCTCCCTGAAGTGTAATGATAAAACCGGGATAAATACCACCCCGCCTTAGCTCGTCCTGCAACTCGGTTTCCTTCGCTATAGCCGGCAAAAATAAACTTGCTGAGAAAAAACAAATAATAAGTTTTTTTATGGTTTTCATAGCTGATAATTTACTGGATACAATGGTGGCGCTCACTAAATTACAAAATACAGGGCGGGTTTACAAGGGATGGGGATTTATATTTAAATTTCCCCTACTTTTCAAAAAGGCCTGCGCTGAGCCTGTCGAAGTGAGGGGTGCCCCGAGTACTCGGGACTGGGTGGTTATGTTAACGAAGATTACGTTCTCCGCCTGTCGGCGGATCGCGTGATCTTCTTGAGGGATGCTTTACAAAGAAAAAGCCCTGCCACGCTGCGCGTGGCTCGGGGTTTTTTATTTTCCATCCCTTACAACAACGAGCTGTTGACAAGAGAAGATTATTCGCTTCGCCCGCCGGAGCCTCCGGCATAGGCGGGCTGTGCTCATGATCTTATCAGGGATGCTTTACAAAGAAAAAGCCCTGCCACGCTGCGCGTGGCTCGGGGTTTTTTATTTTCCATCCCTTACAACAACGAGCTGTTGACGGGCTGTCAATAAAAAACCCCGGCGCATTCGCGCCAGAGCTTTTTCTTTGTAGCGGGGGGAAGATTCGAACCTCCGACCTTTGGGTTATGAGCCCAACGAGCTACCACTGCTCCACCCCGCAATGTGGGTGCAAATATAACATAGTTTCACCGACTGTCCAAAACAAAGGCTAAAATAATTACTGATTGAGCTGTTTACTCTAAAAACTGCCATCATATCCAACATCTCCATGGCTATTTACAACTAACTATGTTATCTTTGAAATGTAAAAAGGTTCAAATGATAACATTACTGAACCTGATCTGTTATTAACAGTTATGAAAAGAGAACGAGCCGGGTACCTTGAAGGAACTGTATCCATTATTGTCAATACACTGCTCTTTGGCCTTAAATTATGGGCAGGAATAGTGTCCAATTCAATTGCCCTGGTAGCTGATGCATGGCATACGCTGTCAGATTCAGCGAGCTCAGTAATTGTTATTGCAGGAACAAAGCTCTCATTAAAGAAAGCCGACAAAGAACATCCCTTTGGACACGGTCGCTGGGAACATATTGCAGCCATGTTCATAGGTTTTTTACTGGCAATTATTGCCTGGTCATTTATCAAAGATTCCATGATACAGTACAAAGCCAGAGAATCAGCTAACTTTGGTTTGATAGCTATTATTGTAACCATTGTTTCTATACTCGTAAAGGAAGGACTTGCACAATACGCTTTTTACCTTTCGAGAAAATCTGAAAATGCATCCGTTAAAGCTGACGGCTGGCATCACAGAACCGATGCATTATCTTCTGTTATTGTACTCGTTGGAATAATGCTGAAAAATTATTTCTGGTGGATAGACAGTGCGCTGGGTATTATTATTTCACTGATGCTGTTCTATGCAGCATACGAAATTATAAGCGAATCAATCAATAAACTTCTCGGTGAAAAACCAAGTGAAGAACTGATAAAAAACATAAATACCATCCTTGATTCAATTTCAGAAACCAACCTTCATCCTCACCAGTTCCGGATACATAATTACGTAAATCATAAGGAACTTACCTTTCATATTATTATGGATGGTGATCTGTCGATACGGAAGGGACATGATCTCGTTACAAAAATTGAAGATGAGATTAGGGATAAACTCCATATTGAATCAACAGTACACGTAGAACCTGCAGATCATAATTAGAACCCAACATGGGATCCCTGAGAATATAAATTATTATCCTTTATCACTTATTTGCTGCAGTCGTTCATAATCATGCACGATAAAATTCTTGCCATTCATGCTTATCAGGCCTTCTTCATTGAATTTTTTCAGGATTCTGATGACTGTTTCTGAACTCATCCCCGATAATTCGGCCAGTTCCTTCCTGGAAAGGGGTAATTCGAATTCTTTCTTCTTGAATATTTGTTCCGAAAGGCAGAGAATAATATCAGCAAGCCTTCCAAAAGCCTGTTTATGTGTAAGACAAAAAAACCTGCCGTAGATCTGAACACTGTTTGCACTCAATATATCTATTACCTCTCTTGCAAATTCAGAATTCGTATTTAGCAGTTCCCTGAATATATTAATATCAATCTGCCGTATTTCAGAATCTATATAGGCCATCGCTGAATACTGATAAGTATTATACTCCAGTGAAACAGAAGCAAGTCCAAGTAAATTACCTTCAGGTATTATTTTAAGCACCAGTGAATTGCTCCCGTTATCAATAAACACTTTAGCAAGGCCTTTCTCCACATACATAACCTGAGAAACAAAACTACCCTGCTTGCAGATTATTTCCCCCTTCTTATATTTTATGGTAACTGACTGACTATCAATATATTTCCTCTCTTCTTCAGTTAACTTGTCAAAACATCTGCAATAATGTGAACTTATTGTGCATGCCGTATACCTTAATATATCATCCATCCTCATCTATTTTCTATGCGGTAAATATATGAAAAACTATGTTAAGACATGACACAGATCAGTTTTTTTACTATCATAGAGCAATTGAATTTAATCCTGATCTCATATAGCATGATATTGGCAATTAGGCGGAAAACAGCAATTTTTACAGCAATGCAAGGCATTTTGCAGCATTTGTTATTTATTTCACAATAAGAAATTATGAAAGCAATTATATTCAACAAGTTAAGGCCATTATTCGTTCCCCTGTTTACCGCATTACTTATCATCGGTTGTGCAAAAGTTACAGACAAAGACAAGGATACACTGCCTTATGGCACATGTGAAGGTTGTCATACAGACTATGCCCATCTTCAAAAAGTGTATACACCGGATACAGCTGCACCGGTAGGTGGATGTGGTGGGTCAGCTCCCCATTATGAGCCTTACGACAGGGTAATAATGGAAGGTGACGGTTATGACTTGTTCAAATCATCTACACATGACATGCTGAAATGCACCGATTGTCATAATGGTACAGATAAGACATCAGACAAAGAACTTGCCCATTCAGGCGACTTTATCAGCCATCCATCGGCACAATATGTTGAGAAATGTGGAAACTGCCACGGTGATATTGTAAATGACTTCTCCACCAGCCTTCACCATGGTACCGGTCAGAAAAGAAAAGTTGCCATGAGGAGCGGTCTCAGCGGACCGGGCAATTTCGATCAACTGCCGCAGCACCAGATTGAGGGTTATAATGCTAACTGTGCTACCTGCCATGGTACCTGTGGCAATTGTCATGTGGTAAGACCTCCGATAGGAGGTGGAGGGTTGGTTGACGGACATAATTTCATCAAAAATCCCAATATGCTTAATACATGTATCAGCTGTCACACTTCTCGCGGTGGACATGCTTACCTGGGTATAGCTTCCGGAACAGTACCTGATGTGCACCTCACAGGACCAGGTTTTGAATGTGTCGATTGCCACACCGGGGCAGAGCTTCACGGTGATGGCTTACCTGTTGATCACAGGTACGAGTATTCTGAATTACCCGAGTGTGAAGACTGCCATGACGAAGCAGATAATATATATCATGATATGCATTATGATGATTTCAACTGTCAGGTCTGTCATTCCCAGGATTATAATAACTGCGGCGAATGCCATGTTCATGGCGACGGTGCACGTATACCATCGTACCAGGATTTCAAAATAGCACTGAACCCTATACCTGAAACAAAACCCGGTTACAAAATGACACTTGTAAGGCGGACCCTTGCTGCACCTGATAACTGGGAAGTTTATGGTGTTGATGAATATGCTAATTTTGAAGCATTCCCGACATATAATTATACCACACCACACAATATTCAAAGATGGACCAGCCGCACACAAGTGGATGGTGCCTGTTACATCAACTGTCATATCAGGAACGAAGGCGATGAATTGATTAACAAAGAATTATACCTGTTTATGGATGACCTGCTTTCCTGGGAAATTGATGCTACAGGGAGCATAACAGTTGATAATTCCCTCCCATCAATATGGACTAAATAATAAAACAACAAAAATTTAGTTATATAGCATGAGCTGAGATAGAGTTTAATTAATATTTAAAACTTATTAAATTATTTATTATGAGAAAGACAAGATTTTTATTTTTAAGTGTAATATTTGCTTTGATAATCGTTTCTTCATGTAAGAAAGAAGAGCAGGTTGTTGAATCTGATGAACTTATCAACTATGTTGAATCAGTTGTTGATATAGGCAGTTTACAAAGTTACATTACAGCAGAAAATTTATTAACCTTAATTAATGCACAACAGGCACCGTATATTATTGATATAAGAGGAGCAAATGACTATACTCTGGGTCATGTCCCCGGTGCTGTAAATGTTCCAGCAGCTGATCTCCTGTCACACGTTGAAGCAAATGTCAGTAGTACTACTGATGATATTGTTGTTTTATGTTACAGTGGCCAGTCAGCAGCTTTTGGTACTTCACTGTTGAAACTTGCAGGCTACAGCAATGCCAAGTCATTACTTTTTGGAATGACTTCATGGCACTCAGATTTTGATAGCTGGTCAGGTAACGTAAGTAACTACTATTTCACATTCCTCGAGAATACTGAAAACACAAAACCAGCAGCAGGAGATCTTCCTGAAATAAACACTGGTTTCGAAAATGGTGAAGATATTCTTAATGCGCGGATCGATGCAATGTATACTGCAGGTTTTGGTGCATACGCAATTGATGCCACTATGGTTACAAACAATCCTTCCAACTATTACATAGTAAATTACTGGCCTAATAGTGAGTATCTTAACCCGGGTCACATCCCTGGTGCTTTTAATTATATTCCCGGTCAATCATTAAAACTTTCTTCAGATCTGAAAACACTTCCAACAGACAAGACGATTGTTGTATATTGCTATACAGGTCAGACCAGTGCTTTTGTAAGTGCTTACCTTGGAGTTCTTGGATATGATGTTAAGTCACTTAAGTTTGGTGCCAACAGTATGTTTACTGGAAACCTTCCAAAATCGAACTGGACCACTGACAACATAAAGGATTATACTTACGAATAGTAACAGGTATACCAGAAAAATCATAAAAAGGCTATCCACAACGGGTAGCCTTTTTTTGGATATTGGATTATTTTGTTTTGTTCAGGTATCTGATTCCCGCCAGCTCTTCAGAAACCTCCCACAGTTTCACCCGGAGCGATTCATCATATGACAAAACTGAAGATTTAAGTATTGACGGATACCCGAAGGATTGCCAGATGCCTGAAGGACCTATATACTCTCCTCCATTAATTCTTTTATCAGTTGCTGCCATGAGAATAGGCAGTGCTCCCTTTGAAGGACTCCTCAGAACAAGGTCTTTAAGTTTATTTACCGGAAAAGGGAGCCATAAAATATTAGTTGAGCTTATTCCCGGGTGTGCTGCTACTGATATGGTATCTGAACCTGATCTCTCCAGTCTTTTCTGCAGTTCGTAGGCAAAAAGAAGGTTAGCAAGCTTCGACTGCCGGTATGCTTTCATCCTGCGGTACCATGATTCACCTGACAGATCATCGAAATGTATCCTGCCTTTAAAATGAGCTATACTGGTAATAGTCACTACCCTTGAACCACCTGTTCCCAATAGCAGATCAATCAGTTGCCCGGTAAGAGCAAAATGTCCGAGGTGGTTTATGCCGAATTGCCATTCGAATCCTTCACAGGTTTTTTTATGAGGACTTGCCATCACTCCGGCATTATTGATAAGAATATCGAGCCTGTCATATTTGCTCCTGAATTCTTCTGCGAACTTTTTCACTGACTCTAGACTGGCCAGGTCAAGGTGCATAAACTTAATGTCTGTTTTCTTGTATTTTTTCAATATCCTCTTTGCGGCAGCCCCAGCCTTTTTAGCATTACGGCATGCCATGATAACCTTTGCCCCCTTTAATGTGAGCACTTTTGCTGTTTGAAAACCTATTCCACTGTTAGAACCGGTGATTATCACCGTTTTATTCTCCTGTCCTGAAATATTTTTTCCCGTCCACTTTATCATTTAAACCAAGTAATATAATAGTAAAAGACACCATTGTTCTTATAAGTCCCAAAGCTAATGATTAAAAATTTCAACGCATTATTAAACTTAATTTAAACCTGCGTAATTATGATTGAAATATATTTGGTTTTGTCGTATCTTGATAAACTATCAGATGTCGATCATGAAAACAGGAATTAAAACTCTTCACGTAACCGGTCGTGGGGGAATGGCGAAACTGGCTTGAGGAAAATCACAAAAAGGAAAAAGAGATCTGGCTGGTTTATTATAAAAGACACACCTGTAAACCACGGATACCTTATGATGATGCTGTTGAAGAGGCTATTTGCTTTGGATGGATTGACAGTATCATAAAAAGAATTGATGAAACCACCTACTGTCAGAAATACACACCACGCAGAAAAAAAAGTAAATGGTCTGAAAAAAATATTGATAGGGCCGAAAAAATGATAGCCCAGGGTAAGATGACTGAACCGGGACTCGAATCCTATACAGAAACGAAAAAGAACCCATTACTTATAATAAATCCGGAAGACTCGCACTCCTTCATTGAAATACCGGAAGACCTGAATAGTGAATTACATAAAACCAGGGATGCCTTCCGTCATTTTATTGCCTTCCCGAAATCATACCGGAAAATGTGCATAGGGTGGATTAATGCAGCCAAAAAACGTGATACGCGGCAACGCAGGATAGCAGAAGTGGCAGATAAAGCTGCTGCAGGAGAGAAGATAGGCATGAAGTAGTAATATTGAATTGTTGAACTGTTTAATCGTTGAATTGTTCAGTTAAGAGTTAAAACAAAAAAATCAGGATAATGATCATATCATCAAGGCAATCGATGTACATCTTTCCACACTCAGCTCAATGAGCAGTTATGCTAAGATTATAAGCACAAAGAATTATCTTGGACAATAGTGTAATATAACTTTCTCAACTCACTCTCAACCCATTCTCAACCTTTTCAACCTTATTTATTGTATTCATCAAAAAAATCATTCCCCTTGTCATCGGTAAGAATAAATGCTGCAAGGTTTTCAACCCTTATTTTTCTTACTGCTTCCATTCCCAGTTCTTCGAAATCAACCACTTCAACCGATTTAATATTATCATTGGCCAGTAAGGCTGCCGGGCCACCTATTGTCCCAAGGTAAAATCCTCCATGTTTCTTGCATGAATCAATTACCTGTCGTGAGCGATTGCCTTTGGCCAGCATTATCATCGATCCCCTGTGACTCTGGAAAAGGTCAACATATGGATCCATCCTGCCTGCAGTTGTAGGCCCGAAGCTTCCCGAAGCCATTCCTGATGGTGTTTTCGCAGGACCTGCATAATAAACCGGGTGGTTCTTGAAATAATCAGGCATAGGCTTACCTTCGTCCAGCATGGTCTTGATCCTGGCATGTGCCATATCCCTTGCTACAATCAGTGTGCCGGTCAGGCTCAACCTTGTCTTAACCGGGTACTTGGTCAGCTCTGCAAGCACTTCTTCCATTGGCCTGTCAAGCTTAATCTCAACAGGTTCATCAAGAGATGGTGCTTTTGCTGGCATAAAGCGCTGAGGATTCTTTTCAAGCTTCTCCAGATAAATTCCTTTTTCATTGATTTTTGCCTTTATATTGCGGTCAGCACTGCAGCTGACGCCTATACCAACCGGGCATGAAGCAGCATGCCTTGGCATTCTTATTACTCTTACATCATGTACGAAATATTTTCCCCCGAACTGGGCACCCACACCGTATTCCTGGCATATCATTTCGATTTTCTTCTCCCACTCCAGGTCGCGGAATGCCCTTCCACTGGCATTTCCTTCAGTTGGGAGAAAATCAAGGTATCCTGCCGATGCTTCCTTAACGGTTTTAAGCGTGGCCTCAGCAGAGGTTCCCCCAATCACGAGCGCCAGGTGGTATGGTGGACATGCTGCCGTACCAAGGTCTTTGATTTTTTCTTTAATGAATTTTGTAAGGTTCTCCTCGTTTAGCAATGACTTGGCCTGCTGGTAAAGAAAAGTCTTATTGGCCGATCCACCGCCTTTCGTGATAAAAAGGAATTCGTATTCTTTACCGGGTTTGGAATATATATCTATCTGTGCCGGAAGGTTACTCCCCGAGTTTTTTTCTTCGAACATTGAGAACGGCACTATCTGTGAGTACCTCAGGTTTTTGTTCTTATAGATATCATAAATCCCTCTCGAGAGAAATTCCGCATCATCAGTGCCCGTATATACATCCTCTCCCTTCTTGCCTATTACTATTGCCGTACCTGTATCCTGACATGAAGGCAGCTCTCCTTCCGCTGCAATAACCTGATTTTTAAGCATCATATAGGCAACAAACTTATCATTATCGGTTGCTTCAGGGTCATCAAGTATCTTTTTCAGCTTTTTAAGATGAGAGCCTCTCATGAAGAATGACACATCATTTATGGCTTCACGTGCCAGCAGCTCCAGACCTTTTGGATCTACTTCAAGTATCTCGCGTCCATCCAGTCTGACAAGTTTTACATGATCGGAAGTGACTAAACGATATTCAGTCCTGTCCTCCTTTATCTGGAAAGGTTTTTCATATATGAAATCGGCCATGGTTTTGATTTATTTGGTTAATATTAATTAGGGTTTACACTTCTATCAAAGTTATGAAGATATGGGATTAAATAAAAGCACTATGCTTATAAACACATTTTATTATTATTACTGATCTATACTGGTAAATTTGATATTATATTACTTTTTTCTATATTAAACTTGTTAATCCGGTAACATCAAATCTGATCAATATGGATAACATTAATAATGAAAAGGCTCAGCCATGCAAAAATGAAATACAGCCACTGCAATACCAGGGTATGGCCGGGACTATTGGCACTCATGATAACTGTATTATCTGTCATAAGAAGAATATGAACAACAGCGGTCACCACCGCAACCAGGTAAACAGGCCAAAGGAAGCAGAAATTGTGGAATAATAATGAGTTCCTCCTTCGTCCCGAGTACTCGGGACTTCGGAGGACACTGTGAGAGTGAGTTGAGATTGGATTGAGACAACCTAGTTTAATTTCAGACTCTTTGCTTGCTTCTCCAGGCTCAGCACTAGATGCTCTGAATGACAAAGGTCTATTAAGATGATATGAAACAAAGAATATCCCTAACATCACTATTCCTTATATCTATTCTGGTAACAAACGCACAGGAAGCTTATATTGTATCCTTCCGGGTTCAGGCAGGTGAATATGAATACTTGAATACCCCTGTCAGTGCAGTTTTAGATAATTATTCACCAAATGTAGACACTTGCACCCTTGTGATGTATGAAATAACAGGTGGTGTAAAACGGGAAGTGCCTGTCCAGGTAGCAACAGGACATGAAACAAGACTGTGGTGGATCCTTGATGGTGTAACAGAAGCAGGAAGGGCAAGACAATATGATCTGTTCTGCACATGCAAAAGAGAAAATGAGTATCAGCTCAAGGCAATCATTAATGACGATAATCTCAGGATAACACACGGGGGACATGATGTGTTACAATATAACCATGCTGTCCATTACCCACCTGAAGGAGTGGACACGATCTTTAAAAGAAGTGCCTTTATACATCCCCTGTGGTCCCCGTCTGGGAATATACTTACCCGTATAACCCCACCCGACCATTATCACCACTATGGTATATGGAATCCCTGGACAAAAGTATATTACAGGAACAGAGAAATAGATTTCTGGAATCTCGGTAAAAGACAGGGCACCGTTAAATTCAAAGGATACATATCCAATGTTTCCGGAAATGTTTACTCCGGATTCATCTCACTCCATAACCATATTATTAACGATAAGCCAGGTATTGATTTAAATGTTATGAACGAAATATGGGATGTAAAGTTGTGGGTAATCATTATACCCGGATCAGGTCAGGTATACATGGTTGATCTTGTTTCATTGCTTTCATGTGCCACCCCTGATTCAGTTATTCTTGATTCATACACCTATGGAGGAGGTATCGGATTCAGGGCAACTGAAGAATGGACTAATAAGAACAGCCGGGTTATCACCTCTGAAGGTCACACAAGGAAAGATGCAGATGCCACAAGGGCAAGATGGGCAAATGTCGGAGGTTCATTCGCCGATAATACTTACTCGGGCATAGTTTTTTTCTCACATCCCTCAAACAGGGACCACCCTGAGCCCATGAGAGTATGGCCTTCAGACAGCAATGAAGGAAGAGGTGATGTGTTTTTTGAATTTTGTCCCATACGCTATAACAGGTGGATACTCGAACCAGGTAAAACATACAGGCAAAAATACCGTATGCTGATTTACGATGGTAAGCTGGACAGTTTAGTTATTGAAAGAATATGGAATGATTTTGTATTCCCGCCTGAAGTAAAAATACTACATAAAAAAAGTGAGTTATGAATAAAATTTTCTTAATCCTCCTTGCTACAATGATATTATTTAATAACGAATGCAAAACAGAAACAGAGAATAAGACCAGCATACTGGTATATACAAAAAACGGGGATGGCTATGTCCATGATAATATCAAAGCAAGTATCAATGCATTGAAAAAGATAGGACAGCAAAATGACATGACCGTTGACATAAGTGATGATCCGGAAGTAATAAATAAGGAAAACCTGGGTAAGTATCATTGCATTGTTTTATCCAATACCAATAACGAAACCTTTGATACCGATGAGCAGAAACTGGCTTTTGTAAGGTATATACATGCCGGTGGATCTGTGGTGGGAATCCATTCAGCATGTGGATCCGAGCGGGAATGGCAATGGTTCTGGGCTATGCTGGGAGGAAAATTTGAAAGGCACCCACCCTACCAGTCTTTTAACATTAAAGTTATCGACCATGACCATCCATCAACAAGTTTCCTGGGAGAAATATGGCATTGGGAAGATGAATGTTATTACCTAAAAAATCTTAATCCTGATATCAGGATCTTATTAGCCGCTGATCTTCGAACTGTTGAAGACGAAGAAAAAGACATATACCCCGGTGAAGTGTTCGGTAATTATTTTCCACTTGCCTGGTACCATGAATTCCAGGGAGGAAGGGTGTTTTATACTGCCCTGGGACATTCAATTAAACATTATTCTGACCCCAACTTCATCAATCACATAAAGGGTGGAATAATATGGGCTATAGGAGATGGCAGCGGGCCCGATTATACAACTGTGAAAATAAACACACTACCGGAATAAAATAAAATGTAAAGCTATGGCAGGTAAGAAGAATATTACAAGGCGTAAATTTATGAGAAACAGCCTGGCAGGTACAGCTGGAATACTGTTTATACCAACAATTGTACCATCCTCGGTGTTTGGCAGGAGCGCACCCAGCAATAAGATAAACATCGCGCAGATAGGTTTTGGCAGGATAGCCATGACCCATGACCTGCCCCTGACTTTGATTCACGATATTACCCGATTGGTAGCAATTGCAGATGTTGATATTAAAAGGGCGGCAGAAGGAAAGGAATGGGCCCTGAATTTTTATGAGGAAAAAACAGGTAAAAAGAATTTTGTTGATATTTCCCTCTACCAGGATTACCATGAAATGCTGCTTGATCCATCAATTGACGCAGTAATAATATCAACACCTGACCACTGGCATGCTCAACTTGCAATAGAAGCAGCCCTGGAAGGCAAGGATATTTATCTTCAGAAACCTGCCTCGCTTACCATTAAGGAAGGCCGCCAGATGAGCAATATAATAAACCGGACAGGTATAATATTCCAGCAGGGCAGCCAGCAAAGATCACTTGATCCCTGGCCGCAGTTTAAGAAAGCATGTGAACTGGTTAGAAATGGCAGGATTGGAGAAATCCAAACTATTTATGTTGGCCTCCCTGGTGATCCTTCGGGTCCTGAAGAACCTGAGATGCCAGTACCTGAAAACCTGGATTATGATATGTGGCTTGGATCAACCCCCCATGTATATTATACCGAGAACAGGGTACATTCACAAACTGATATTACCAGCAGACCCGGCTGGTTAAGATGCGAACAATTCGGAGCCGGTATGATTACCGGCTGGGGTGCTCATCATATTGATACAGCTCACTGGGGCATGGGAACAGAATATACAGGGCCGGTTGAAGTAGAAGGCTCGGCAGAATTCCCCGAAAGTGGATTATGGGATGTGCATGGTAACTTTAAAACTAATGCCAGGTATGCCAATGGTGTAATAATGCATGTCAGTGGTGAATACCCGAATGGGGTTAAATTTATTGGTTCAGAAGGATGGATCTTTGTTTCCAGGGGAGAAGTACAGGTTACTGCATCAGATCCCGGGGCTGAGGATACCCAGCTTCTGGCACTTGATGCCTCCGACAGGAAAATCCTGGAATCAGTTATCGGACCCGATGAGATACATTTGTATGAAAGCCAGGAACAACATAAAAACTGGATCGATTCAATTATTAGCCGTAAAGACCCTGTAGTAGCAGCCGAAATAGGGCACCGGTCATGTTCTGCATGCCTCTTGCATCATATCGCTATGAAATTGCCGGGTAAGCTCTACTGGGATCCTGACAAAGAAAAATTCATAAACAATGATAAAGCAAATGAAATGCTTTCCAGGCCTCAGAGATGGCCTTATGGAACAAATTATACCCTTGAAAATTTTAACGGAATGTAATATGAAACGAACATGAAAATTTTTAGCATTAAATTTTCGCAAAAAAGCATGGTTAAAATTTTCATGTGAGAGCGAGGAACGAGCGGTTCCATGCCGTGCGAAAATTTTTTGCAAATTTTCATTGCAAAAAATTTTAAACGTATGAAATGTATTAAATACCTGTTGATTATTCTGATTATTTCAGTAACATCATGCGGAAAAGGTAAAAAAGACAGCAAAGATAATATGACAGGTATAAAACTAATGACAGTTGATCCCGGGCATTTTCATGCCGCACTTGTGCAGAAGGATATGTACGAAGGAGTATCCCCGGAGGTATATGTTTTTGCGCCTGGAGGAGAAGATCTTAATCAGCACCTCGAAAGGATTGAGTCTTTCAATAACAGGGAAGAAAATCCTACCAGCTGGAAAGAAAAAGTATATACCGGGCCCGATTTTTTTGAAGAGATGATAAAGACGAAACCGGGTAATGTTGTTGTGCTATCAGGAAATAACAGTAAGAAAACAGATTACATACTTAAATCAATTGAATCTGGATTTAATGTACTTGCCGATAAACCTATGGTCATAACACCGGAAAAATTTCCCCTGCTGGAAAAGGCTTTCAGGATGGCTGGAGAAAATAATGTATTGCTCTATGATATAATGACTGAAAGATACGAGATCACAACCATGCTGCAGAAGGAATTATCACGGAACAAAGATCTTTTTGGTGAATTGATGACAGGGAGCCCGGAGGAACCGGCCGTTACTAAAGAGAGTGTGCACCACTTCTTTAAATATGTCTCGGGCTCAGCCCTGGTGCGGCCCCCATGGTTCTTCGATACCGAACAGCAGGGAGAAGGCATTGTTGATGTGACCACACACCTGGTGGATCTTATCCAGTGGGAGTGTTATCCCGGCTTCGTCCTTGACAAAGCCGACATTGAAATCATTGAGGCCCGGAGGTGGCCCACTGTCATAAGTGCTGAAGAGTTCAGTAAAGTAACAGGTCTGGATCACTTTCCATCATACCTTGAAAAGGATATTATTGATGGCAAGCTGCATGTATATGCTAATGGTGAAATACTATATAAGATTAAGGACACTTATGCCAGGGTGGTGGTTGAATGGAAATACCGGGCTCCTGAAGGAACGGGCGATACACATTATTCAATAATGCGCGGCACCAGGTCAAACCTTGTAATCAGGCAGGGGGCACAGGAATCATATAAACCTGCTCTTTACCAGGAATTGAATGAAGAAACACCCGGTTTCGAAGAAGTGCTTAACAGAGCACTCTCAGAACTGCCATGGGAAGATATTGAATACACCCAGCTCAATGATAATACATGGAAGTTTATTATACCGGAAAAATACAGGGTAGGTCATGAGGCTCATTTCGGGCAGGTAACGGAAAAATACCTCGAATACCTTGAAAAAGGAAACATGCCCGAATGGGAGGTGCCCAATATGATTGTCAAATACTACACTACAACAGAGGCTCTCAGAAAAGCCCTGGAATAATGTATTATCCACCTTCGCTGATGCAGGTCTGGCTTGCTGCTGGCGCAGGTCTCCAGACCTGTGCCGGGGGTTCGGCATTTTCACAAACTTCTAAACATATTTAAGATTCTACCAAAAAATACTCTACTTTTGTCTCTGAAAAAAACCGATTGAAATATTTTAAAACCCTGTATAATGGACTTTCTGAACAATGAAATTGTCTCATACCTTGTGCTTCCGGTTCTTATTTTTCTTGCAAGGATTGCAGATGTCTCCCTTGGCACAATACGGATAATATTCGTATCCAAGGGCATGAAGAATGTAGCCCCACTGATAGGATTTTTTGAAGTTCTTATATGGCTCCTCGCCATAAGCCGTATTTTCCAGGATCTGGATAATTGGATAGCATATATTGCCTATGCCGGAGGTTTTGCTGCAGGTAATTATTTCGGTATGCTGCTTGAAGAAAGACTTGCCATAGGCCATGAAATGATCAGGGTGATAACAAAAAGTGAAGCAAATACACTGGTTGATATACTGAAGGACAAAGGTTTTGGCGTTACCTCAATTCAAGCTCATGGGGTTGAAGGAGAAGTGGGTGTGGTATTCATTATTGTAAAAAGAAGTATGGTTAAGAGTGTGCTTGAAATAATTAATAATTATAATCCGCGTGCTCTTTATACAATTGAATCAGTAAGGCTGGTCAACCGGGAGGTCTTTCACCAGGTTGCCCCGCCTCCACATAAGAAATCACTCCTTCACCTGCATGGCAAAACAAAATAGAGGTATAAACAGGCATTCAGAATAATAGCTAAAATCGCTCATAGCAGCAGTCTATGCATTGGGCTTATAAGCTTTACCCGGTACAGGAATCTCCTTTGGAATGTCAACAGGTCCGAACTCGAAAACTTCTGGTCCCAGCTTCAGGTCTGAATTCATCATCTCATCCCAGGTTACCAGTTTCCCTGTATATGATGATATCCGGCCCATAATACCCACCATTGTAGAGATTGCTGTGTTTTCTGCTTCATTGAATGGCTTATCGGTCCTGATGGCAGTAACAAGGTCAATATGCTCCTGGTCATATGGACTGACTTTTACATTATTTGTTTCTTCTCCCTGGTCATTCAGGGGGTATTTATACTTCCATATTTCCTTACCATTGAGGTCAACTATTGCATTCTGACAATTAGATGAGCCAAGCGTTCCCTGTATGTATTCTGAAACATTGTTTTCGCAACCATCAATCTGTCGGCACATACTGTGCACATGAACACCGTTATCAAGAACAAAATCGACACTGAAATTATCAAACTGGTCCCCTGTCACCCTCCTGTGACGGGACCCGAAGCCGACTGCCTGTACAGGATGTTTACCTGTAAACCAGTTTATAACATCCAGGTTATGGACATGCTGTTCCACTATATGGTCGCCTGAGAGCCAGCACCAGTTTACCCAGTCACGTATCATATATTCCATTTCTGTCCAGTCGGCATTTGGATCACGGTGCCACAGTTTACTCTGGTTCCAGTAGCAGTTTGCACTTACTATCTCCCCCATGGCGCCAGCAGCAACCTGTGCGTAAGTGTTGGCATAATCTCTCTGGTGTCTGCGCTGTGTGCCTGTAACCACACTCAGACCCATGCTTTCAGCTTTTTTTGCAGTAACCATAACTGATCTTGCGCCGGCAGGATCAACAGCTACAGGTTTTTCCATGAAAATATGTTTGCGTGCCTCAACCGCAGCGGCAAAATGTTCAGGTCTGAAGTAGGGTGGTGTGGCAAGAATTACTATATCCACACCCGAGTCTATTACTTTCTGAAAAGCATCAAAACCAATAAAGCAGTTCTCATCTGCAACTTCATTATCCTTTTGTTCTTTCAGTCTTTCCCTGCACGAATTAAGCCTGTCGGTAAACACATCGCCCAGTGCAGTTACTTTCAGGTTAGGTCCGGCTGAAAGGAAATTAATTGCAGCACCCGTACCACGGCCACCGCAGCCGATAAGTCCTGCCTTTAATTCCGGCCCGTCTGGTGCCTGGTCAAGGAATTCGGGTACTATAACATTTTTCATCCTGCCATCGGGGGCACATGAGTTCATAAGGGAGGGCATTACGGCACCTGCTGCACCTGCTGCTGCAGCTTTACCAAGGAAGTTACGGCGTGATATGTTATTTTTCATAGTGAAGAGATATTAGTTATGAGTTATTTTATTCTTCATTATCCTTTTTTCCTGTCTTCTCATCATATTCACAAACCACCCTGAATCCTACGTGAGAACAATCGGAATACCACCACTTGCTCTTTGGTATCTGCGGATCAGTTCTGAGCCATTGATCAGTCTTTGTATGATCACGGGCCGCTGATCTCAGGTTACCTGCCTGGTCCCTGAATGATCCTCCCCTTATTACCTTTTCTTCTCCTGATGGCGGCCCTGACGGGTCAATTACACCTGTTTCAGGGTACATGGAATAGGTACTGTCTGAATACCAGTCTGAGCAAAATTCCGCTACGTTTCCCGGCATATTTTTCAAACCAAAAAAATTTGGTTTTACTGCTTCCGGTTCCTGTGTTTTTGCAGGACTGTTACCCTGGTATACCACAAATGTATTAATTTTTGTTGTATCATTTTTTCTTATTGCGGCTAAAATGCCCGTTCGTTGGAAGTCTTCAGGATCACCTTCAAAGAAATATGGTGATTCCGTCCCTGCCCTGCAGGCATATTCCCATTCGGCTTCGGTAGGCAGGCGGTAGTTCTTTCCGGTAACCAGTCTAAGCCATTTACAATAAGTTTCAGCAGCATGATGGGTTATGGAAATAACAGGTCTGTCTCCCATGCCCCAGTTCTGATCGGGCTGCCCGTAAGGAGGTGTGGCCCCACTTATGGCATCAGCATCAGGCCCTGATCTGCTTCCCTCTGTATCTGTAGTACGCCCTTCTCCGGAGGTCTGGGCATAAAAGGCAAGGTATTCATCCCATGTTACTTCAGCCTTTCCAATAAAAAAAGGACTGATTTCCACTTTTACCTGTGGCCCTTCATCCTCATCCCTGAAAGGTTCATCTTCCGGGCTCCCCATGGTAAATTCACCACCCGGGATAGCTGCCATTTCGAATGAAGCGGATGAGCCAGGTATATACTCGGTGAAGGAATCAAATGAAGTTACTTTTGCCGGTTCATCGTAAATTATTTCAGGTTTTTCCTCCAGCATCCCGAATGACTCATTACCACCATGGGTATATCCCTCAATATAATGACCTGCATTCAGGTGACAGTTAATACAGTGAAGATCATCTGTTTTTTCAGCCTGGTCATAGTAAAGATGTGCTTCCTCCCCTTCCCTTGATAATTCAGGTGTAAACAGTGTTTCATGACAGTACAGGCAAGTACTTTCGGGAACATGCTTCCTGGCATTCTCGAGCCTTGACTTTTCTTCCCAGTTGAACTCTTCCGGATCCTTGAACCATTTACCCCATACATCCCTTAACCCTGTTCTTATCTTGGCAGGTATATGTCCCTGTCCTTTGGGTGGAAGGTGGCATTCAACACATGCAGTTTTATCACCCGATTTTGTAATATAGTGCACCGATTGTTTCCATGAGGTCGTTGCCTGTGGATGAATATGACAGCTGGCACAAAAATCATTTTCAGAAGTAAGACTTATGGCTTTATTGCTTCCAAGAACCAGAAGAATGCCAAGAATTATACCGGGAATAAAAATTATCCAGAATCTCTTCATTTATTATGCCTCGAATGAATGATCGCTCAATATAGAAAAAACTTTTTCATATGGACATGACATTTCACTATTTTTACAGGCGTATACTATTTGCGAAAATTATGAAAAAGATAATAAGTGCTATCATATTTTTACTGTGCACCCAAATAATATTGGCTCACCCGTGGAAGCCTTCGCATTATGTCATAATAGACACTGACGGTGGTATGGATGACCTGAAAGCCATAAATATGCTTCTTGCTTCACCCGATGTAAGGGTACTGGCAATTATTGCATCCGGAGGGGTTATGCCTGCTGAAGATGCTTATATTAAAGTAAGGAGCCTGCTTGATCATTATTATCACCAGGGACTTAAGGTGGGCATAAACAGGAGATCAGCTTTCAGGGAAATGGCCTTACCCATGGCATATGAATGGGCAGATGAAAAAGGGTTGAGTGCAGATAATGCTGAGAATTATAACGAAGTCCTGAGCTATGTGCTGGAGCATGAAAAAACTCCGGTTAGTTTTGTTTCACTTGCAAGCTTGAACACTGTTTACCGCTTCTCTGAAAATCATCCCGGCCTTTTCAGCCAGGTAAAAGATATTATCTGGAGTAATGATGGCATTGACCCCCTCGCAGGTTTTAACTATGAGCTTGATACATTATCGGCCCTGAAGATGATTAAGAAAGAAACCCCGGTAAAAGTTGTGGGGTATTACTTCCCGGAATTCTATGACTGTACACTGCTCCAAAAGATCGCAGAAATAAATACTCCTTATGCTGGAAGCACAGCTGCACTTTTTAGTTCACAGGAAGATCATGATTTTATATATGGCCTTGTGGATGATATGATCCCTGTTTATCTTCATTTCCCTGGATTGTTTGCCGCTGATTCACTGAACAATATTGCTTTTTATACCCCTGTTATTGAGAATTTCAGTGATGATATTATCTGTGATATTCTCTCGGGTAATACAGTCAACCGTAACCAGGTATACAAAGAAATTCCTTCTGACACATCATTCTATTTCCCCGACATCCAGGAATATATTCATGATATTATTGCACGGCACGGCAAGGAAGAATTTGAAGCAGGAGTATTGACAAACGAATTACACCGTCACCTTGGTATATATGCAATAATAGGTTTAAAGATGGGAATCAGGGCCAGGGAATACTTTCATATCGGGGTTGATGAAATGAATGTTGTATCATATGCCGGTTCTGCAACCCCGGTAAGCTGCATGAATGACGGCCTGCAGGTAGGCACCGGTGCAACGGCAGGGCATGGCTTGCTGAAAGTGATCAATGATGAAGGTATACCTGAAGCAACGTTCACCTATATGGACAGGACGATAAAGCTTAAGCTGATAGATGATATCTCAATTGAAATAAGAAATGAACTGAAAGAAATCAATTTTATTTACGGCCTAGACAGCAATATCTACTGGGAACTCGTGCGCAAGAAAGCCATCCTCTACTGGAAAAACCTGGACCGGCATGAGATTTTCGATATTACTCTCCTGTCTTCCTGAGGGAAGAATCAAACCAGGCTAAGTCTAAGGCTAAGGCTAAGGTATTATTCAGCCCTTCCAGGGCTGTTTACTATTCTTAGAAACACCGGAGGTGTTTAATAAAAATAGCCACAGTCACACCTGTGGTTATAAAGGTTTCAACAAAATCAAAACACCCCCGGAGGTGGGTGAATAATCACGAAACGAGAATCGAGAAACTAGTTACCCAGGAACCATTCCATTACTCCAGGCTGATTTTTTTTTGACAATTAATCTGTATATCATAACTTTAATAGATGAAACCCTATTAGACTATCTCTATGCCAGGTAAATCCCAAAAGCCTTTGTCGTTCTGGCAGGAACTGAAGCGCAGGAAAGTAATACGTGTTATTATTGGTTATGCCGCAGCTGCATACGTGATTCTTGAATTAACTTCAATAATAGCTGAACCCCTGGGACTACCTTCATGGACAATAAATTTTGTTCTGGTCCTGTTATGCATTGGATTCATTATTACTGTTATAATATCACTGTTGTCCGATTAATAATTTAGATTCGTAATTTATTTCTCTAATCATTTGATTATCAGTTACCATAATTTTGTTCTTAATAATGACCTCCCTTATATATTAAAGCTTAGTTGTAAGCCTGG
>Ga0315543_1001693_pt1 | contig 23140 bp, 17 predicted proteins | sample SalMarSW160210MG_2_FD_203098 | JGI IMG/M metagenome (GOLD analysis project Ga0315543, IMG submission 203098) | Salt marsh sediment microbial communities from the Plum Island Ecosystem LTER, Massachusetts, United States - Salt Marsh Sediment SW1601-210 ... | reverse complement strand
GCAGGCGATACTCTCATTAACGGGAAAAGACACGATTGCGGCAAAAGAATATATTGATAAATGTATATCTATAGCTAAGGATTTTTCCGTATCCGATGTAGATATAAAATTTGGCCTTGCTTATACTTATACAGAGGGAGGCTACCTGGATAAAGCTGAGGGTTGTTACCGGGAAGCCATATCCATGGAACCTGAAAATCCCAGCTGTCTGAATAATCTTGGATGGTTCCTCATACATGAAGATCGAAATATTGATGAAGGAGTGGAACTAATGGATAAGGCACTGAAAATAAGACCAGGAAGTTATCTCTATCTGGAGAATAAAGGTCTGGGGTTATATAAACAGGGTAAATATAATGAGGCCCTGGAGCTGCTTGAGAAAAGCTGGGAATTAAGACCCGTGTATAATCACTCAAGTTATCTTTTACTTGAGAAAGTAAAGAAAGCTGTTGCTGAGCAATTAAATAACTAAGGTGCTATTTTTATATATCAAACCTCAACCTGACGAAATCTTATGCCACAAAAACCAAACAAACTTATCAGACTGTGGCAGGAATTGAAAAGACGCAAAGTCTTCAGGGTGCTTACCATATATGCTGCAACTGCTTATATCATTATTGAACTGGTTAACAATCTTGTTGAACCTTTGCTCCTGCCGGAATGGACAGGAACCCTGGTTGTTATTCTTCTCCTGTCAGGATTACCAGTTGTGGTTATCCTTAGCTGGATATATGATTTCACTTCCGAAGGAATAATAAAAACGGAATCGGAAACAGTAACCGGGGAGAAAAAAACTATAACAAAACATGCAAAAGGAAGACTGAGTACAAATGACATTGTAATTGCTGTATTACTGGTTATGGTTGTAATTCTTGTGTGGCCGAAAATATTCAGCCGGAATAAAACAGATACTGAGATGCGTACAAATGATCGAATTTCATTAGCCGTATTGCCTTTTCAGAATATGACAAATGATACAACCTGGAATAAATGGCAGACTGCAATTCAGACTGATCTCATTACCTCCCTCTCAAACTCAGAGGAATTAAAAGTGAAACAAAAAGAAAGCATCAACAGTCTGCTCCAAAGCGGTGGTTATACCAATTATAGCTCGATAACAACTCCTGTTGCAAATAGAATATCAAAGAAGCTGGGCGCCACTATGTTTATTTACGGCAGTATAAAACAATCAGGTACAATAATAAGGTTAAATGCACAACTATACGATACAAAAACAAATGATGATATTAAATCTTTTCATGTTGATGGAACAATAGAAAATATTCTGCATTTCATTGATTCACTTTCTTTTATGGTAAAGAATTACCTTATTATAGCTGAAATGCAAAAGGAAGTGCCTGCTGCTTTTCATCAACTTGTATCTACTAACTCTCATGAAGTGTATAGTTTTTTTGCTTATGGGTACAGGGCACTGAAAAAATTTGATTATTCCACGGCAGCACAATGGTTTTCCCAAGCATTGGAACATGATTCAAGCCTGACTTTTGCAACCGTATTACTATCTTTTTCATATTCTAAAAATGGCAGGTATGAGGAAGCGAAAAAATGGGGTCTCAGGGCCTTCGAAAAAAAAGACCAGATGCAATTAGAGCTTAAGATCTGGACAGATTACATCTATGCGCTGACTTTTGAAACGCCACAGGAAGAGATTAAATACTTAAACCAGTTGAAAGAAATTGATAATCAGTTACCTGAATTTTATTACTATAAAGGCACTGCTTATAACAGCTTGTTTCAATTCGACAAAGCAATTCCTGAGTTGGAAAAAGCACTTAAGAAATATGAAAAACGGTATTCAAAACCTTTCTGGATCCCTGTATATACTGCATTGGGACTTGCATATCATGAAACCGGTCAGGTAAGGAAAGAAAAGGAGCTTTATAAAAAAACAGAAAAGGACTTCCCCGGCAACCTTCTTCTGACTGGCAGGCAGGCAATACTTGCCTTTATTGAAAGTGACACAATTGCCGCAAATAAATATATTAACAGGTATGTATCTTTATGTAAAGAAAACCTGTTACCTGAGTCAGTTATAGCAACAAATATTGCTGATATTTATTCTGATGCCGGTATCCCGGATAAAGCACAGAAGTATTATCAGCAAGCGATCTCAATGGAACCTGAAAATCCTGACATACTGAACAATCTTGCCTGGTTCCTGATTGAAACTGAAAGAAACATTGGGGAGGGTATGAAAATTATCGAAAAAGGATTGGAAACTGATCCCGATTATTATTTATACCTGGGTACAAAGGGTTGGGGATTATATAAACTGGGGCAATATGAGGAGGCATTAACAATCCTGAATAGAGCGTGGGATCTAAAACCAATCTATAGTCATGTACTTCGTTGCCATATCCAGGAAGTGGAAGAGGCGCTTGCCAGACAAAATAGTGACAAGTAACCAGTGACGCGCGACGAGGTAAAAGTCCTCAGTCTCCAGTCCGCAGTTGAGAGACTTAGAACCACGTTTCTCTGACCATGATCTACTTCATTATTCGACATTCGTTAATCAGTGTTCGATATTCCTTTGGGGTTGAAAGGGCTGAGTCCGGAAGAAGTTGCTGGTTGGCTAAGGCCATAGATTTTATTTGATTTAAGATTAACGATTAACGATTTTTGATTTAGGATTTGATTAACTTCTAAAATCGGCGTTCGTTAATCATTAATCGATATTCAAATTAACACGTTGGAGAATGGGACAGTGACACCAGATCAGGTGAAGAAATGGCTTGAAAAGTTATAAAATGAAAAAGTCCTCGGTGCCCTGACGCTTGCACTGCTCGGTCATGATCTCCGACTCGGTACTCGGTAAAAAATGTAACCCGTTAAGACTATTTCACAGGGCGGGCCTCGTAACCGATTATCCCGATTTTCTTAAAAGCTACGCTTCTTTAGAAAATCTTCCAAAGGAATGCCTTTGGCAGAGGATCCCTGCCTGATCGGCAGGCAGGCTCGAAAAAATACAAAATGCCTTCCAGACGGGTTTGATTTTTGTTTTTTAGGGACCGAACACCGTCCTTCGAAATAGGGTTCATAGACCGAAATGCACGGAATCATTTGAACGCATAAAATGTGCATTCGTTTTTTACTACCTTATAACTCTAAAACCTGAACCAGAATAAATTATGCGAATTACCTGGAAAATCCGGTGACCTTGTTCCTGGTTTGCCGGATTATTTTTACCACCATAAGGCAGAGCAAAGCACCTGCTGTTCAGTTATAACAGATACTATCGTTTCATAAAAATGAAATCTCCGCCCTCATCACCTGTATCTTGAATTACACCGTATTGAGGAACATTGGGACTATTATTCAGAACAGCTTCACGAAAATTATTAAATAATTCACTGGCTGACAGATACTTTTTTTCATTTTCGAGAAGTCTTTTCAACAGAAATTCTAAGAATACACTTCTATCCGGGACTTCCTCCAATGTCCCACTTGTCATAGCTTTTCGACTTGTCAGTGAATACAACTTGTTCACAGCAACAGAAGCATCCAGAAATCCTGCTCTGGATTTAAATATTGAGCCAGCAAAGCAAGCATCTGTGATTAATAAAGTGTGTTGTGTATTAATATCATCCACAAAATCCTGGATTGTGCTATTTCGAATCCAGTTAACTGAAGAAAATTTCTCAGCATCAGCTGGCAACCAGAATCCAGTCTCTTTTTCTTTATCCCAAAATCCATGTCCCGCATAGAATATGAGAAGATTATCATTCTTTGTCAGCTGATAGCTTAATTCATCAAGTTTTTTAATGATGTCAGCTCTGGTTGGATCCTTAAGAAGAGTGACATTTTCAGGATCAAACATGTAATTACCGATCAAAGTGCTGTATAACAAAGTTGCATCAGTAATTGGATTATCCAGGTCAACCAGGGCAGGATCTTTATAGTTATTTATTCCTATTATTAATCCATGATTTTCCCCTTCATAATTTTCCTCATCAGAAGTTACCTGGGTTTTTTCAGCAGTAATATTTATCAGAGAAAGCAATTTAACGCAAGAGTTCGATAATACATCGGTTGCATTAATTTCAAAAACATTTAATCCATCTACCAGATTATATGTTTGCTGGAAGAAACCATTTTCATCTGTAGCAATAATTTTATCATTTATTCGGAGTGACTGAATACCCGACTGGTCGGTAAGCCTGCCAATCAAATAGATACTTGTTGCCGAAATACGAGCGCTAAAGGAGGTATCAACCTGGGGTGAAATAATTTTTATCTCAGGGGGAACTATATCCCTGATATTTCTGTCAACTGATTTAGGAATTTCGGGCTTTTTAATAATGATAGTAGTTACTTTACTTTCTCCTTCTATCTGGCAAAGCAAAGAATGGTTTATAGTCAATAAGACTATGAATAATAAAATGTATTTTAATAAATTAAAGCTCATTGTTTATCTTAGCCCGGATTCAGGGCAAATTTTAATACAAAACCGATGCATAATCCATCTAACCCTTCATCAGGTTCTTCCGATGGAACAATATCAAACCAGGGTGATAAATAATATTCGAGTTCCAATCCCAGGAATAAAAATTTCACAATATTGATATCAAATCCCAATCCGAGAGAACCAATTAGGCTATACTTATAATACTCATCCTTTTTGTAATCCGGGTTATATTTATACATGATTTTTGTTTGTCCGACGTATAAAAAAGGGTATAATGAATATTTGGGGGTTCGAATTAAGTCATACTCAATGATTACTCCACCAGAATATCCCCAATAATATCCAGTATCCGGATAATTATTAATCAAATCTGAATAATCAATGTCTTCACGAAAAGTTTTATAATAATCAACTCTCACTCCTAATCCTAACTGTTCCAAATAAATTGCCCCTTTCAGATTGAAACCATATGAATTAGATTCAAGAATACCCTTTGATCCCAGATTTGCATTCAGATCTAATTTGAATTGACGCCCAGATGATTGCCTTATTTGTTCAGATTGCACAAGGTCCGCTTTTACCTTAAATTTAACATTTACACTAACCATCTCATCCACGTCCTCAAAAACATCCCATATTATACATCTGTTTTCCCCCGGACCAACAACTAATCCGACATCTCCGACAACACTCTTTAAGGGTTCTCCATAAGTCTTACCACCATCCGTTGACATAAATGCTTTTACAATTACAGATTGATCAGCAGCAATGCCAATTAAATCATAATATATATGTATCTTTTCTCCTTCTATTTCAGGATGAACATTTTCAATTCTCTGTGCAAGACAATCAACAGGAGCTAACATCAGAACCGTTAAAAGCATTGCCTGAAACAGATTCATATTATATCCAGGGTATTTCCCCATTAAAAAGCAATTAAGTATGCTAAAGTTATGAAATTGTTTTCAATTATCCTTCTGTGAATGAATAATATCTAAACTACATCCATAATTCAATCCTCAAATAAAATTGTAATTTTCTCAAAAGAATATTTTTTCCATTTTTGTATTCCGCAGGGCATTAGCTCAGTTAGTTCAGAGCGCAAGATTAACAGGCATCAGGTCACATCCAAAATCCAGTTATTCAACTAGTCAATTGTCTCAAGTTTGTCCCAGTCCCCAAACCAAATCCAATAAAATCTCTCCTACCCATCCAGATTCCTATTCCAACTCGAATATTTCCCGCAATAGCAAAACTCATTCCCCCCTTAAAAATGTATCCCATTTTTTAATTAAAAAGACTTCACCTGATCGTTACCAGGTGCTTTTAAAACTCATAGCACCTAACACGTGTAATAATGAGTTTGGATTTGATAACCGGAACCTATATATTTATCTATCCAAACCAACCCATATGCCCGAACAATCCAACAATCCATTAAACTTCTGGGAGGAGCTTAAACGAAGGAGGGTAATCCGGGTAATCCCGGTCTATGCTGCCGCTGCATTCATCCTCCTTGAACTGGTGGATATCATTGCCGAACCATTCGGGTTGCCAGGCTGGACATTGAAGCTGGTATTCGTACTACTTTGTATCGGCTTTGTCATTTCAATCATTTTATCCTGGGTGTACGATATTACACCTGAAGGAGTTCAAAAGACAAAATCAATAAGTGAGGAAACTGAACAACTAAAAGAAAAACCCGCAAAATTGGTTGGTTGGAAAATAGCTACCTATGTAAGTGTTGTGATCATTCTTGGCTTGCTGGCTGTAAATATCTTCAGTGGCAGAAAACAGGCTAACGATTATCCCGAACTTGAAAGGTCTATTGCCGTATTGCCTTTTGAGAACCTGAGCAGGGATGAAGAACAATCCTGGTTCAGCGACGGAATCACGGATGTGATCATCAACCAGTTGTCAAAAATATCCGACCTGAGGGTACTGAGCAGAACATCAACCCTAAAATACAAGGAAGAAAGAAAGCTCATTCCTGAAATCGGTGAAGAACTGGGTGTTAACTATATTATGGAGGGAACCGTTCAGCGGGAGGGTGACCAGGTACGAATCAGTATTCAGCTGATCCGTGCCATGAATGAGGATCACCTGTGGTCTGAACTCTACGACCGGGAATACCGGGATCTGTTTACCATTCAGAGCGAAATTGCCCGGGCCGTTGCATCTGAACTGGAAGCCATAATCACACCACAGGAAATTCAGCTCATCGAGAAGGTTCCGACTAGTGATATGACTGCTTTCGACTATCATTTAAAGGCAATCGACCAATACTATAGTTATATATTTACCCGTGAAAAAAGTCACCTGGACAGTGTTGTTCAGCTGGCACATAAATCCCTTGCCCTTGATCCAGAGTTCGCACTGGCATACTACTGGCTTGGCAACAGCTTTGTTGGTGACGAATGGTTATCCACCTATTATAAGCCGTTCTACCTGGACTCGGCACTTATCTATTTTAACAAAGCACTGGAACTGGACTCAAACCTTGTGGAAGCTTATGTTGGCCGGGGGACATACTACTATGAAAGAGCTCAAAGAGAAAGAGCAACGGACGATCTGAAAGCCGCCATACGGTTAGATCCGAATTATGCAACAGCTTACACAAGATTGGGGATGATCTGTTTTAATTCACGGGATTATGTCGAGGCTTTGATAAATTTCAGGAAGGCTGAAATTCTGGAAAAAGGGGACAGGGTTATGGCAATCCAGTTAAATATCTGGTGGATATACGTTTCTGTCGGGGACCTGGAAAAGGCAGAACTATATCTCCAGGAAAAGCTCGGAGTGGACCTGGCTTTTGAAGCCAACTGGTGGATACTGGAAATCCAGGGCAGATGGGAAGAATTGCTTGCCGTGGCTGAAGCAGGCATAGCTGCACAACCGGAAGACTGGGGCTCGTACTACCTGAAGTCTACTGCACTCCTTGGGCTGGGAAGGATTGCAGAAGCAGAAGAATGTCGGAAAAACGGTATGCAATATTCCTCGATTGAATTAATGAATAATAATCATCATATTGGGAATATTCTCTGGGCCAACGGCAAGAAAGATGAAGCCATGGAATATTTCAATAAGCAAATCATTATTTGTGAGGAAAGCATTAAACAAAGGAATCAATACGGTATCACGCTTGCAGCGTATGATCTCGCAAGTGTTTATGCTTTTCTTGGAAACAGGGAAGAAGCAATGAAGTGGCTCCGGGAATACGAGAATCTGGGATTCACGAACGGGACTCATGAATACATAAAAGTGGATCCCTTGTTTGATAATCTCAGGGATGATGAGGAATTCAAGGAGATCGTGAAACGAGCAAATGATGAAAAAGCGGAAATCAGAATCAGGATCAACCGGATGGAGGAGCAGGGATTGTTGTAGCCTTCATCTCTAGATTAATTCTTTCTCCTTAAGGGAAGCCTTAATTTGCTTATGACTACTCCAGAATTTATTTTCTATATCACGAAGGGTTTTTTTGAATCCAGGAAGATCTTTAACAGTATCGAAGAGAGGATCCATTTCTAAGAAAAGAATAACCCAGTAATGATAATTGTCTTGTTGTGAAAACAATTTCATTTGTTCAATAGCCCTTTTTGTGTCACCCTTATATGAATAATAGGCTGCCAAACTTAAATGTTTATAAATGGATTTATCATTTTCAGCATAATCCAGATACTCAGCAAAATATTTTTCAGATTCCTCTGTCAGTCCCAATTTTGATAATACAAATCCGATCTTTGCATTTTCACCCCGGTAAACATCCAGGTTCAGCGCTTCCTTAATATCCATAAATCGTTTAAAATAATTATACGCACCTTCATAATCCCTCATGAAATAACAAATTTTCCCCGTTTCAATCAGAATGTCATACCGGGTAGAATCTTTGTTAAGAGCTTCAATTAAACGCTCTTTTGTTTTTTGCAAATCCCTGTTCCTTGCAAACAGGATGTAAGCTTTTACATATTCAGAATACAAATTTTCCGGGTTATATTCCAATGATTTGTTAATGTATGCTTCAGCTTCATCTGTAAAGCCAGATTGAATAAAGGCATTGCTTACGTGCAGATAAATAATGCTTGCTGTAGTTGAATCATATGCTGTTATATCTATTTTAATTCCCCGAAGTGCATATTCCAGATATTTTTCTGTATCAGGAATATAATTCACATATAAATCTACAAGGAAGACAAAGGCCAGATCATAATTCGGATTGTATTCCAACGCTTTTTCAAAATAAGGGACGGCCAGTTCATATTCCTTACTATTCATGTAAAACAGGGCTTTTGCTATTAAACCCTGGGGCAATTGCGAATCGAGCAACAGGGCTTTATCCGCATAATTGTTAATCTGAACAGGATATTTTTTCTCAGCCTGGTATAAATCTAAAAAGTAATAAGCAATGGCAATAGCTGCATGTGCGCGTGCGAATTCATCATCGTGTTCTATTGCTTTCTCAAAAAAGAGAATGGCTTCTTCCAGATGATCACTACTTCCTTTATTCAATAAATCAAGACCTTTTAAAAAATAATCATAGGCAACCAGGTCATCCGTAGGAATTTTATTGATCCTTTCCTCCTCTTCCGGTGTAATGATTGCTTCTATTTTATCGACAATATTTTTAGCAACTTCCGCCTGAAGTTCGAATATATCCGTTACTTCCCTGTTGTATTGTTCAGACCACAGGTGTTTATCACCCGGAGCTTCAATTAATTGAATGTTCAGGAAGATCCGATCACCAATTTTCTGACCGCTGCCTTCAACAAAATAATTTGCATTCAGTTCCTGTGCAATCTCCGGAATGGTTTTCGGATTGTTCCTGTACTTTTCAACGGAGGTCCTGCTGATTACCCTTATATCTTCAATTTTCTGAAGGTCATTCAGCACGGATTCCATCAATCCATTGATAAAATAGAGGTTGGTAGAATCGTTGCTGTCGTTTTTGAATGGTAAAACGGCAATTGATTTTTCAATATCGTTTTGTCCGGAAGAAAATGGTTTGAATAAAATGAACAGTACAGTTGCCAGAGCAACAATGATTATCGTTGCTCCAATTACTGCAATCGTTCTTTTCTTCCTGGATTGACCCTTTTGAATGGAATCACTTTCTTTTAATTCTCTATTCCCAACCTCACCGGGCGGGTACCCGTAATAATCGTGGAAACATTTGATAAAGTAGGAAGGACTGCCAAAACCAACCTTATAGGATACTTCGGAGACGGTAAAGGAAGTCTGCCTTAACATTTCCATGCCTTTTTCCAGGCGAACCTGTCTGATAAACTGGCTTACGGATAGTTTTGTTAATTTATTTATTTTCCGCAACAGGTTTGAGCGGCTCATACCCATTTTACCTGCAAGCTCAGAAACTCCAAACCGCTCATTGGATATGTTCTCCTCAATAATTTCTGTGATCCTTCTTATGAAATCATTTTCTATGAAGGGAGTTTCCGGCATTATGTCTACATGTTAAGATTTTCAAAGGTTACGAATAATGGATAAAGATACAACCTGAACATTCAATAAAGCAAATTGAAAACGGATTTCTTAACCTGAAAGCTTGTATAATCAAGCCAATAAAAAGTATTTGGCAAATGTTCGGGCCATGAAATGATTTCCCGTTGTAAAATATAGCAGTTGGCCCGTTTTAGCTGGCTAACTATATACTGAACACCTGCCTGCCGTGTAACACTCACAATAACGGTAACAAATTCTTTAGTAGTTTTTAATAATAGATTTTACCTTTAATTTATTCAAATAATCAATTGTGATAACTATAATAATACCCCATTTCGGGGTATAACTATGAGTAGCCACCGGTGTTAACCGGTGGTTTGAGTATCCGATGTATTCACAACCCTAAAGGGGTTGAATGATGTCCTGAATATTCTAATATTCAACCCCCTGCCTGCCGGCAGGCAGGCATTCAGGGTTGTTTTACTCTATTAACCTACTACCCGGCACTAGTCGTTTCCCATTCTTACTTCTTTCCCTTCACCTCATCATTGCGTCATAATTTATATCCATTCGTCATAATTACAACACCCACACCAAACTTTATATGATCTGCCTCATTCCTGATTGGTAATGCATCATGGATTGCCGGATCTTTACACCATGAAAAAAATGTCAAATTAAAAACCGATTCGTTATGAAAACACATAAGAACATTTTAATTAAAGGTTTACCGGCAGTAGTACTGGTAATCACACTCCTAATCTTTGCAGCCTGCGGCAGCGAGAACGGGAACTCAACAAAGGGGAAAGAGCAGTCCTCCGATTCTGAAGCAACTGTTAAACCGCCGGCTATGGATATTCATACGGCAACATTCATGGGTGATCTGAAAGCGGTTAAACAACACATCGCAGCAGGTTCAGATCTGAATGAAAAAGATGAGTATGGATCTGCTCCGTTAACGATTACAGCGACATTTGGTAAAACTGAAGTAGCCAGAGCCTTAATTGAGGCCGGGGCTGATGTAAACATTCAGAACAGTGAGGGATCAACTCCTCTACACACCGCTGCTTTTTTGTGCCGCAAGGAGATCGTAGAAATGCTGTTGAGCAACGGTGCTGATAAGAATGTGAAGAACAACTTCGGGCATACGCCACTGGAAACCGTGACAGGTCCTTTCGACAGTGTCAAAGGCATCTATGATCAAATCAGTAAAGACCTTGGTCCGCTTGGATTGAAACTGGATTATGAACAGATCGAAACGACCCGCCCAGTAATTGCGGAGATGTTACGATAGTCAGTATAAATGGTTAAAACATAATCAAAGAAGATGTCAACAACAACCAGAAGATACGATATCGATTGGCTGCGGGTAATCGCCATCGGGTTACTATTGATTTATCACATCGGAATTGTTTTTCAGCCCTGGGGAGTATTTATCGGATTTCTGCAAAGTGAGAAACCGTTGGAATCGTTATGGATACCTATGTCTATGCTGAATGTGTGGAGAATACCCCTGTTGTTTTTTGTTTCCGGAATGGGGATCGGTTTTGCCATAAGAAAAAGGAATTGGAAACAATTATTGATGGAAAGAACCCGAAGAATTTTTATACCCTTCCTTTTCGGAATTTTTTTCATCGTTCCAGTACACCTCTTCATCTGGCAAAAATACTATAGCCAGGATATCGCATATATCCCCAGTCCGGGCCATTTATGGTTTCTCGCCAACATATTTATCTATGTGATCCTGCTTTCACCCGTATTTTTTTATTTAAAAAGGCATGAAAAGGGGAAATTCAACAGGTGGCTAAAAACCTTGTTGAGTAATCCATTGGGATTGCTACTGATCGTTGGATCTTTTATTTTAGAAGCGGTAATCATTAAACCCGAAACATATGAAATGTATGCGATAACATTGCACGGATTTCTGTTAGGATTGCTGGCATTCTTTTTCGGATTTACATCTATTCACAGTGGAAATGCATTCTGGCAAACCATACTGAAATGGAGATGGTTATTTATCTCTATCGCCGTAATACTTTTTTCGGTTCGCTTCATTGTTTTTGAACTAAAAGCACCCAACTACCTTATGGCTATCGAATCCAACGCCTGGATCTTTGCCATTTTTGGTCTGGCTTATAAATACCTGAATCACCCCAGTAAAACATTACATTATTTAAGCCAGGGAGCCTATCCAATCTATATCATACACATGATTTTCCTGTACCTGGGTTCGTTCCTGATATTACCACTCGATATTCCAACAGCATTAAAATTCATCCTGATTATTGCGTTTACAAGCATAGGATGTTTTACTTTGTATGATTTGATCATCAAAAGGATTCCTTTTGCAAGACCTCTGTTTGGATTAAAGAAAGCAAGTAAAGAAGTGCCTGCTGCACACAAAGGTAAGCATATGAAAAGATACAATGGTTTATTTATGAAGAAAGCGATTTTTTTATTTATTGCTCTTTCAATACTGAATGTCAGCTGCCAGCTCGATTCTTCCGGTCAGTACACGTATCGACGTCCTGAGAACATTTATGATGGATTTGATGTCGGCACATTAGAGGAAGTGCATATTGACGGCCGCTTAATAGCAAAAGCCGTGGATAGAATATACCAGGGAAAGTTTACAGAGGTAAATGCCATGCTCATTTACAAGGATAACAAACTGGTGTTTGAAGAGTATTTTCAGGGACACGATTACCAGTGGGATGCTCCTTACCACCATGGTGAATGGGTGACCTGGGACAGGGATATGCTGCATGATATCATGTCAGCCAGTAAAAGCATAACATCTGCCTGTGTTGGTATTGCCATTGATCATGGTTTCATCGAAAGTGTTTATCAGTCCATATTTGATTATTTACCGGAACACCAGCACCTTAAAACGTACGGGAAAGAGAACATTACCATCGAACATCTGCTGACCATGACAGCCGGATTGGATTGGCCTGAATGGAGTGCACCCTATAGCAGCGTTGAAAATCCCTGTATTGGAATCTGGTTTCAGGACAAAGATCCAATCACATTCATTTTGGACAAACCACTGATGCATGAACCCGGGACAAGTTTCAATTATTCAACCGGGAATATGCAGGTCCTGGGTGAAATCATCAGGCATGCCACAGATATGACTTTTGATGCATTCGCCAAAATATATCTATTTGAGCCACTGGGTATTGACACTTCCGATTATTACCTGAAATTTCCAAATGGTGTCGTTGAAGTGAACAGTCTGAGAATCACACCAAGGGCAATGGTTAAATTTGGGGTGACGTTTCTGAATGAGGGGATTTGGAACCGACAGCAAATTATTTCGGAACAGTGGGTTGAAAAAAGTGCCACACCCTTTGCCGGTAACCATGGGATCAATGTCCCGGGCGAACCTTCCGGTAAATTAGGGTATTCCTATACCTGGTGGACAAAGGAATATTCTCAGTCCGGAAAAAAAATACACATGTATACTGCTTCTGGCTTTGGCGGTCAACACATTATGGTCCTGCCTGAGGTCAATACAGTCGTTGTTTTCACCGGTGGCAATTACCTGTCCAAAAGACCTCCGTTCAGGATCCTGGAGAAATACATATTACCTGCTATCCATTAGAAAATATCAAACATTTAACATTAAAACAAGATGAAAGCCGCAGTATACGAAAAATACGGACCGCCTGAAGTTCTTGAGCTAAAAGAAATTGAAAAACCTGTTCCAAAAGACAATTTACACTTCCTCAAAGAGATCATTGAAAGCGGAAAGTTCAAACCAGTCATAGACAGACGCTATCCGTTGGAACAGATTGCCGAAGCGCACCGGTATGTTGAAGAAGGGCACAAAAAGGGAAATGTGGTCATTACTATTGAGCATAATGAATAACCTGATAAACCGGAAGAACTGGATGAAAACGATGAAATCAAGAAAGGTTCGGCGGAAAACCAAAAGGGTATTCATGAAATTGGGTACCTGCTCGCGAACATTCTTTTACATATTAAACCGGGAATTTGATCATCCGCTGGAGAATGAGGAACGTGCCGTGGACCTGTTAGCTGGTGGAATACTTCAGCAAGGATATCAATGCGGAATGTTATGGGGGGCTTCCTGTGCTGTGGGATCGGAATCTTTTCGCAGGTGCAGTAACCGGGACCGGGCTATCGGAATGAGCATCAAAGCAACTCAGCACGTTATGAGATCCTTTATAAACAGGACAAAAAGTCCCGACTGTTCGGAAATAACAAACTGTGACTGGTCAAACAAATTCAGCCTAGCGAAATACTTTTTCTCCGGAAAATTCTGGGGCTGCTTTAAACTGGCTGAAAAATGGGAGGTACAGATGCCGAAATGGTCATGGCTTCCGGATTTGCAGGTGGGCTCGGTTTGAGCGGGAAAGGATGCGGGGCGCTCAGTGCTGCCGTATGGATGAATACACTCGACCGAATTAGAAAAAATTCATATAAATTCTCTTTCCCCGATCCGGTTGCGGAAAAAATACTTCTGTCATTCTATGAAACGACCGGATATGAAATGGAATGCCATAAAATAACAGGAAAACGCTTTAAGACAATCGCTGATCATACCGAATTCATAAAGAATGGCGGTTGCGATACACTGATCAAAGTACTGGCTGATGCAAGTTCTGTCCCGTAGATTATTCAGGTATCCGATCAGGTGATAAAGTTGATCAAATAAATGATGAGGAAATTGATGAAAGCAGTTGTATACACAAAATACGGGTCTCCGGATGTTCTCCGGATCAAAGAGGTGGAAAAACCACCTCCCAAGGATAATGAAATACTGGTTAGAATATACGCAACAACCGTTACATCAGGAGACTGGCGCATGCGAAAGCCGGATCCGTTTGCTGCAAGGTTTTATAACGGCCTCCTGAGGCCAAAAAAAGTAAACATTCTGGGTCTTGAGCTGGCTGGTGAAGTTGAAGCAACAGGTAAAGATGTTACACGATTTAAGAAAGGTGATCCAGTTTTTGCATTTACCGGTTTTGGTTTTGGTGCCTATGCAGAATACAAATGCCTGCCCGAGGATGGTAAGGTAGCCAAAAAAGGGCTGGTGGCAAGAAAACCGGCCAATTTGACCTTTGAGGAAGCTGCCGCCATTCCCGGCGGTGGACTTACAGCATTGAGTCACATCCAAAAAGGGAATATCCGGAAGGGTCACAAAGTTCTTATTTATGGCGCTTCCGGAGCTGTAGGTACCTATGCGGTACAGCTTGCAAGGTACTTTGGAGCTGAAGTGACCGGAGTATGCAGTACCGCTAATTTGGAATTGGTTAAATCGCTGGGGGCTGATGCAGTAATTGATTATACTTCAGCCGATTTTACTGAAAGCGGCGAAACCTATGATGTTATATTTGATGCTGTAGGAAAAGCTTCCCGTTCACGCAGCAAAAAATTGCTAAAGAAAGAAGGAATCTTTCTCTCCGTTCACGATTCAGTTAATCCCGGGACTGAAGATCTGAAATTCCTCAAGGGGATAATTGAGGCGGGAAAGTTAAAACCCATCATAGACAGATGCTATCCATTGGAACAGATTGTTGAGGCTCACAGGTATGTTGAAACATGGCGCAAAAAAGGGAATGTGGTGATTACGATAGAGCACAGTATCAAAGCCTGAAAAGGTTGAACCCTGCAGAGGTGGCAGTGTGGCAAAAGCAATAGATATGAATTGACTTAAGAACAAGCCTGCCTGCAGCAGGCAGGGAACACCGATTAACAATTTAAGAAGTTTTTCTACTTCTAAAATCGGCGTTCGTTAATCAGTGTTGGATATTCATTCTAGCCTCAATCCTCCGATTACTCACTGCTTCCAGCAGTTCGTGAGCTCGTCATCACTTTGTTCTTCCTCGGTTGGTGCTTCTCTGCTCAACCTGGCTCCTCTACCGGCCGCCAAAGGCTTGCCGACGGCGCTGCGCTAAATTAGTCCACTAGACTAATCATTGACGCTCGGCCCTGTATCTTAATTGTATCCATATTAAAGATAAAATAAATCCCGGATGGGATTTAATAATGAATAGCCCCAGGCCCGCCCTGTGAAATAGTGGCCAAGCCACTAATGCGAAGCATTATTTCACAGGGCAAGCCTGGGGTAAATGTAGCCGGGAAAATCCTGGTCCAACTACCATCCTTCTTAAAAGGGAAGTCGTTTCATGGACCGGGGGCAGAAGCGTTCTGATCAGCGCCGGAGAATACCGCTGAATGATTGGCTTTCCCAAGAAGAAGACATGGTAGTTTCGGCGGTTTTTCTTGTACTCCAACTGTTTCTACCAATGTGCAACCTCTACGAGGTTGTAAATTGGATTTCAAAACCTTTTGGATTATATTTATCTATCCAAACCAATCCCATGCCTGAACAATCCAACAATCCATTTCAATTCTGGCAGGAACTGAAACGAAGGAAGGTGTTCCGTGTAGTTGTCATGTATTCCGGGGCAGCATACGTAATCATTGAATTGGTCAATAATGTAGCTGAACCGTTGCACCTTCCTGATTGGACTGCAACTCTGGTGATCTTATTGTTGATAATCGGTTTTCCAATCGTAGCTATACTGTCCTGGATATTTGATTTTACTCCTGATGGTCTGAAAAAAACTGAGCCTGTTACAGTATTAAAGCAGAAAAAAATTTCAATAAAACCTGATAAAAGACGATTTAAAATTAGCGATGTTATTATTGCTATTCTGGTTGTGGTAGTTTGTGTACTCCTTTACCCAAAAATTTTCAAGAAAGATAAATTTGAAGAGATTAGAGATGAAGATGGAAGGATCTCTATTGCTGTGATGCCATTTAATAACTTAACTATAGATACTTTATTCAGTGTTTGGCAACAAGGACTTCAAAATCTTCTCATCACTTCACTGTCAAATTCAGAAGAGCTCTCAGTACGTCAAGCACAACCCGTTAATGATATTCTTGGGGGCAAAGTACAAATTAACTATGCATCCATTGAACCATCTTTAGCTAATTCTGTTGCGACAAAGCTTAAAGCGAATACAGTTATCATCGGTAATATATATAAATCTGGTAATAATATCCGAATTACAGCCAATTTGACGGATTCAAGAACTGAAGAAATTTATAAATCATTTGAGGTAAACGGCAATTCCGAAAATGATTTCTTCATTATAACAGATTCGCTGTCTGGTCTAATAATGAATTATTTAGAAATAAAATCACTGGAACAACATTTGCCCATTGAATTGAGGGATGCTTTCACATCATCTGCTAATGCATACAAACATTATATTCAGGGAAGAAGTTATCATGGTCTTTTAGATTATTTCTCAGCAATTGAGCAATACAATAAAGCTTTAGAAATTGACTCAACATTTGTTGCACCAATGTTATTTCTTACACACGCATTTAGAGATATTGGACAATCCAGCCAAAGTAAAAAGTGGGCATATGAAGCATTTGATCAGATTAATAAAGTGCCAAATGATATTCAATTGGAAATACGTGAAGTGAAAGCGATGGTTGATAAAAAGCCAAAAGAACAACTAAGTTATATTAATCGAAATTTAAAGATCAATCCCTACTCTACACAGAAGTTGTATACTGCTGGCTGGATCAATTACAATTTGAACCAATGGCAACAAGCAAGAGAAGCATTAGAAAAGGGCATTGGATTAAATGAATACCTTGGAAGCAAAATTAAACTATGGGTCTATTATTATACTTTACTTGGAAATGTTTACAATAAAATTGGAGAATATAGGAAAGCATTGAAGACGTTTGAAGACGGACTTGAAATATGGCCAGATGATCCTATTATCACTCACTGGCAATCAGTTTGTGCCATTTCAAATGGCGATTCATTATTAGCTAATGAGTACCTCACAAATCTTAACAAGATAGCACAAGAGCAGGGTTGGTCAGAAGTAAATAAACTATGGTGGAATGCTTTAAGTTACGAACGTGGAAATAATTTAATCAAAGCGGAAGAATATTATGGACATGCCATCAGTTTGAACCCAAATAATTTTGAACTAATAAACAGTTTCGCCCATTTTCTAATCTTCAATGATATTGATATTAACGAGGGAGTTAGTTTAATCATTCCTATCGTTGAAAATTATCCTGACAATTGGAATTATCTTTATACATATGGTTTAGGACTTTATAAGAAAGAAAGTTATCAGGAGTCCAATGAAATTCTGCAAAAGGCCTGGGATCTAAGGCCCTCATATAATCATGATCATTACCTAATTCTCCAGGAAGTCGAACAAGCCCTTACCAGAGAAAAAGTGACAAGTGACGCGTGACGCGTGACAAGAAGTGAGCAGTGAATTGTGATGAGTGAGCAGATCCTTGTCAAACATTTGTCTCCACTCACTTTCCAAAACTTAACAACTCCCTCCTACACTTCACCTTCCATCCAGGATGTGATATTTTTCCCGCAAATGAGGCCGGAGGGAAGGCAGAAGGCGGAAGGCAGCAGGCTGCAGGTATACATCGACCTGGGGATTCCGGAGGAATGGGTGCCGGTGCTTATGGAGTTGGGGTTTGACTCCATTGCAAAGTTGGCTGAAGTAGTGAAGCATACCAAACTGCATCAGGAGATGATGGGGTACCGGAAGAAGAATAAGTTGGAGATTGGGACAGTGACGCCAGAAGAGGTGGCGTGATGGCTAGAAAAAATAAGCAGTTCGTAGATAATGCAAATTCCAAATCACAACAGATAAAAGACAAATAAATTCCAAATAGCAAAATTCAAATCTAAAATGGGTTGGAATTTGAAATTTGAAACTTGGTTATTATTTGTTATTTGTTTTTTGTCCAAAGGACTCCGATGGAGGATTTTGTGATTTAATACTCCATGCTCTTTGCCCCATGCTTTATAGTTTGGGGCTTTTTTTGTACCTCGGTTGTCTCTAAATCCAAGATAACCAATCCCCGAAGGGGATGAAAGATAATAACCAGGGGCTTGAGCCCCTGGAATAGATAACCGTAAAAATCCGGGTCCAACTACGATCCTTCTTCAACGGAAAAATGATTCATGGACCGGGTTACGGCGAGTGGGGGTTCATCCTTTTTTCAATCCTCATTTAATTTCTGCCAGGTAATCAAACACCTCAAGGGGAGCATTTCGTTCAAATGCATTATCTCTGTATTTCTTGCTGGTACTCTCGGAAGCAATCATGAAAAAATCCTTTGCAGCAGGATAATTGCTTTTATGATAATAACAGAGTCCAACATGATATAAAAAATTCGAATTTGACGGATCGTTTATTGCCAGCTTTGCAAAAAGCACCAGTGCTTCATCAAACTGATCATTGTAAAGACAGTAGGTTGCCTGGTAGTAATTCATTTTCAACTCCTTTTTAGTCAATTCAACATGTTGTATGTCCCTGCTAGTAACCACTTTTTCGTCTTCAGGTTTCTGTGCAAATGAGATATTGCCAAGACTTAAAACGAAATAGATAATTAGAATTTTAACTGTACTTTTCATTGTGGGCCTCCTTTCTTCCTCGTTTACTTCATTATACGAAACCCGGGTGAGTTATGTTATATGTTCTTAGACAGATAACAAGTACGAGCGCCTTACCAAAGGTATCACTCTGTGAGAGGGAGGCGAATAATTTCTCAAGGCGATCCTAAATTAAATCCCGAATTGTTTTTTACCTTGCCTTAAAATAAACGTATTATAAGTAACCGAAGCGATCTATTTTGGAGACAACCGAAATCATCCAGGCCTGCATCACCCGGGACCAGAACGCATTCAGAATGCTCGTTGATAATTACGCGGATTTTGCATTCTCGGTCGCTTTCAGGATCATGAATGATGAAGATGAAGCAAAAGATATTGTTCAGGAATCATTCATCTCTGTCTGGAATAAAATCGAGGGGTTTAATCCCCGGAACAATTTCAGCAACTGGCTCTACCGAATCATTGTAAACCGCTGTTATGATGCCTTGCGAAAGAAAAAAAGAAATCCGATGGTTTATCCGGATGCAAATAACTGGAACATACCGGGTGTGTTCAGTGATAGTAATGCGGACACCAGGCTGGATAATAAAGAAATCGGGAAAATGATACGCCGGTTGACAAACCAGTTGAGCAGAAAACAGAAGATCGTATTCGTGCTGAGCGAGCTGGAGGGACTGTCGCGTGAGGATATTTCAGAAATAACCGGGATGACCAGGACATCGATCAAAAGCAACCTGTTCCACGCCCGGCAAAAAATGGGTAAACTGATTGAAAAACACATCTGAACATGAATAAAGACAACAACTATTCCAGGGTAATTGAATTCCTGAAAAACAATAAACCCGCTTTATCCGATAAGGTGGAGCTGATTGATGGTATCATGCATAAGATCCGGGAAGCAGAACAACAACCGACCATTCCTGAAAAGCTGAGCCATTACCTGTTTGGCTGGGCAGATGTTAAGTGGATCCGTGGAGCTATGGCAGCAGCTGCAATGCTCTTTATCGGGATCTTCATCATCCAGCAGGTTGTCATCACGGACCGGATCAATTCGCTTGAGAAACAACTGGTCAGAACCGTCAACACATTCCAGTCCCAGGAACCGGGCCTGGGAATCATGCAGAAGGTCCTCCTGAATGTGGTTGCAAAAGATCAGATGGCAAATGACAGCATCACCGTATCAAGATCCGACCTGGAAGAACTGCTGAATTCATACCTTGAACTGAAGAAAGACTTTGATGAAATGAAAGAAAACAGGGGTGTTGAATCCTATATCCAAAAAAAGATCAGACAAAACCTTGAAAAAGAGAATGATGACAAATTAGATCTTTAGGTTAAACCATTAAACTAGAAATCATGAAACGGAAGGTTAAAATATCAATTACAATACTATCCATGGTGTTATTCTTCTCGTGCGATTACGAAACCCATGTAATCAACACGGTTCATGAAGACGGATCGGTAACAAGAAAAGTTATTGTGAAAAACGACAATGAACGTGAATTTGAACCCAAAAATTTCAGGGTACCCATTGACAGTACATGGACCATTGAATATACGGATGAACTGAACGAGAACAACGATACCATATGGATCCTTACTGCGGAAAAGCATTTTGCCAGCGTGGAAGGGATCAATGAGGAATACATCAACGATACGGGAAGTAACCGGGATTTGAAAAGAAGTACAGATTTTTCAAAGAGCTTCAAATGGTTCACTACGGTATTTCGATACAGCGAAACCGTTGATAAGGTTTTGACAATTACCTGCCCGGCCTCTGACTTCCTTTCAGAAGAGGAATTAGCCTTCTACTACCTGCCGGATAAAGTCAAGGGAGATCTGAAAAGCGGAAGTGATTCCCTCCGGTACAGAGCATTAGCCGATACCGTTGACACAAAATCGGAGACCTGGATGTGGACCGGAATGGTCAGGCAATACATTGAGATCTTCTATGACCTGTTTGGAGATCTTCCCGATCTGGCTATCAATAAGGAAGAGATGAGTGAAAAAGAGTCAGCATTCGTTCATCAAATTATTGCTATGGACCAGAGTGAAAAAGAGGAGGAAGAGGAAACGCTCCAAACGGTTGAAGAGGGAGAAGAGGAAGAAGTTATTCAAGCCATTGAAAAAATCGAACAGGATCTATCAATGGAGGAAGGAGATGACATTGAACTATTGATTACCTCTGTTCTTGGTGAAGAGTTCTATGCCTCCTTCAAAACCGAATTAGATAGCACTATGGCGGTTTTGGAAACAGTGACTGATCCATTCTTTTCAGCAGAAAGCTATGACATGGAAATCAGGATGCCCGGCAGGATCATCGCTACGAATGGATATGCTGATACAAATCCCGAATTGAACGGAGTTGGGGGCATTTTGTGGACTGTCCAGGGTGACTATTTTTTCCTGGAAACGTATGAGATGTGGGTCGAATCGAAGATCAGCAACTACTGGGCATGGATTGTTACCGGGTTGTTCGTCCTGTTTGTGATTACGGGGTTTGTGGTAAGGAGAAGGAGATGGAAAAGTTGAGAGGTGAGTAGAAAAATGTAGGTACTGGGTGCTCGGTCCCCTCCTTCGTTAAAACTACGGAGGGCAAAGCATTGAGCATAGGGCAAAGAGCCGTGAGTGGTAATCGGAGCAGGTCCTCGGTGCTCGGTCCCCTGACGCTCGCTCTGCTCGGTCAGGGCCTTTGGCTCGGTGCTGGGTTCCCTGACGCTACTTTCAGGAGGTCAGGGTCTCCGTTCATGACATTTGCTTGCAAAGTCATGATCTCCGACTCGGTGCTCGGTAAAAATATAATCCGTGACAGAAGTTGTGGGTTTTTTGTATTTATCTTTCAAGATAAAATTAATCCCGAAAGGGATTAAACAATGAATAACACCGGTCCAACTGTGATCCTACTTCAAGGGGAAAGCGATTCGTGGACCGGAACTTAGCGAATTTATGAGCGATCTCATGAGCCAGGACTGTGTGAATGCAAGTGGGAGGCGAGTAATGCAGAGATGCTTCGATCAGTAGCTGGGCATTCCACCCGAGGTTAAATTCATAAAGCCATTCCAACACGATTGTGTGATCGGGTGGAGAGGTTGAATCCAAAAATTGCCGGATTTCGGTAGTGTATAGTCCGGGATACTATTTTTCGATAAGCAAAGAACTCCTTCCTGATAAAATGAATCTCTTCAATGAATTCTTCAGGAGAGAACCTGGCAGGGCTAAATACCAAATGATGAACATCATACATGTTCCAATCTTTGGTAAGAATCCTGTTTTGCTTTTCCAGGTTTTCAGCAATCCTGGTCCCCGGATAGGGAACAAGTATACCTAAAGAAGCGGAGGCTACATCCAGCTGATTGAGCCTCTCCAGGGTTATTTTCAATGATTCTTTTGTCTCAAAATCATTTCCAAAAATCATATGAGCAAGCACTGCAATTCCGTGATCTTTAATGATCTTAACGGACTTCCGGAGTGCCTCAAAACTTTTCTTTGATTTTTGATACTTCTGCAATCCTTCGTCTGTAACGTTCTCAATTCCGATAAGGAGGCCATAACAACCAGCATCCGCTGCTGCCTTTACCAGTTCAATGTCATCAGCAATAGAAATCGTTGCCTGGGCGGTCCAATTTTTTTTCAACGGTGCCATTGCCAGAAACATCTCTTTCGCTTTCTGCTTATTTGCAATGATATTATTATCAACAAAGAATATTCTCTTTTTCCGGATTTTTTCTATTTCTGAGATGATGCTGCCGGGTTGCCTGTACCTGATTTTCTTCCCGTGCGCAAGTGCAACTGAACAAAAATCGCAATCATATGGGCAG
>Ga0315543_1001692_pt1 | contig 23141 bp, 20 predicted proteins | sample SalMarSW160210MG_2_FD_203098 | JGI IMG/M metagenome (GOLD analysis project Ga0315543, IMG submission 203098) | Salt marsh sediment microbial communities from the Plum Island Ecosystem LTER, Massachusetts, United States - Salt Marsh Sediment SW1601-210 ... | reverse complement strand
CGGGGCTGCTGGTGAAGGCGGCGGGGACGCTGGCGCGGGCAGTGGGTCGCTGGCTGACGCGACGCCCGGAAGCGGGGGCAGGATCGCCTGTGAGGGGCACGTCCCCGGCGGGCGGCGGGAGACGTGGCGGGCGCGGCGGCCGTCGTTGTCGGCGCGGAGGGTAGTGACGGGGTCCGGTTTCCTATCGTGGGGCAGACCATTTGACTACCAGGAATTTTGTCAGTCAATCAGGTTGGCGAGTCTGCTGGCCGTGGAGGGATTGTTGGGGAAAGGGGATGAGCGGGATGATTTTTCGGATACTCGTATGGCTGGTGATGATGGTGGGAGGCAGTGCGCTGGGGATATTCTTGGATCGGCGCTGGTTTCCGCTTTTGCAGCGCAGCGTTCCATTTCACGTGTTCACTCTCGCTCTGAGCGTGCTTGTGCTCTGGATGGTGATGCGTATCAGCCGCAACACAGGACGGCTGCTGGCGCATGAAGGGCGCGAGGGCGATCTGCCGCGGGGCGATACGAACCGATTGGTCACAGAGGGCGTCTACGGCTGCATGCGCCACCCGATGCACCTGGGCTTGCTTCTCTTCCCGCTCTCGCTGGCCTTGCTCATCGGCTCCCCCTCGTTCATTCTGGTGATCGCGCCCCTGGAGGCCCTTTTTATACTGACGATGGTCAAATTGATGGAGGAGCCGGAGGCCATCGCCAAGTTCGGGGATGCTTACCGGGAGTACCGGCGGCGAGTGCCGATGTTCAACCTGCGTCCCGACTGCCTGCGACGTTTGTTGAGGACGCCGGAGGCTCTTTGGGAATCGGCGTGAGTAGCAGGCCGGAGTCCCCAACTCGTTGGGGGTGCGGCGCGAAGTCCCAAAGAGCCACGCCGGACGCAACATGGGAGAGGGAATGGCAGCAAACACACATCGCCTTGCGATTGCAGTGGCCGATGATGGTAAGACGATTCCCAGGGGGATGCTGGGACGTGCGGCGGCTTTCCTGATCGTGGACATAGATCGAGAGGGGCGGGAAATCGCCCGTCAACTGCGCGCCAACCCTTACCAGAACACCAACCAGCGCGGCAAGACTTTTGACGTGGCCGATCTGCTGGCCGACTGCCAGACGCTTATCTCGCGGCGAATAGGGCGGGCGGGTGTGCCTCGTATGGAGGCGCGCGGATTCGGGTTGATTTTCACTGAACAGGAGAACGTCGAGACGGCGTTGGAAGAGTACCGACGAGCATTGTAGACGATTTATCGTCTCATTAGAACGGATAGGGATGAGTATCGAAGAAAAGACTCTGTTGCGACGAAATTTCTTCGCCGCACTGTGGCACGGCGCGTTCCTGGCCCTGGGGATGGCTCTCACCCAGCCGACGACGGTCATCGCTGCCTTCGTCGCCGATCTGACCGGCTCGACGATCTGGGTGGGTGGCCTTTCGACGGTGCTCACGGTGGCTGGCGCGCTGCCGCAGCTCTTCGTCGCCCGCTGGATCGAGCCGCGCCCGCGCAAGATGCCTTACCTGATGTTAGCCATCTACCTGCGGGTGATCAGTTGGGGCGCGCTGGCCGGGCTAACCTACGCCATCGGGGCCAGCCGGCCTCGGCTGTTGGCCTGGGTGCTGGTCGGGCTGCTGGCCGTCTTTTACGCCGGCGGTGGGCTGGGCGGCGTCCCCTACACCGACATCATCGGCAAGATCATCCCGCAGGAGCGACGCGGCGCTTTCTTCGGCGGGCAGCAGGCTTTGGCTGGGCCGCTGGCCGTGGGCGTGGCGCTGTTGGCGCAGCGGGTTCTGGCGGATATGGCCTATCCGACCAACTATGCGCTGCTCTTTGGGTTGGCGGCGCTCTCGCTGCTCGTGGCCTCGCTGGGCTTCTGGCTCATCCGTGAACCGCCACGCGCCGACGCCGATGGGAAAGTCCCATCGTGGCGGGAGTACGGCGAGCAACTCCTGAAGTCGGTGCGTCGCCTGGGGATGTTGATCGGCGTGCAGTTTCTCACCGGCTTTAGCTTGATGGTGCTGCCGTTTTACATCGTCTACGCCCGGCAAGAGCTGGGCGCGCCCCCAGGGGCCATCGGCTGGTTCATGCTGGCTCAGGTGCTAGGCGGCGTGCTGGCTAACCTGATCTGGGCGCGATTGGTAGACCGGTATGGAAGCCGTCGTATGCTCGCCACCTGCGCCGTCACCTCAATGTTGGCACCGCTGTCGGCGATTCTGCTGGGGCGGTTCGGCTGGGCCGGCTTGTTGCCGGTGATCTTTTTGGGCGGGGCCACTTTTAACGGGCGCAGGGTGGGCTTTTCCAGCGCGTTGCTGGAACTGGCCCCCGCCGCCGAGCGGCCCACGTATTCCGCGCTCAATGCCGTGTTGAGCCTGCCGGTGGCCTTTCTATCGCTGGTGGCTGGCGCGTTGCTCCAATACTGGTCCTACCCGACGCTGTTCCTCATCGCCGCGGCGTTTATCGGTGTGGGGGCGCTGTTGACGCGGCGTCTGCCAGACCCTAAAGGTTTGGGAAAGCGAGGTATTAGTTGAACCAGACTTATGACCGTTCAGATTCCAAAGTTGAGGTTAAGGGCTTTGAGGCCCGTCACTACGACCTGCTGATGAACCTCATCACGGCCGGCACTTATCCCTTTTTCATCCGCCGGGTCGTGCGGGATATGGCGATCCAACCAAAAGACGCCATCCTCGATCTGGGATCGGGTAGCGGGCACAATGCCTGCCTGATGGCCCGCTATCTTTCCGATCGGGGGCGGATCGCGGGTTTGGACATCGGGCCGGAGATGTTGGAGCAGGCCCGGCGGCGCTGCCGCCATTTGCCCAACGTCACGATGGAGAAGCAGCGCATCGAGAAACCCTTGCCCTACCGCGAGGAATTTGACAAGGCCTTTATTTCTTTCGTCTTGCACGGCTTTATCCAGGAGGATCGGCTGCGCATTGTCGAAAACGTCTATCGGGCGCTCCGGCCCGGCGGGCAGTTTATCATCCTGGACTATGACGAGTTCGAGCCGGAGCAATCGTTCTGGCCCGTGCGGTTTGCCTTTCGTCATTTAGAATGTCCGCTGGCGACCGACTTTGTGCGGCGCGATTGGCGGGCGCTCTTGCGGGAGCAGGGCTTGAATGATTTCCAGGCTCACCGCTACTACTTTGGCTATGTGCGATTGCTGGCCGCGCGCAAAATGGCATAGCATAATTGGAGATATTCAGATGAGGGTTTCTGCTGACCTGTTTTCCGCCGTGCAATCACTGCACGAGCGGACAGGTGAAAAGAACATTTAGCGAGACGTACCTGTTGCGGTCGGGAGGAGCAATGTGATACGCCACCCTGCTCCGAAGGGGGCGAGTGCCGGCGTGGATAATGAAAGGAGGTGAGTGAAATGGGTCAAGGTCGTGGAGGCGGAAGCGGCCGTGGTGGTGGCGCTGGCCGTGGCGGCGGACGCGGGCCGGGCCGGATGGGTGGCTCTGAGGCCGCCGGTCCAGGCGGTGACTGTGTCTGCCCCAACTGCGGGCATCGAGAGCCACACACTGTCGGGCAGCCTTGTTACCAGAAGAAATGCCCCAAGTGCGGCGCGCAGATGACTCGCACATAGGGCACAGATGAACGGTGCCCAGCACCTCGCGCATGCTGGGCACCTGGTCGCCTGTAATAAACGCGGCCCAGGTAACACACGTCGCATCGCGGTCGCCGCGGCGGTTGATGGTCGAGTGGAGTGAGGGCAGCACCGACGCGGCGATTGCCTGCGAAACACCTTCATATCACAAAAGGAGCAATAACGGCAAATGAGCCAGCAGTTGATTGACGAGAGATCACGTAGAGAACTGATAGAGAAGTTTCAACGAGAACTCGAAAACGAGGTAGGCCTGTCCGTCTTCGTCGGACCGGAGAATGAAGAATACTGTGATTTCACAGTTCAATTGTGTGAGGAATTGAGCGAGCTGGATAGCAGAATTGCACCCACAGTGTATCAAGACAGCGATGGGGAGGCGATCAGACTGGCCATCACCCGGACTCCGACCCTGCTCATCGGATCGGATCAGGGGTATAGAGTGAGATACACCGGCGCTCCTGTCGGACAGGAAGCAGGAGGTTTTATCGAGGCCATCTCCCTTGTCTCGCGTGGGGAGAGTGGGCTTCAGGGAGATTCCAGGGCCAAACTCCAGAACGTAGATCGCGATGTTTCCATCCAGGTGTATGTCACACCAAACTGTCCCCATTGTCCCCGTGCTGTCTTACTGGCACACCAGATTGCCATTGAGTCCAAGGGCTGGGTGGGGTCCGAGTGCGTGGAGGCGTCACAGAACATGGATTTGGCCAGACAGTTCAACGTCAGTTCCGTTCCCCAACAGGTGATCAATGGAGATGTGGACTCCGTCTCCATCGGCGTGCAGCCCGAAGCCAAGTTCATTGACGACGTGCTGCGCTACGGTTCGTCCCGCTACGCCGAGATCATGGAGGCGGAGGAAGCCAAGAGGGCATTGGCCGAACGTCTGGTGGATGCCCCCACCGGGCCGGTGACCCTGACGGAGCGCAATTTCGATCAGGCTGTTCAGAAGTACCCTATGTTGGTCGTGGACTGTTGGGCCGAGTGGTGTAGTCCTTGCAGGATGGTCGCTCCTGTAATTGAAGAATTGGCGCGCGACTATCAGGGCCAGATCGTTTTTGGAAAACTGGACGTGGACCATAATCGTGAGGTAGCGGGGCGGTATCAGATCATGTCCATTCCTACTCTCCTTATTTTCAAGGGGGGACAGTTGGTAGGCACCAAAGTGGGCGCGTTGCCCAGACATGCGTTGGAAGGAGAATTGCTCAAGTACGTCAATTGATGGTTCGTTTGTTTTTTTGCATTGAGGTAAAAGTCGCACGTGGAGCGGCCTTTCCAGGCTGCTGGCAGGCCCGAAAGCCTGCCCCACGTGTCACTTTTGCCATAGTGCGTTTTTTGACATTAGCATTCGTGTAGACTTGACCGGGAGGCGAGAGAATGATTATTACGGTAGCAAGTGGCAAGGGAGGCACGGGCAAGACGACCGTCGCTGTCAGCCTGGCGCTATCTATAACAGCGGATCAGGATTTAACGGATAAAAGATCCGTTAATCCTGCGAATCCGTTGTTCTTAGACTGCGACGTGGAAGAGCCCAACGCCGCCCTCTTCCTCCGGCCCACCATCGAAGAGCGCCGGGAAGTGGGCCAGATGATCCCGGAGGTGGATCTAGGGAAGTGCACCTACTGCGGGCGCTGCGCTGAGGTGTGTCAATATCACGCCATTGCCGTGGTCGGAGAGAAGGTGTTGGTCTTCCCCGAACTCTGCCACGGCTGCGGCAGTTGCAGCCTCAACTGCCCCACGGGGGCGATCCGCGAGGTGCTGGACGTGATAGGTACCATCGAGCGGGGCTGGGCCGGACTCCCTCCCGCTTCGGGGAGCCCCCCCTCTTATCCCCCCCACGGGGGGGGAGGAAAGCGGGGGGTCGAGTTCGCCCAGGGGACGATGAACGTAGGGGAACCGATGGCCGTGCCCATCATCCGCCAGTTGAAGCAGTGGGTCATCCCTCCCGGCGCCTCGACTGGGCTCGGCGGAACTCCCGGTGACCGTCCCATCATCTTGGACGCATCCCCGGGCACCGCCTGTCCCGTCGTCGAGAGCATGCGCGGCGCGGATTTCGTACTGATGGTCACCGAGCCTACTCCCTTTGGCTTGCACGATTTGCGGCTGGCGGTGGAGGTGGCCCGCGACGAGTTGGGGCTGCCAGTCGGTGTGGTGATCAACCGGGATGGGGTGGGAGACCAGGGGGTGGATGAATACTGCACCGCCGAGTCCATCCCCATCCTGATGCGCATCCCCCTGGATCGGCGCATCGCCGAGGCATACTCGGACGGGGGAACGTTGGTGGAGGCGCTGCCGGAGTACCGGGAGCAATTCCAGAATCTATACGCAGCCATCGGGCGGTTGGTGGCGGACGGGAAAGGAGCACGCGCATGATGAAACAACTGGTCATTCTCAGCGGCAAGGGAGGCACTGGCAAGACGACCATCGCAGCGGCGCTGGCTCATCTGGCCTCGCAGGAGATGCCCGTTGTCCTGGCCGACGCTGACGTGGACGCAGCCAACCTGGAACTGGTGCTCAACCCGACGAAGCAGGAAGAGCACGGCTTCATGGGTGGCCAACTGGCGGTGATTGATCCCGAAAAGTGCATCGCCTGTGGCATCTGCGCTGATGTCTGCCGTTTCGATGCGGTTATTCCTGGTGACGAGGCGTACCGGGTGGACTCCCTGGCCTGCGAGGGGTGCGCTTCCTGCTTCTACCGGTGCCCCGAGGAGGCCATACGGATGGAGGAGCAACAGGCCGGGTTGTGGTTCCGCTCCGACACCCGCTTCGGCCCCCTCTTCCACGCCCACCTCTTCGCCGGGCAGGAAAACTCGGGCAAACTGGTCACTCTGGTCAAGCAGCAGGCCCGCCTGTGGGGGCTGGACACCGGGGTGGCGTTGGTGGTGGTGGACGGGCCGCCGGGGATCGGCTGCCCCGTCATCTCTGCCAGCGCCGGGATGGACTTGGCGCTCCACGTGATCGAGCCGACTGTCTCCGGCGTGCACGATTTAGAGCGCATCATGGGCACCACTGACCACTTCGGCGTGCCATCGCTGGTGCTGATCAACAAGGCAGACCTGAATCTGGCCCGCTCCGAGGAGATCGCCGTCTTTTGCGCGGGCCGAGGGGTAGAGGTGGTGGGACATATCCCCTACGACGACGTCGTGACGGAGGCGATGGTGCAGGGCCGGCCGGTGACGGATTACACCGATGGGCCGGTGACGGAGGCGCTGAAGAGAATGTGGTCGCGGGTGAGCGATCTGATCTTTCCCGATGGGATAGATGTTGTCAAAGGGGGGCAACGATGACAGACAGAGATGCTTTGCGTAAGGCCATTCTCATTCGCCTCTCCACTGTCATAGATCCAGAGACAGGGGCCGACGCGGTGCGTATGCGGCTGATCGAGGATTTGGTGGTAGACGAGAGGGGCGTCGTTCGCTACAAATTCCGTCCTTCTTCTCCCCTGTGTCCTCTTGCCGTGCCGCTGGCCCTCTCCATCCGCAAGGCCGTGGGGCAGGTGGAGGGGGTGACCGGGCAGGAGATCGAAGTGACTGGCTACATCAAGGCCGAGGAACTGAACGCGATGCTGCGGGAACTGGAGAGCGAGTGATGACCAAAGATGAACTGTTGTAAGTGACGGGCGCGATGCAAAAAGGAGAGCAGGGTCATGAAGAACATAGTCGGCCTGATCGTGAATCCCGTGGCAGGGATGGGCGGTAGCGTCGGCCTTAAGGGGACCGATGGAGAAATATACAAGAAGGCGTTGGAATTGGGGGCTAAGCCGGTCACTCCCAGGAGGACGAAGGACTGCCTGTCCCGTATTGAGAGTAAAGATGACATCACCTTGTTCGTCGCGCCTGGCAAGATGGGGGAGGAGTACGCCGGAGCGTTCGATATGCCGTTTACGGTGATCGGGGCGGTGGGCGAGGAGACCTCGGCGGAGGACACGAAGAGAATCGCCGCTGAGATGGTGAATCGCGGTGTCGAACTCCTGATCTTCGTCGGCGGTGACGGTACTGCGAGGGACATCTACGATGCGATTGATTCAAAAGTCCCCGTCGTCGCGGTGCCATCCGGCGTCAAGATCTTTAGTTCGGTGTTTGCGGTCAGCGCCAGGGCGGCGGCCGAGATGGTGGATGCCTTTGTGGAAGGCACCGACGTGACGGAAGAGGAAGTCCTGGACATAGACGAAGAGGCCTTCAGAGAGGATAGATTGGCTTCCAGACTGTATGGCTATCTCCTCGTCCCCAACGTGCGGACCTTTTTGCAGCCCGGCAAGGCCGCGTCGAACGTGGGCGTATCCTCCATAGAGAGCAAGAAGGAGATCGCTGCCTACATCGTCGAGGAGATGAATCAGGAGACTTTGTACCTGCTCGGCCCGGGGACGACGTTGGAGGCCATCGCCGATGAGATGGAGCTCCCCAAGACGCTTTTGGGCATAGACGCGGTTTTCGCGAGGGAGTTGGTGGGAACGGATTTGAACGAGAAGGGTATCCTGGGCTTGTTCGAAAGATATGGGAAGAGAAGAATCATTGTGACCCCTATCGGTGGCAATGGGTTCATCTTTGGCAGAGGGAGCAAGCAGTTCACCCCGGAAGTGATAAAGCGAGTCGGCAGGGAGAACATCGTGGTGGTGGGAACCAGGGACAAGCTAAGCAGGCTGGACTACCTGAGAGTAGATACGGGTGATTTTGAACTGGATGAACTGCTCTGCGGATACATGGAAGTCACGGTGGGCTACAAGGAAGGAATGATGGTGAAGGTCAGATGTTAATGGAGACCATCAAACTGAACATGAACGAGGTCCCCTACCTCCCTCCACGGGAAGTCATTGAGGCTGCCCGGAAGGGCCTGGCGAAGTTGAATCGCTACGCCGACCCGGAAGACCTGGGACGGCTACGTGGGCTCCTGGCTGGCTACTCGGGAGTTCTTGAAGAGCACGTCGTTCTGAGTCCCGGATCAGACATTCTGCTCAGGGAGGTGATCCACACTTTCTCGAAAGGGAGGAAGGTTATTATAGTGAGCCCATCTTTCTTTCCGACCGTTCAAGCCGCAAAACAGTTCGCCACGAAATTAGTCAGCCTACGGCTCGGCCCCCCGGAGTTCGATTTGGACCTCGATCTCCTGATGGATGAGTTGCAAGAGCCTTGTCTGGTGATCATAGATAATCCCAACAATCCGACGGGTAAACTTCTCCTGGACCGGCAGGCAGTTGAGGCCATAATCGAGAGTAGAGATACGCTTCTCGTGGTAGATGAAGCCTACTACGAGTTTTCCGGCGTGACTTTCGCCGATATGGTGCACGATCATCCCAATCTTGCGGTCACGAGGACGATGGATAAGGCCTTCAGCCTGGCAGGCGCGCGAATTGGCTATATCATCGCTGGAGAGGCTTTTGGGAATGCGTTCTCCTCGTTTTATGCGTTTCTACCCCAATCCAGCCTGTATGCGGCGATAGAAGCATTAAACCATCCCGACTACGTGAGGAGAAATGTTCAACGAGTCGTTGAGGAAAGAGAACGGGTATGGAGAACACTGAATGAATTGGCAGTCCACGTATCTCAAAGTACTACTAACTTCTTACTTGTAAAGACAGAGATTCCTGATATGGCAGAAAGGCTTAGGGACATTGGCATTCTAATTCTGGACCTATCAAATCAATTGCCATCGGGGTTTGTGCGGGTATCCATAGGCACCGGCGAAGAAAATGATGCCTTTATAGCCGGATATGTGAAAATTCGTGAAGCCTATCTGAACGGGACGCAGATGAACGCAGGCTTTCGCGGATAAGAACGGACAATTCAATCGTTAAGGAGGTTGACGACATGATTGCTTTCGGTCCAGTCCCATCCAGGCGTTTAGGGCGGAGCCTGGGGATTAACAACATCCCGCCCAAGGTGTGTACCTATTCCTGTGTGTATTGCCAGTTGGGACGCACCATAAAGATGCAGGTTGAGCGGAGTGCCTTCTATGAGCCAGATGAGATCTTACGGGATGTCCAGGACAAGGTTGAAAGGGCAAGAGAGGCCGGGGAGCCCATTGACTACCTCACCTTCGTGCCCGATGGGGAGCCTACGCTGGACATCGATCTCGGCCGTGAGATCGAGCTGTTGAGGTCGTTGGGGATCAAGATCGCCGTGATCACCAACAGTTCCCTCATCTGGCGCGAGGACGTGAGGGAGGGTCTGATGAAGGCGGATTGGGTCTCCCTGAAAATGGATTCTGTGCGAGAAGAGGTCTGGCGCAGAATCAACCGGCCCCACGGCTCTCTGCATTTGGCCTCGATTCTCGATGGAGCGCTCGAGTTCGCGCAGGCCTTCAAGGGGGAACTGGCAACGGAGACGATGCTCGTAGAGGGCGTCAATGGGGGAGACGACCACATCAGGGAGGTTGCCGGCTTTTTGGCCCGCCTGAGGCCTGCCATAGCCTATTTGGCAATCCCGACCAGGCCGCCGGCGGAGGAGTGGGTACACTCCCCTGGTGAGGAAGTCATCAATCGGGCCTATCAAATCTTCAGCGAGAAAGTGGGCTGCGTGGAGTACCTGATCGGGTACGAAGGCAATGATTTCGCCTTTACCGGCAACGTCGAGGAAGACATGTTGAGCATCACGTCCGTGCATCCCATGCGGGAGGATGCGGTGAGCGAGTTCCTGGCTCGGGCCGGGGCCGATTGGCCTGCTGTTCACCGGCTGATCGCTCAGGGCCAACTCATTGAGATGGCGTATGAAGGGCGGAAGTTCTATATGAGGAAGCTTCAATGAAACTGGAGGATATCCAATGATTGAAAAACACACTGTGGATTTTGAACCCCTGGGCCGCCGCGTGCAAGTGGCGGAGGGGAAGACGCTTCTCGATGCCGCACGCCAGGCCGGAGTGGGGCTGAACGCCGTCTGCGGTGGCACAGGCGTCTGCGGGACCTGCCGCGTCCGCATCGTCGACGGCGATGTCACGCCGCCCAACAAGGCCGAGCAGAAATTCTTGGATCAAGCATCCTTGGACGCAGGATACCGGCTGGCCTGCCAGACCGAGGTAGTGGGCGATGTGCGGGTGGACGTGCCACCGGAATCTATCACCACCCCGCAGCGGGCGCAGATTGAGGGGCGCGAGCGACCGGTTGATATCGACCCTGCTGTGCGTGCCTTTGACGTGAAACCGATGCCGCCAGGCATGGATGACCTGCGGTCCGACGAGAAGCGCCTGTGCGAAGCGCTCCGGGAGCAACACAACGTCGCCGCCGTGCGGTTCGACCCTGTGGTCTTGGCCAAAGTCTCTCCCTTGCTTCGGGAGAACGATTGGCACATCCGCCTCTTCATCCGAGACGGTGAAGTCATCGGCGCCGCGCCGGCCGGCACGCCGCCGCTGGGACTGGCGGTAGACATCGGCACGACCAAGGTGGCCGCCTACCTGTTGAACCTGGAGACCGGCGAGACGCTTGGCTCATCCGGCACGATGAACCCCCAGATTGCCTACGGGGAGGACGTGATGGCCCGCATCGCCTACGCGATGGAGGATGAGGCGCAGGCGCGGGAGCTCCAGGAAGCCATCGTCGGGGGGCTGGAGGAGCAGACCCGCGAGTTGTGCGAGCGGTCTGGGCAGGATTGCTCACAGATCTTGGAGGCTGTGCTGGTGGGCAACACATGTATGCACCACCTGGTGATGGGGCTGCCGGTGGCTCAACTGGGCTTGGCCCCCTACGTGTCGGCTATGTCCGCTTCCTGTGACATCAAAGCGCGGGATCTGGGGCTGCATATCGCACCGGGCGCAAACGTCCATCTCCTGCCCAACATTGCCGGCTTCGTCGGAGCCGACCACGTGGCGATGATTATGGCGAGCGGGCTGCACAAGGCCGGCGAGGCCACCCTGGGCCTGGACATCGGCACCAACACGGAGGTCAGCCTGGCGGCGAACGGGCGGCTGCTGAGCTGCTCCACCGCCTCCGGGCCGGCCTTCGAGGGTGCTCACATTCGCGACGGGATGCGAGCCGCGCCGGGCGCGGTCGAGCGGGTGAAGATGGTCGACGGGCGGGTCGAGTACCAGACGATCGACGACGAGCCGCCGGTGGGCATCTGCGGCTCCGGCATCCTGGACATCGTAGCCGAGCTGCGGCGAATCGACGTGCTTAAGGAAAACGGTTCGATGAAGTCGAGGAGCCATCCCCGCGTTCGCGAGACGGGCGGCCAGCCCGAGTTCGTGCTTGTCCGATCCGGTGAGCGAGGTGCGCCTCACGACATCGTCATCACCCGCCAAGACGTGAGCGAGATTCAACTGGCCAAGGGAGCTATCCGCGCCGGGATCGAAGTATTGCTGGACGAGGCCGGTCTGGAGGTGGATCAAATTGAGCGCGTCGTCATAGCGGGGGCCTTCGGCACCTACCTGGACGTGGCCAGTGCACGGGCGATAGGAATGCTGCCGCCGCTGCCCTTGGAACGGTTCGACCAGGTGGGCAACGCCGCTGGCATCGGCGCTAAGCTGGCCCTGCTCTCCCGTCGCTGCCGCGACGTCGCCAGGGAGATCGCCAGCCGCGTGGAATACATCGAACTGACCACCGATGCTCGCTTCTCCGGCATTTACATGAAGGCAATGGGCTTGCCGGATTCATCGGCCATTAGCTGTTAGCCGTCAGCGGTTAAGCATCGCGGCAGGGGCCCAATCTACGTCTTTGGCGACGCCGGGGTGGAGATGAAGGAGACCGGAGCGACGACGCTGGCGGAAGTGTTGGAGGAAGCAGGCCAAGTTTGTGGCGCGCTTGCGCGGCGCCCCGTACCTGGACGAAAGCATCGTGGCGCCGTTTGGCCGGGAGGCCCTCGACGTGATCAAGCGGATGGCGGACGCGTCCCGGGTGGCGCAGAGCCCGACCATCCGCAAGATCTGAGCGTTGAGCAGGGATTGCACAGACAAAAGAGGAAGGAGCACACGATGTCCAAGTTCTCACTAGATGTCTTGCAAAGGCGTGTCTTTCCCTTCGTTGAGACCGACAATCCTGACGTTATTCTGGGCGCTGCTTTCGGTGAGGACGTGGCGCTGACGCGGGTCGGGGGGGACATATTGGTATCCCATGTAGATCCCATCGTAGGCGCTGTAGCCGACATCGGCTGGCTGGCCGTCCACGTGGCGTGCAACGACGTTGCCACCAGCGGTGTCTCTCCCCGCTGGATCCAACTGCTGGTGCTGGTGCCTCGGATGGAGGACGAGGAACTCCTTGAGCAGATCATGCGCGATGCCAGCCGTGCGGCCGGGGAGATCGGAGTCTCTATCATTGGGGGCCACACCGGGTACTCGGCGGGTCTCTCCCGGCCCCTGGTCGCCGTCACGGCCCTGGGGACCGCGTCGGGGCGCGAGCCGGTGCGGACCGGTGGGGCTCGCGTGGGCGATCACGTGCTGGTCACCAAGGGGATCGCCCTGGAGGGGACGGCCATCCTGGCCCAGGACTTCGCAGACGTGGCGCGGAATCTGGGGTTGAGCGAGGAGGATCTGGCGGAGGGCCGGCGTGTGATGGCCGAGGTGAGCGTCGCACCTGAGGCGCTGGCGCTGGCGGCCCAGGGTGTGACGGCCATGCACGACGTGACCCGAGGTGGGCTGCTGGAGACGCTGTTGGAGATCGCCTATCTCTCGGAGATCGGCATCGAGGTGGAGTCTGCCCGGCTGCCGATCCCTGCCATCGTCTCGCGCTTCGCTCATGCGTTCCGGTTCGACCCGCTGCGCATGATCTCCTCCGGGACCCTGGCGGTCACCGTTCCGCCCGGGCGGACGGAGGACGTGAGTCATACTTTGGAGGAGTTAGGGACGGAGTTCGCCTTCGTGGGCCACGTCGTGGAGGGGGCCGGAGTGCGCGTTCTCCAGGATGGTAAAACTGTTCACTACACCGAGATCCGCTGCGAAGAGGACGAACTGGCCCGCATGTGGGCGCTTTATCCCCGGGACGGATAGTCTTGGGGCAAGCGTGGACTTGAGGAGGAAAGCGCATGGAGATGTCAAACCTTTATAGCTGGTTCTGGCCCAGCCTCTCTTTTCTGCTGTCTGTTCTTTGGCTGTGGACACTGCTGCGGAAACGCCGGGCGGCTCCTGCGGCCCGGGCATCGGTCCCCGGCCTGACGCTGCAGCCTATGGAAGTGGAGGACGTGCTGAAAGCGGCCTATGTCCTCAAGGAGGCGGGGGAGGCCTGGGGCAACGAGGAACTGGCTCGCTCCGCGGGTCTCTCCGAGACGATGGCTGGGGAAGTGGCAAGGGCACTCGTTGCCTTTGGCTGGGCCGAGGAGGATGCCCAGGGCCGCATGCACCTGACGGAGACGGGAGAGGCACGCGCCTGGGAACTGGTCCGGGCGCACCGCCTCTGGGAGCGCTACCTGGTGGACCGGGAGGGAATGCACCTGGAGGCAGTCCACGCCGAGGCTGACCGTCGCGAGCACGAGACGACGCCGCAGGAGTTGGAGAGACTGGATGCCGAATTGGGGTACCCAGCCTGGGACCCCCACGGGCACGCCATCCCGGCCCCGGGGTGCCGGGTGCCCTCTCCCCTGGCACGCCCCCTGCTGGAAGAAGGGACACCGGGAAGTCGGCTGCGTATCATCTGCCTGGACGACGAGCCAGCAGCGCTGCTGGCCCAACTGGTCGCGCTGGGATTGAAGCCCGGCGTGGACGTGGAGGTTCTGGAGCGGGAGCCTGGTCTCCTGCGACTGCGGCTGGATGGAAACGTCGTCCCGCTGGCTGCCGCCGCTGCCCGTCACGTCTCCGTGGTGCCAGCGCCTGCCCTGCCTGTGCCGCTGGGGGAACTGCCGGTCGGTAGTCGAGCACGGGCGGTGGAGATCGGGGGGGGTGGGAAGCACCAGCGACGCATGCTGGATATGGGCTTCGTTCCTGGTGCCGAGGTGACTGTGATCCGCAGAGCACCCCTGGGTGACCCCATCGAATACCGCATCAAGGGCACGGCTGTCGCTCTGCGCAGGGAGGATGCCGACACCGTTTTGGTGGAGGAGTTGGGAGATGAATGAGAAGAACATCGTTGTAGGGATGGCCGGCAACCCCAACGTGGGCAAAAGCGCCATCTTCAATGCCCTCACCGGTAGTCGGCAGCACGTCGGCAACTGGCCAGGCAAGACGATTGAGCGGGCAGAGGGCGTCTTCTACCACGGGGATTGGGAGATCCATCTGGTCGATCTGCCCGGCACCTACAGCCTGGCCGCTCAATCGCCGGAGGAAGTCGTCGCCAGAGACTATGTCCTCTCCGGAGAGCCGGACGTAGTGGTGAACGTCGTGGATGCCACCAGCCTGGAACGTAACCTGAACCTGACCCTGCAGATCCTGGAGCTGACCGACAAGGTCGTGGTTGCCCTTAACCTGATGGACGAGGTCCGGCGACAGGGATGGGAGATAGACGTAGGAGCCCTGGAGGCAGCGCTGGGGGTGCCGGTAGTGCCGATGGTCGCCGTCGAGGGAAAGGGGCTCTCGGAACTGGCAGAGGCAATCGTGGCGGTGGCCGAGGAACGTCGGCAAGCCCATCCGGCCTCGGTGGACTACGGCTTGACAATCAACGGATATGTTCAAAACCTGGAGGCGGATCTGGACAGCCTGGGGATTGATGGACGAAGGCGATGGGTGGCTCTCAGGCTCCTGGAAGACGACCCAGAGATCGTCGATGCGTTCAAAGGGGGGAATCTAGCAAGCTGCTGTCTGAAAGGGGATGCCCCAACGGTTTCCCCCAAGGCCCTTCAGGCCGTGCTGAGAAGGGCGGCACGCCTGCGAGAGGCGACCCATCCCGATGCGCGAGTGGAGATCGTCCGTCGCCGCTACGAACTCGCCCACGAGGTGAGCCATCGGGTAGCTCGCCGCTTGCGGCCGGTGGAGGAGAGCCGGACCGAGCGAGCGGATCGCATTCTCACCCACCCGATCTGGTCCTGGCCGATCATGTTGGCTATGCTTGTCGTGGTCCTGTGGGTCACCATCCAGGGGGCCAACGTTCCCTCGGGCATGCTGGGCACCGTCTTTGGGTGGCTGGCGGAGGGGGCGCGGGATCTATTAGTCCGCTTGCATGCCCCCTGGTGGGTGGTGGGAGCCCTGGTAGACGGCCTCATCGTCGGTACCGGCACAGTCATCGCGGTGATGCTTCCACCGATGGTCATCTTTTTCACCGCTTTCAACCTGCTGGAGGACATTGGCTTCCTCCCTCGCGTGGCCTTCAACCTGGACCGGCTGATGCGGGCCGTGGGCTCCCAGGGTAAGCATACGCTGGTGGCGATGATGAGCTTCGGGTGCAACGTCACCGGCGTCCTCACCTGCCGCATCATCGAAAACGCCAAGGACCGCATCATCGCCATCGTCACCAGCCCGCTGATCCTCTGCAACGGCCGCTTCGGGGCCGGGCTGGCGCTGATCATTCTCTTCTTCGGCAACCGCGCCCTGTCAGTCACCCTGGTCTACCTGGCCGTCAGCGTGGGGGCGATGTTCCTGGCTACCTGGGTCTTGAACCGGCTCTTTTTCCGCCACGAGCCAGGTGGCTTTGTGATGGAACTACCCCCTTACCGGACGCCCAAGTGGGACCAGGTCATCTGGCGCACGCTGGTCCAGCAGGTGGGCCACACCATGGGCCGCGCCGTGATGATTGCCGCTCCGGCGACGCTGCTCATCTGGCTTCTGGGGAACATTCCCCACGGTGCCCCTTTCGAGCAGACGGCCATCGGTTGGCTGGTGCGCACGTTGGCGCCGCTGGGCTGCCCCTTCGGGCTGACCGGCGAGATGCTCGCCGCGCTGCTCTTCACGCTGCCGGCCAAGGAGATCGTCGTCCCCTCGCTGGCGATGACGTATGGCCTGCAGACGACGCTGGCGGATTCGGAGGCCATCCTGGACTATCTGGCCCAGACCTGGACGCCACTGGTGGCCTTCTCCTTCCTCACCTTCTATATGCTCTATCTGCCCTGCCTGGTCACCGTCTGGGCCACGTGGAAGGAGACCCGTAGCGTCAAGTGGACGCTGATGAGCATCCTCGTGCCCCTGATGACGGCCAGCGCGATCACAGTCCTGGTATATCAGGCCGGGCGGTTGCTGGGGCTCTCATGAGATCGGGGCCTGGCGAGGCGTGGCAAGAGTGCACATTGACAGGTTTTGAGGAGGATGCGAATGTTTACCAGTACCTTTGCAGCAGTAGTATTAGCCAGTTTTCTGGCGTGCGCGGTCACGACGATCGGCATATATGTCATCAGCAAGTATGAACAATGGGGCAGGGAGCATTCCGCCTACTTTATGTGTTTTGCGGCGGGAGTGCTGATCTCCGTCTCGTTTATGCACATCATCCCCAGGTCCTTCGAGATGAACAGCACGGCTCCTGCGTTCTTACTGGCGGGATTCCTCGCCATTCACCTGTCCAACCGCTTCTTGAACTTGTACATCTGTCACAAGTATGAGTGTGCAGAGTACGCCGTGGGCGTCATCCCAATGCTGGGAATTGGCTTTCACTCCTTCATTGACGGCGTGATCTATTCGGTGGCCTTCAATGTCAGCATATTCACAGGGGTGTTAGCCGCTATCGGGATGATACTCCACGAGTTCCCCGAGGGAATCGTCACGTTTGTGCTCCTGGAGCGGGGAGGTTTCAGCCGAAGGAAGTCAGCCGTATATGCCTTTCTGGCGGCCGCCATATCCACCCCGTTAGGCACATTGGTGTCGTACCCCTTCATCAACAACATCAAGCAGTCCACTTTAGGCATACTACTGGCTATCTCCGCTGGCGCACTGGTCTACGTGGGTGCTTCCCACCTGCTTCCCGCAGTCGAAAAAGAGAACAAGAAGTATAGTATCCTCGCGCTGACCGCTGGGGTGCTGGTCGCTGTCTTCATCGTCATGTCCAAAGGCTGAAAGGAGCGCAAGATGTCAAATAACGCGATGCTTCTTTCGGTCCGGTCAAGTGATCAACTGCGTCATTCTGCCTGAATATGCAGGTGAGGTGCCGATCACCACCTCGACGGGATTGCCGCCGATGACGGTGACCAGCGCGGTAAGGAGGGGCGATGATTTCCAGCCGCGCAGTTCTTGGGCCAGGCAGCGCTGCCAGGCGGCAAATAGGCGTGCACGAACATCTTGAGCAGAGTCTCCTCCGCCTCGGAGGTAACGACGCTGGTGGTGTTGGGGTTGATGAGGTAGAGGAGGCCCTGGAGCTTGCCAGACTGAGGGAACTGGGGGATAATCGAGACAAAACATAAGCCAGTCTCGACTACATTCGGCGACGATGCGACAGTTGTGGGAGATCCCCATTGGGATGACACTGATCGGCGGGGAGATCGTCTACGAACAATGAACAATGAACAATGAGTACACTATTCGATTTCTCGTTCCTGCGGAGACTGGAGAGTCTCTCGCTCGTCGCTCGCCACGTGCGCGCCGGACAGGTCGCGGGCGAGCGGCGCTCCACTAAGCGCGGCACCTCGGTCGAGTTCGCCGACTACCGGGGCTACACCCGGGGCGACGACCTGCGGAGGGTGGATTGGAATATCTACGCCCGGCTGGAACGTCCCTTTGTCAAGTTGTTCGAGGAGGAGGAGGACCTGGCGGTTCATCTGTTGCTGGATGGCAGCGGCTCGATGGACTGGGGGGGAGAGGGGGACAAGGAGGCAAGGGGACAAGGGGACAAGGGGAGGGGGAGACAAGGGGAGGGGGGGACAAGGGGACAAGGAGAGGGGGGGACAAGGGGACAAGGGGAGGGAGGGACAGGGGGACAAGGGGAGGGGGAGACAAGGGGACGGGGTGACAAGGAGGGGGACGAGAACAAGTGGGTGTATGCGCGGCGGCTGGCGGCGGCGCTGGGGTACATCGCGTTGGTAGGCGGTGACCGGCTCTCGGTTGCGCGGCTTCCTGCTTCCTCGCTTTCTTCTTCCTTCGGGCCGGTGCGGGGGCGTGGCCACACGCTGCGGCTGTTTGAATGGCTGGAAGGGCTGGAAGCGAGGGGCGCGACCGACCTGGACGCGGACCTGCGCGCCTACGCCATCTCCGGCGGGCGGGCAGGCCTGGTGGTGCTCATCTCCGATCTGTTCTCCCCGGCCGGCTACGTCGAGGGGTTGACCCGGCTGGCGGCCCGGGGGCATGAGGTGGCTGTCATCCACGTGCTGGCATCCGACGAGGTGGAGCCGCCACTGGCGGGCGACCTGCGGCTCCTGGACGTGGAGACGGGGGACTCCCAGGAGGTGACGGTTGACGGGGGGATGCGCAATCTGTACCGCCACCGGCTGGCGGCCTGGCGAGATGGGATCCAGGCGACCTGCCGCGCCCGAGACGTGCATTACGTCGCCGTCGAAACCGATACGTCCTTCGACCGCGTGGTGCTCTACGACCTGCGGCGGGCGGGGCTGGTGAGGTAGGATTCGAAACACGAAGGCCACGAATGGCTGTCAACGGATTTCTGGAACGAATTGAACGGATGACGGGGGCTAGAGCGGGCTGTCAAAGGTAGAAAGCGGAGGTGACAGTAACAATGCGACGATTGACCCGTGCAATGTTTGTCAGTTTTCTGATCGTGCTGATCGTCGGATGTGCGGAGGATACATCTCTCACTTTTACCCACACTCCCGCACTTCCACCCTCCCCCGCTCTCACTCTTGCTCCCGCTCTCACCCCCACATTCACACCCTTGCCTGCTCCCACTTCTACTCCCACGCTTTCTCCCACCCCCACTCCCTTCCCCCCGACCAGCGCCAGCCCGCTCGGCCCCTGGGAGCCGCTGCCGACGGATGGCTTGCCTGGCCCCTGGGTGAGCGACATCGGTTTCGCCAGGCCGGAAATTGTCTTCGTCGTCGCAGGCGGCAACGTATACCGCTCCAATGACGGCGGGGCGACGTGGGCGGAGTCGCTGAGCATCTACCGCGCGATACAGAGCATCGCTATCTCTCCAGCGTTCACTGCCGACGAGACCATTTTCGCCGTAGATGGGGGTAGCCGCCTGTTCCGCTCGACCGATGGAGGGGGAACCTGGGGGGAGGTGACCCGCATCGCACAAGTGGGCGGTGCTTCTGACGTGGGGGTGTGGCTCTCCATCTCGCCCGCCTTCCCCGCCGACCCCACGCTGTGGGCCAGCACCATAGGAGCCGCGTACCGTTCCACTGACGGCGGGCTGACGTGGGAGCCCTTTGACCCCGGCGTACCGCTCACCGAGGAGATGCGCCTGGTGCCTCACCCCGACTACCCCGCCAATCCGACCCTGGAGGTGCTGGACTATGCCACCATCGAGTGGGAGCCGCTGCCGGATGCGCTTCTGCACCAGCCAACCCTTCTGGTTGCGTCCGATGCGACGCTGTTGCTGGGTACCCGGCGTGGGTTGTACCGCTCTACTGATGGCGGGGTGGCCTGGAGCGAGGCGAATGCTGGCTTGCCTCCGGCTTCCGTGGGGCCGCTGGCGCTCGATTATGAGGACGCCGTCTACGCGACCGTCAGCCTCGACCCCCGGCTGTTCCGGCTACAGACGGGCGGAACACATTGGGAACCGCTGGGTCTGCTGCCAGAGAACGACGTCGGAACGGTCTCGGTGCGGGATATGGCCGCGTTCGCCGGCGCGGGCGCGCCACCTGTGTTGGTCGTCACGACCTACGACGGGTTATTTGTCTCGCGCGACGGCGGTGCGACCTGGGATCGTATGGAAGGCACGGGGTTGCCTCGGGTTGACTTCACCTATCCGTTGCCGCTGCTTGCGGCAAACTTTGCGCTGGATGATGTGGCTCACATGCTCGTCGAGGGGATCGTTTACCGGACTGAGGATGGCGGCGACTCCTGGGTGAGGGTGGAGGGAGTGCCGGGCGTGGCGAGGCTGGTCGAGACGTCCGACCAGCGGCTGATCGCGTTGGTCTACAATGCCGTCTATGAGTGGGGTCCGGCCCTGGGGCCGGAGTGGGTGCGTCACCCGGCCCGTTTCGGTGAGGATCCGGCCACCGTTCGTTTTATCACCGACCTGCTGGCGGTGGCGATAGCAGGCGACGACGTGCATCTTTCACAGAACGGCGGGCGTGATTGGATGCGCATCGGACAAAGCGGACTAGATCAGGCCTTTTACTACCTGATTTCCCCCCGCTTCGATGCCGACTGCGCCATCTACGCCCGGGGCGCTGCGATGGTTTACGTCTCCACCGACGCGGGCAGGACGTGGGTCGAGGCTGGCGGGGGGTTGCCTCCCTGTGAGCACTACGATAGTCCTGAATGTGGCCTGGAACTACTCGGGGCCGAGCGCTCTGATGGTGGCTACAATCTCTACGCGCTGGTGCGCCAGGACTTCCACAGCCGTATCTGGGTGGCGCGTGCGGGGGGGGGGATTCGGTGACTTGGTGACTCGGTGACTCGGTGACTCGGTGACTCGGTGACTCGGTGACTTGGTGACTCGGTGATTCCGCTTTGTTCATTGTTCATTGTTCATTGTTCATTGACCATGGGCTTCCTGACTCCTCTCGCACTCGCTTTCGCCGCCCTGAGCATTCCCATCCTCCTGCTCTACATGCTCAAACTGCGGCGGCAGGACGTGCTCGTCTCCAGCACGTTGCTCTGGCAGCGTCTCCTGCGTGACCGGGAGGCGAACGCGCCCTGGCAGCGCCTGCGGCACAACCTGCTTTTGCTCCTGCAACTGCTCATCCTGGCGCTGCTGACGTTGGCCTTGGCGCGGCCCTTCGTCCCCGCGTCGGCCGTCGTCAGCGGCAGCGTCGTCGTGCTGCTGGACAGTTCCGCCAGCATGCAGGCACGCGACGTGGAGCCCACCCGCTTTGACGCGGCCCGGCGAGCGGCGCAGGAGATCGTCGCCGGGCTGGGGGCGGACGACGTGGCGACCCTCGTCGCTGTCGGGCCACAGCCCCGGGTGCTGGCCTCTGCGACGAATGATCGGGCTTTCCTACGCCGTGTTCTGGAGGACGCCGCGCCGACTGATGGACCCGCCGATTGGGAAGCCGCCTTCGGGCTGGCAGCGGCCTCGCTGGCGGGTGCCGAGGATACACAGACGGTCATCATCTCCGACGGCGCTCTGCCAGAGACGTTGCCCCCGCTGCCGGGTGAGGCACGCTTCGTGAGGGTGGGGGGTGGGGGGGATAACCTGGCCATCACTGCGCTGGCGACGCGGGAAGGGCCTGCTGGCCCCCAGGCATTTCTTCGTGTAGTCAATTACAGTGATACAAATGCTGAGCCACTGGTCGAGTTCTCTGCCGATGGCACACTCTTCGACGCTCGCCGCTTGCTCGTTCCGGCCTACGGCAGCGCCGATCTGACGCTCACCGATCTGCCCTACGACCTGCAGGTGCTGCAGGCGCACCTGATCGTTGAGGACGTGCTACTGCTCGATAATACCGTCTGGGCAGTGCATACGCCCCCTGTCTCGGGGCGGGTGTTGCTAATCTCTGGCGGCAATCTTTTTCTGGAGCGGGCACTGGGGGCATTGCCGGGGGTCGAACTGACCCGGCTGGCCCCTGACCAGCCCATCCCCCCCTCGCAGGGGGGGACAGAGGGGGGGTATGATCTCTACGTTTACGACGGTGTGGTGACCGGCACACTTCCCACCGGCAACCTGTGGCTCATCGCCCCATCCTCTCCTCCCCTCATAGGGGGGGCTGGGGGGGGTGTGGGGGGCTTCTTCACCACCACGGCGATCACCCGCGTTGCGGACGATGATCCGCTGCTGCGCTACGTGGACATGAGTAACGTTCACGTCCTGCAGGCGCGCGCGATGGTGCCCCCGCCTGGGGCGCGGGTGCTGGTCGAGGCCGAGGGGGGGGCGCTGCTCTTCGTCGCCGAGCGGCCAGAGGGGCGGCTGGCGGTGCTGACCTTTGACCTGCACGACTCCGACCTGCCGCTGCAGATCGCTTTCCCCATTCTCACTGCCAACCTGGCCGACTGGCTTCTCCCTCGGGGAGCGGCGCGGCTTCCGGCCACCGTCCGGCCCGGCGATGCCGTCCCCGTCCAACCCGAGCCCGAGACCACAGAGATCCTCGTCACTGCGCCAGATGGTGCCCGCCACGCGCTGCCCATCGGCGAGGAGCCTCCCGTCTTCGCCGCCACTGAGCAACTGGGCGTCTACCTGGTCGAGCAGTTCGGCCAATCCGATACTATCCTGCAGTCCGCCGTTCTAGCTGTCAACCTGTTTGACGAGGCTGAATCGAACATCGTGCCGCGGGAGGTGGTGCGAGTGGGGCAGGCGGAGGTGACGTCTGCAACGCGGGAAGAGGAAGGCTGCCGCGAGTTCTGGCCGTGGCTGGCGGGGGCGGCGCTGGGGATACTCGTCGTCGAGTGGTGGGCGTATCAGGGGGAGACAAGGTGACAAGGTGACAAGGTGACAAGGTGACAGGGAGGTAGAGATGGCCAAGTTTCGGTCGCATCGTGATCTTGAGGTTTACCAGTTGGCTTTTGAGACGGCGATGGAGATTTTCGAGGTAACGAAGGGTTTTCCCCGTGAGGAGGTCTATTCAGAAGCCGAGGCGGCGGAGACCCAGACCTGGCTCGAGTTCTCTGTCAAATGCGGTTACCTGGAGGCGGAGGCTGCACGCTCGCTGTACAAAGTGTATGATCGCATCCTGGGGAAACTTGTGGTGATGATTCAGCAGCCGGAGAAATGGGTGATCGGGGGCAAGGGGACA
>Ga0315543_1001686_pt1 | contig 23177 bp, 18 predicted proteins | sample SalMarSW160210MG_2_FD_203098 | JGI IMG/M metagenome (GOLD analysis project Ga0315543, IMG submission 203098) | Salt marsh sediment microbial communities from the Plum Island Ecosystem LTER, Massachusetts, United States - Salt Marsh Sediment SW1601-210 ... | reverse complement strand
CTTGGGGGCGACCGGTTCATATCCACAGCCGGTAGACGCGGTAACGTTTATAGAGCCTGGCTCCCGCCCGCTCAGCAAGGGTGGGTGTATACGGATTATCCTCTGACGTGAGCGACAGATCGGCCCATTTGAATCCCCTGGCCGTGGCGCGCCTGGCCATTTCGTCGAAGAGCGACACGCTGACGCCAGTACCCCAATACTCGGGCAATACCAGGACGCTCTTGACTGCCAGACATTCAGGTTGGCGGCGCATGTGCCACCACAGTTTGACGTAGTCCCAGGGATAGCGCAGCCCGTTGGCGTGGATGAACGCTTCGTTCAGGTTGGGAATGCCAGGGAGCCAGCCCACAGCCTCCCCATTCACCTCGGCAAAGAGGATCAGGTCAGGGTCGGCGATACTGCGAAAGGGCTCCAGCATGGCCTGCAACGCATCCCGACGCCAGCCAATGTGATCGGGGAGATGGGCCAGGGCAGCGTTCAGTAAGCGGTGCACCCGATCTACCTCGTCTTCCCAATGCGACAGGTCGGCCCCACGGATGGTGATTCTCCCGCGCTTGCGGAGCCCGTCTGCCAGGCGGGAGAGGCGCTGCATAGCAGGCGTGTCCTCGTCCAGGTCTATGGCGTAGGCCAGGTTGTCCCCCCGCGCCGGTTGGAAGCCAAACTGCTCTATGAAGTCCTGGTAGTATGGAGGCGTGTGCCCGCAGAGCAGCGCCGGCGGACGGTCGCGCCCTTCGATGAGCACCCCGTAACTATCCTCGTAGTCCAGGTTGAACGGGCCAAAGAGCGCGTTGAGATCACGCCGTTTGGCCCACCTGATGACGTGATTGAGCAGGGCCTCGGCAACGTCGTAGTCTTCTACGCACTCGAAGAAGCCAAACATGCACTCTCGCTTGCGACGGAACTCGTTGGTTGGTTTGTCCTCTGCTGCGCTTATGGTGCCCACCGGGGTGCCATCCTTCCAGGCGATAAAAAACTCAGCCTGGCCGCGCTTGAAGAAGACCCCGCGTTCAGGATCAATCATTTTTGCGCGTTCGGGAAGCAAGGGGGGCACCCACAGCGGATCGTCGCGGTAGATGCGCCAGGGAAAGGTGAGAAAGGTACGCCGTTCCCTGGCCGTGCGGATGGGACGAATATCAATGGTGCTCATACAGCCTCCTCATTTTGGCTGGTGCGTCGTGTTTCCAGTTCTTGAACAACTTTTGCGTACCGCTCTCGGCTGAGCGGATATAGGATGGCAAACAAAATACCTGTACACAGCAAGACAGCAGGAATCGGCCCGACTACGATGCGAATGCCCAAAAGCGCATCAGGCGGTTGCTGGGCTGCGTTGGGCACGTACCCGGTCACGTCGAGGAGCACGAGCACGAGCGGAATGGCTATCGAGGAAGCCACCTTTTGCACCAGCGTGATCAGGCTGTAGAACATGCCCTCGTGCCGCTCCCCCGTCTGCAGTTCGCCCCATTCGATGGCGTCGGGGATGATAGCCCAGGGGAGCACGTGCGCCGCCCCTACGCCGATGCCTGCCAGAACACACAAGAACAGGATAAGTGCGATGGGGGTCGAACTGTTCACGGTGATCAGCACGAGTTGGACCACCGCCCAAAATGCGATCCCGGCCACGTAGGCCCAGCGCTTGCTCCACCGCCGCGATGTCCATTCCCAAAACGGCAGGGTGAAGATAGCCGTGACAAAGATCAGGCCCATAATCAGGTCGCTTTGCGCTTCGCGACGGGCGCAATACTTGATGAAATAGAGCAACGTGGACTGGAGCACGTCCACCGCCACCCAGGTGAACAAGAAGATGACCATGCCAAAGACAAAGGGACGGTTTTTCATCGCCGCCCGCAATGACTGGAATAGCCTGGGCTGTTCCTGCTCCATGTACACCTGGCGCTCTCGCGTGCCGAAGAAGGTGAGCAGCAAAGGCAGGGCGCTGGCGAAGCCAAAAATCAGGCCCATCCTCAGCACCCGGGGCGCGTTTTCGGGTGTGAACGGTCCGACCATCGCCAGGGGAATCGTGAACGCCACCAGGCTGGCCAGGATGGAGAAAAACATGCGGTAGGAGGTCAGTGCAGTGCGCTCGTCGTAGTCCAACGTCAGTTCAGGGGTGAGTGCGAAGTAAGGCATGTAGACAAAGGTGGCTGCGGCGTCAAAAACGACGTAAGCCACGGCATAATAGATGGCCAGGGCGAGATTGCCCTCCCACGGCGGACGCCACCAGAGCACGGCAAAGGCCAGGGCAAAGGGCAATGGGCCGAAAAGCAGAAAGGGTCGCCTGCGCCCCCAGCGCGTCCGCGTGCGGTCGGAGATGTGGCCGATCAGGGGATCGTTGACGTAATCCCAACTGCGCCCGATAAAAATCGCGGCGGCGGCGATGGCTGGAGAGATGCCCACGACGTCGGTCAGGAAAATGGCGAAATAGGCCCCGATGATGGTCGTGGTCAGGCTGAATCCGGTATCCCCAACGCCGTATAACAGTTTGGTGCGGCGGGATAGACGATCTGGCATGATTGCTCCTTAGAACGCGGATTTCAGGACATCAACGGATCAATCTGCTGATTTGGAGACTATGTCGCAGGGGCTTCGTGTGTGCTGCGAAACCCGCTATGGCAGTTGCAGCAATGACAGGCAGCGCGAGCAGAACTCGGCCCCTTTTACGTCGGTATCGTGCAGGCTGTTGGAGAAGTGCATCACGCAGCCGGGGTCGGGGCAGTGGCCCAGGCCGTAGGTGTGCCCCAGTTCGTGCACCGCCTCCTTCAACACCCGCTGCCGGAACAGTGGTTTGTCCTCCGGCAGGCCGTAGAACGATTGCCGCAGGCGGGGCAGGGCGATGAAGCAATCCCGCCCGTGGCTGCTGGCCTGGCCGAAGATGAAGTTGAGGCCGGGGGCGTAGCAGTCGGCGTCTATGATGCCCAAGACGCGCTCGGCATCCGGGATGTCGAGCCGGGCCAGCGCGGACAGGATCGCCCGGCCCAGGTATTGCCCACGCCGGTGATCGTAGGCCGCGGGCGGGATGGGGATGGGGGCGACGACGCGACAGGGAAGGCCGAAGGTCGCCGCCAACGGTTGGGTCAGGCCGGAGAGAAGGTCAGCCTGGACAGGGCCGACCGGAACCAGCAGGATCATCCGTTTCCCCACAACCGCCCCCGCGATAGAAGCCAGCACACCAGGAATAGGATCCCTGGCGCTGCTACGAGTGCGAAGTACGGGCCACGCGGAAACCGGCCACCCATGACACGCAACGCCGCATAGAAAGCCAGAAGGCTGCCGACAGTAATGCCCCCTCCCAGCCCTTCCCAACGCCAGGCCACAATCATCCCCAGGCAGACCCCGAAGGGGAAGAAGAACAGTCCAACCAGGTCACGGAACGCAAACTGCGCCGGGTTGAATCCCTCTGCAAGGCCGCTTCCGATGAACATCAGCAGGACAAACCCGACACTTGCGATGCTCCAGAGTCTTGCAATCCAACGAATGACGGTTACAGGACGTTTTGCTGAAGTTCGAGTTTCGTTCATGACCAATCTCCTGTTCCTGCGAATTCTCCTGCTTTTCCCCACGTCTTTGGCGTTTGACTATTTTGCAGCAGTATGGTATAATATTGTCAAGTAGGACGAAGTAGGTTTTGGCTGTAATATCAAAGATTGCCCAGACTTGCGGAGACTGGGTGGTTTTTTTTTGTTTTGCCCGTGCTGCTTCGCCCAAAAACACACAAATTAAGGAGTATAGAAAGTGACTGAAAAAGAAACCGGAACCGTCAAATGGTTCAACGATTCTAAAGGATTTGGCTTTATCTCTCGTGAGGTCGGAGATGACGTATTTGTCCATCACTCGGCCATCGAGGGAGGTGGTTTCCGCTCACTGCAGGAGAACCAGCAGGTCGAGTTCTCTGTCGAGCAGGGACCCAAGGGGTTGCGTGCCGTCAATGTGAGGGCTCTATAGCCAGGCTTGAGCGGCCACGTGCCGCGTCTGGAGTAAAGCAGTAGGGTAAAACCCACCCGAAAGACGTACAACCGCACGGCTTCTCCGCAGGCCGTGCGGTTTTTCTGTTCCTGGGAAGTTTCTCTCTCATCCGCTGATCCTCTCTGCCTCGAGGCTTACCTTCTCCCTCTTCCCCCACGCTTACAACTCGTACACCAGCGCGTCAATCTGAAACACGAAAGCCACGAAAGGGCACGAAAGCCGCGAAACTCCCTTTCGTGCCTTTCGCGTTCATTCGCGCCATTCGTGGTTCAAACGCCCTCGACAATCTCGATCTCCTCATCCGATAACCCATACAACTCGTACACCAGCGCGGTAACCTGCTGGTCGGTGGCCTCGATCTCCACAGACGCTATCCCATCAGCAGATACTCCAACTTTGTCATCCGGCGCTTCTCGGCCGGCGTCAGTTTGCGGATGTTGCTCCAGGTGACGAGGTTCATCATCTCCTCACTCAGTTTGCAGAACTCGCGTTTGCTCAACTTGCGCCGCCTGCCCTCGTCATTGTCATAGAACTCGAGATAGTCTTCGTAGTCCTCTTCCCAGGAGGATAGGTCGTGGCTCATTTTTCTCCCTCCACAATCTCGATCTCTTCCTCCGTCAGCCCATGCAACTCGTACACCAGCGCCTCAATCTGCCGGTCCGTGGCCTCGGATTGAGTGCTGGAGAGTTGCTTGTTCCTTCACCCGGACTTCTACCGGCTAGCAGACAACAGCTTAACAGGACACACCAGCGGGGGTTGGACGGCAGCCAAACCTATAACAGATACAACTCGAACAGGGAACTTACTTCGACAGCCTATGAAATATCAGTACTCAAACGAGCTTCTTGTTCCTTCAATCTTCGATGTTTCTCCCAATCAAAACCAAATGTCTGATAGTTCTTTTCCTTTCTTGACTCAATAACTTGCTCATAAATCGCCTTTGGTGAAAACTCCTTTTGTGTGACAACAAAATAAGCATAACCAAGGATTGGACCACCAAAGCCGAGGATAAAAGTCCAGGGTTCCATCTTGCTCCACCCTAGCTGCCAAATCAGAATGACTAAGATGAGCCATATGAGCCCTAATGCACCAAGTGATAGCCACAGAACCCGGTTTGCGTATTTGCGAGCGTTCTCATCGAGATGTTCTTTAATCCTATCAAGCTCGACCACCTGAGACAAAATGCACCTAAGTTGTTCTTGAGCCTTCTGCGCAGTTCTCTGTGCTTCTTGTACTTGAGCGTGCATATCTTCTCTTTCTCTAGAGAGCTTCTCTTGTTCTTCCTTTCGGATGTTTGCCCGAATCTCTTCAAGGATGTCAATGGCAGTTTTGTCCATGAACCTGTCTGGGTCACCAAGAGTTTCTCTTTGCAAGAGATTTCTTGCTACCCTGGACTCTTTCAACAGAACAACCTCGTCTTCTGTGATGTCGCTCTCTTCCTTCAAGCGGTTAGCCGCTTCAACTAGTTTTCTGACTAAGACCTTGGTAGGCTGAAGGGCAGCATAGCAGTTAGCGATCAATCTCTTCTCATTCATGCTTGCTATAGAAGGAGAGTTAATCCAAATTAAGGTACCAACAAAAACGTCTGTTAGAGCAGTTGGTATAGAAAAGTAGCTATGGTCAAACTGTTCTGTTTCAAACAATCTACTAACATAAGCCAAAGACGAGTTAGTGGTTACAAAGACAAACCTTGCCTTACTGAGTCTTTTAGGCTTGTGCCCTTTTCTCAGTTTATAGACTGCTGATATTGATTTCACATCTCGATAGAGTGTTCGCTCTTTTTCTTCTTCATCGAAATAGGGATCTCTATCTTTGTAAACTTCCACGATCAACTCTTGTAGTTTTTCTTCATCAATTTGATGGATCTGATCCTTTGACGGGTCAAGTGTTTCGGCTACTGCAATCTCAAGTTTCGACAGTTTTTGATCTACACCCAATATAAAGCGCTCGACATCACTGGCTGTGAATCCATTATCAATAAAGTAAATCAGTGAACGACTAGCTTTTAAGGGATCAAAGGACGCGCTCTCTATCCATTGTAAACAACTCTCCAAAATCCCCATAAACTCGTTGTACGTGTGACGAAAAACGAAGAGGTTCGCCTTGTGAGAAGAAAGCAGGCGAATATACTCTATGTATGCCTCCTCCTTCTCAGGCCCATCTATACCCATTATGCTAAACAAAAACCCGATGTCTAAATAGAAGTTGCCTCCCACCAATTTACCTTGGAATTTCTCGTAGTCTTGACATAGCAAAGTACTGGAAATTATATGACCTACTGACATATCAACAATGAAAGAGAATATTTCGGGTTCAGTTTCATAGGCCTTTTTGACGAAACTATTCATCAAAAACCTTTGAGCAGTCGACACATTAGCTTCCGGTAATAGAGTATCGCGGCGTTGATTTATGAAAAGAATATCTAGATCATGATCTTTGAGAAATGAGATAAAGGTTGCTTCTGCTTCCTCCTCTGAAAGCGTCTCACCATAGTTCTCCTCACAGAACTGCAGGAACTCGTTAATGGCCTTCTTGTACTTGCGTTCTTGATCAATTGCTACACCAGTAAAATCATCAGCAGCGACTCTTTCCATTATAGGAACATATTGCCTATCACCCTTCCTTCTTATAATGTATCCGCGTTGCATCGCGCGTTGGAGTACAGCCATCATAGGATGATAAGGCATCGATAATCCATACTCAGCCTTGAAATCCCTGCAAACCGTATTCACGTCAATCACGCCATAATTCTTTTGATTCATAAGCGTGACGGCAAAAGGGATAAAGTTCTCAATATAATCTTTGCGCAAAGTGTCCCAGTTTACCTTCAGTAGAGCTAAGCTCGCTACGGTCTTGTGCATCAGTACACTCCTCTCGATCTTTCGCTACTGTTCAAGCCACGGAACAGAACTTTACAACAAATGACATCGATCACTACTGCCGCACAACTATAGCCGCGCGGGCTTTTTCTGCCACAAAATCCCAAATGAACGATGTCTCCCCGTCGCGTCGTCAGGCGAATCGAGGGATTTTTCACCCGCCTGCACCCTCGACGATCTCGATTTCCTCCTCCGTCAACCCATACAACTCATACACCAGCGCGTCAATCTGCCGGTCGGTGGCCTCGATTTGCCGCTGGTAGAGTTCCTTGTCGGGGGGAACAGTGGCGGCGGCCAGTTTGCGGTGCAGCGCCAGCATACGCTCCACCAGCGCCACCATCTTGTCGTGGCGGGCCACGTCCGCCGGGTCGTCGAAGTTGATGGGACGGATGGGGAGTTGCTGAATGAAGCGTTTGCCATAAGACCAGTATCCACCACGGAATGGACTGCTCACCTGACGCAAATAGAAATCCAGCAAAGGCGAACCGAGAAGTGCCTGTAAGTAATGCAGTGAGTGAGCATCGTCGCTGTCAAGCCAGCGAATGCCGTAATATGGGCCATTGCCTCCGCCCGTAAAGTAAATTCCTGTGTCATCATAGGCGTATCTGCCGAACAGTGAAATCACTTGCACGATTAGTTTTGGATCATCAAACGAGGTGAGATTCTTTCTGTAGATGTAACCGTACCATTTGGCGTGATTCGCCTTGCCAGACTCTCTACCGCGCAGAACCTTGCTGTTCTCCTTCAGGTATGTCCACGCTCGCGGAAAAGAAGACGTCATCTCGGCTGTCGAGACAAGAGTAGTTTTGCCATTGGTGAAACGGTATGGAAAAACAAGCCAATGGTGAGGGACCGGGTGCTCGAAAGTCGAAACAGTCACCTTGTTCAAGAAAGGTTTGAGAACCCCGCGCTCCAACAACCATTCTTTTCCATTCCGATCCCGAACCTGCACCAAGTTGCCCTGGGGTGACGCGACTTCCTCTAACACATATACCTTGTCCGCGCTTGTTTGCAAGCCGACAAAAATATGCGCCACATCCCCCAAGTTTACCGGCATCTCACTCAACCGCTCAAACAGCGCTGCCCCCGGCCCCACGACGAAGTTCCACTCTTTCCCCGTCACCTTGCCGGCGCGGATTTCGCCCTCGACAGCCTCGCCGTTGGCCCGCCAACCGTCCAGGTCGTGGGCCTTGATGTAGCGGAAACGCTTGTTGCCCTTCTTATCCAGAAAGAGCAGACAGGTGTAGGTGGTCGCCCCGGCAAAGACCTGCTGGTCGCCAAAGTGGACGATCTCGGCCAGGTGCTTCTCCCCGGCAATCAACTCGCGCAGCGGTTGGCCATACCGGGCCTGGAAGAACTTGTGCGGCAGGATGTAGCCCATCCGCCCCCGGTCGTTGAGCAGTTGCAGTGCCCGCTCCACAAAGACGACATAAATGTCGTAATTGCCCTTGCTGGCCGCCGTGTAGTGTCGCTTGTAGAATTCCACCTCGGTGGGTGCCCACTCTTTCATCGTCTGGATGCGGATGTACGGCGGGTTGCTGATCACACAGTCGAATCCACCCTCACCCCCGGCCCCTCTCCCGCCAGCGGGAGAGGGGAGAAAGACCTCCGGGAACTCCGCCTCCCAATCAAACGGGTTCACCCGCCGCATCTCCTCTTCGTCGGGCAGCAGTTGGGCCGCGAAGTAGTCCGGCCCGATGAGCGAGTTGCCGCACTTGACGTTATCCCCCAGGTTGGGCAGCGCTCGCTTGCCCCAGAAACTCAACTGGGGTTCCCCCTCCAGCACCTTGAGCAGCAGGCTCAGTTTGGTCACCTCCACCGCCTGGCGGTCAATGTCCACGCCGTAGATGTTGTCCAGCAGGATGCGCTTCTTCTCGGCGGTCGTCAGCCGCCACTCCCCTCCGGCTCCCCCCTGGGAGGGGGGAGAGGGGGAGGAAGACTGGTAGACGGCGGGGCGTTTGCCACGGGCATGCCTGGCCGGGTCGTGCGTTTCGTACCAGCGGCGATGGTAGTCCAGCAGGTATTGGTATGCCCCCAGCAGGAACGAGCCGGAACCGCAGGCCGGGTCGAGTATGCGCAATTTGCTGGTCTGCCGGGGTGTCTTGCCGACGACGAGTTTACCCACGGTTTGCTCGACGATGTAATCCACGATGTACGTGGGCGTGTAGTAGACGCCGCCGGCCTTCTTGACCTCCGGCTTCTCCTCCACCTTGGCGTGGTGGGCGGGGGTGAGGCGGATGACCTTGCCCAGGAACTGCTCGTACACCTGGCCCAGCACCTCGGGCGGGAGCACCGAGAACTCGTAGGGGGACTGGGGATAGTAGAGGCTGGCCAGGATCGGCTTGAGCACCTTGTCGTCCACGGTCAGCGACTTACTCAGCGTATCGGCCTGGAAGTCGAAGATGCCGGAGTTGTACTTCTCCTCGGCCTGCCGGTAGAGGTCGTGCATACGGGCGTAGATGTGGGGGCCGCCGGTGAGGGCCAGGAGACGGCCGTACTCCTCGATGCCCCGGTCCTCGCACATGCGCAGGAAGATGATGCGGTCAACGGTGCGCTGCACGGCGAAGTTCAGTTCGTGCACCGATAGGCCCTGGTTGCGCAGGGCGACGTTGCGGGCCAGCGCGTCGCGCCAGCCCTCGATCTCCTTGAGGAACTCGGCGTCCACCTCGCTGGTGCCGCGCTTGCGTCTGGTGTCCTGCACGTAGCGGTCGAAGGAACCCTTCAGCACCGACTCCCTGGCGAACACGCCATAGATGTCATCGAAACGGTCAGGGTACTGGTCGAAGGTGAGGTACATGATCCGGCCCACGCTAACCTTGTCGGCGGGCCTGGGACGCTGGCGGCAATCGTAGACGGCGAACTCCTCAAAGTCGGTGAGGATGGACAGGGGCAGTTTGGCGCTCCAGGCGTAGCGGCGCAGTTGGTAGGCCGGGCCGATGTCCCCTTTGACTGAGACCGAGGGCTTTTTGGCCTCCAGGAAGAACTTGCGGGCGCCGCCAACGCGAAAGCAATAGTCGGGCGCGCGGGTCGCACCACCGACCTTGATGGCGTCCTCGTGGATCACGTCCTTATACTGCTCGGCGTACCCTTGAACGTTGCGCACGTCCCAACCGAGGGCCTCGAACATCGGGTCAATGAACTCGACACGCACCTGGGTCTCTTTGTACTCGGCACGCTTGTAGGCATCCAGGTTGCGGGCGAAGCGTTCCACCAGGCATTCGATCTCGATCCTGGCCTCGGCGTGGGTGGCAGGTGTGGGCATAGGCGGCTCCCTTACATTTGTGGCTACCTGGCGAGCACTACAACGGATTGGGAATAAAACGGATTCTGGCCTGGGCTGTCATCCGCTTTTTTCTAAATCCGATGTTGTGTTGTCTCAATCTATTCTACCACAAAAGACTGGAGATGGTAAACCGATGGAACATTTCTCGCATCTGTGGTAGAATAGTGGCCGCGATGGACGCTGAGATGTCTGCTGTCATCACTGTGGTTGGCGGAGGACTGGCCGGGAGCGAGGTCGCCTGGCAGGCCGCCGAGCGGGGCGTGGGGGTGACCCTGTACGAGATGCGCCCGCACAAGATGACGCCGGCCCACGTCAGCGACCGGCTGGCCGAACTGGTCTGCTCCAACAGCCTGGGCTCTGATCTGCCCGACCGGGCCGCCGGGCTCCTGAAGGCCGAACTGCGGCACCTGCACTCGCTGGTGCTGGCCTGTGCCGATGGCGCGCGCGTGCCGGCCGGCGGCGCGCTGGCGGTGGACCGGGAACTGTTCGCTGCTGAGGTCACACGCCGCGTCGAGGCCCACCCGCGCATCCGCGTCGTGCGCGAGGAGGTGACGGCGATACCCCACGGGCCGGCCGTCATCGCCACCGGCCCCCTCACCTCCGGCGCGCTCACCGGGGCTATCGGGGCGCTGACGGGCCAGGAGCACCTCTACTTTTACGACGCGCTGGCGCCCATCGTGGCCGCCGGTTCGATTGATATGCCGGTCGCGTTTCGGGCTTCCCGCTATGGGCGGGGGGATGCGGATTACATCAACTGCCCGATGGCGGAGGAGGAATACGTCCGCTTCGTCGAGGCACTGGCGGCGGCGGAGCGCATCCCGCTGCACGACTTTGAGCGGGAGGACGCCCGTTTCTTCGAGGGCTGCCTGCCGGTTGAGGTGCTGGCGGCGCGAGGGCGGGATGCGCTGGCCTTCGGGCCGCTCCGCCCCGTCGGCCTGACCGACCCGCGCACGGGGAAGCGGCCCTACGCGGTGGTGCAGTTGCGGCAGGACAATCTGGCCGGAACGCTCTACAACCTGGTCGGTTTCCAGACCAACCTGCGCTACGGCGAGCAGGAGCGGGTGTTTCGCCTCATCCCAGGGCTGGAGCGGGCGGAGTTCGTGCGCTACGGGCACATGCACCGCAACACGTTCATCAACGCGCCGCTCCTGCTGGAGCCGACGATGGCGCTGAGCCCAGCACCGGCTCTTTCAGGCCGGTGCGGCCGGGGGCTCTTCTTCGCCGGGCAGATCACCGGCGTGGAGGGGTACGTGGGCAGCGTCGGCAGCGGGTGGGTGGCGGGGGCCAACGCGGCCCGCTTCGTGCTGGGGCAGGAGGGACTAGTCCTGCCGCGCACGACGATGCTGGGGGCGCTATGCCACTACGTGAGCCACACTGACCCGGCGGCGTTCCAACCGATGAAGGCCAATTTCGGCCTGCTGCCGCCGCTTGAGCCGCCGGTGCGCAACAAGCGGAAGCGGTATCGGGCCTACGCGGCGCGGGCGATGGCGGACCTCAAGGCAATGACCAATGACCAATGAACAATGAACAATGAGCCAATGAACAATGAACAAACTGTGCGAATGGGGGCGGCGCCAGGTGCTCTTGCTGTCTTGCTTCTTGCTATCCTGCTTCTTGCTATCTTGCTTGCTGCATGCAGCACGCCGGAGCCGGAGCCTTTGGTCTTCGATGGCCAGGCGGCCTACGCCCACGTCCTGGCTCAATGCGACCTGGGCTTCCGCCCCACCGGGTCGGAGGCGGGCTGGGCCACCGGTGATTACATCATCGCCCAACTGGAGGCCCAGGGCTGGACCATTGAGACGGAGGAGTTCACCTACCGCGACACGCCCGTGCGCAACGTCGTCGGCCGGTCTTCGACGCGCTCAGACCAAGGGGTGGGGGAGGGGCCGGTGATCGTGCTGGGCGCCCACTACGATACCCGCCGCAGCGCCGACGAGGAGGACGCAAGCGTCCCTGTGATGGGGGCCAACGACGGGGCTTCCGGTGTGGCGGTGCTCCTGGAACTGGCCCGCACGCTGGACCGGGACAAGTTGCAGCACCAGGTCTGGCTGGCCTTCTTCGACGCCGAGGACAACGGCCGCCTCGACGGCTGGGAATGGTGCGTCGGTTCGTCTTATATGGCGGAGCACCTGGAGGCCATGCCCGAGGCGGTCGTCGTCGTGGATATGATCGGCGACGCTGACCAGCAGATCTACCTGGAGCGCAACTCCGACGCACCGCTGCAGGCGCAGTTGTGGGAGATCGCCGCGACGCTCTCGTACAGCGATACGTTCATCTCCGAGTACCGCTGGGCGATGTACGATGACCACGTCCCCTTCGCTCAGCGGGGCATCCCGGCGGTGGACGTCATTGACTTCGATTACCCCTACTGGCACACCACGCAGGACACGCCCGATAAGGTGAGCCCTGAGAGCCTGGAGCGGGTGGGGCGGGTGCTGGAGGTGTGGCTGGAGGCACAACCCGCGCCGCCGTGAACAGACGGCGCTGGAAAACCCAACACCGGCTCTTCAGGCCGGTGTCTTGGACAAGGAGACTATAAGATGCACATCGCAGAACGATTGAACAATTTACCCCCTTACGTTTTCGCCATCATCGGGCGGCGAGTGCGGACGGCGCAGGAGCGAGGCGTGGATGTGATCCGCCTCGACATCGGCAGCCCCGACCTGCCGCCGCCGCCAGCGGTCATCGAAACGCTGTACCGCTCGGCACAAGACCCGCATAATCATGGCTATGGCGGCTTCTTCGGCAAGCCCGCGCTGCGGGGGGCCTTCGTCGACTACTATGGTCGCCGCTTCGGGGTCGAACTCGACCCCGAGAGCGAGGTCTTGCCGCTCATCGGTTCGAAGGAGGGCGTCTTTCACCTGCCGATGGCCTGCGTGGATCCGGGCGACGTGGTGCTGGTGCCCGACCCCGGCTACCCGACCTATCGCGTGTCCACGCAACTGGTGGGTGGCGAACTCTACCTGACGCCGCTGCTGGCCAAGAATGGCTTCTTGCCCGATCTCGACGCTATCCCCGGCGACGTCCTCGCCCGTGCGCGGGTGCTGTGGCTGAACTACCCCAACAACCCCACCACTGCGACGGCCCCCTTCTCCTTCCTGACGGAGGCGGTGGACTTCGCCCGCGCTCACAATCTCCTCCTGGCCCACGACAACCCCTACGCTGAGACTGCCTGGGATGGCTACGTCCCGCCGAGTCTGTTACAGGTGCCAGGGGCCATGGAAGTGGCCGTCGAGTTCAACTCCCTCTCCAAGACCTATAACATGGCCGGCTGGCGCGTCGGCGTGGTCGTAGGTAATGCGGATGTGATCGGGGCGTTGACGCGGCTCAAAACGAACGTGGACAGCGGCATCTTCCGTGCTGTACAGGACGCGACTATCACGGCGCTCTCGACGACCGGCGAGGCCTGGCTGGTCGAGCGCAATGAGACTTACCGGGCGCGGCGGCGGGCGGTGACCGCAGCGCTGGATCGCATGGGGTTGGAGTACGTGTCTTCCTCGGCCACCCTCTACGTCTGGGCGCGTGCGCCACAGGGGGTGACGAGCGCCCGGTTCACGTCCGACCTGCTGGATGGAGCTGGCGTCTCGCTCTCGCCCGGCACCGCTTTCGGCTCCCAGGGCGAGGGGTACGTGCGCATCTCGCTCGTGCAGCCGGTGGCGCGGCTGGAGGAGGCGATGGGGCGGTGGGAACGGTGGATGAGGTAGTGACGGGAACAGCGCTGGCGGGGAGCAGGCGTCATCCCTCCACCGGTTTGACACCCACCGTATCTTCACTTATACTTGCGGTCAACGGGAAAGAATCGGAGGTGACACGAATGGAGACTATTCGGGTACAGGTGTCCTCGGAACTGGCGCGGCGTCTGCTCCCATACCAGGACGAACTGCCTCGTCTCTTGGAGTGGGGATTGCGCCACATCGAGAGAGAAGCAGAAGTGGAATCTCCCCCTCTCCCAACCCGGCAAGCAGTGCTCGCCGCGTTGCGCTCGACAGGGATCCTTGTTGAGTTGGATCCGGCTATCGCCGCGCGGTATCGGACTGGCTCTGATCAGCGGCGTCGTACTCCCGTTCGGGTGAAAGGCAAGCCACTCAGCGAAATGATCATTGAGGAGCGCGGCCGACAATGATCTCCTGAATGTGGCTCAAGCCGAGGGGCTGGAGACTGAGAATCCAAATCTCTACCCGTGAGGAGAGGACAGCACTGCTCAGGAGCAAGCAGTCAGAGACCATTTCTGGAAGTGCCATGCATTTCTGAGGTGCGTGGCATCTTACATATCGCAGACAGAGGAGGAGTGTACAATGAGCACCAAACCTCAGACCATCGCCCAACCCACCATCAGCGAAGTCTTGCAGGAATTCCTCGACGAGCAGCGGAAGCGGCTGAAGCCGCGCACCTTTGCCCATTACGAGGATGTCATCGAGTTGTTTCAGGCTAGTATGAACGGCTATGCCTACAACTACCTGGACGAGGAGGATGGGGCTCTCTTCGACAAACTCTACAACGAACAAGACATTGAGTTCTGCGACATCTTCGGCCCTGAGAAGATCATAGGCAACGTGGGTGAGTTTCTGGATTACTTCATGGGGCGCAAGGTCATCGCCAGCGAGGAGTTGCTGAAGGCGGCCGGCACGGTGACGAAGAAACTGGCCCGCTGGCTCCAGGAGAAGGGCTACGCGGCGGCTAAGGAGGCGGAAAGGGCCGTCGAATTAGGGGCTGAGGCCTCGCGCAGCCTCCCCAAGGCCGAAGAACTGGCCAACCTACTCTACGAGTTTGCTCACAGCCAACCGCCGGGGAAGGTGAGGAAGCGCATTGATGACCGGTTCATCATCAAGCGCGTGGAGCCGGGCAAACTCTGGCTATCCCCATGGCTGTCTCATAAGGGCACCATCGGCCCCGTCGCCGTGCCTCACGAGATCACCGATCTGGCCGAGGAGGGCTAGGCGGTTACTCTTTGGCTGGGGCGCACGTGGCGCGGCTGGAGGATACTCGACGTGGGAAATGTATACCCGATGTGAGGAGCACACGGTTTGGAATGGACGATGCATCGTACCGCACGTTTTCTCGCCGTCATCGCCTTGTTGGCGTTGCTGATTGCCTGTGCGCCGACGCCTGCCCCTACCACCGTCGCGCCGACGGCGTTGCCCTCTCCTACACTCACCCCCGCCCACACTCCCACACCCTTCTCCACTCCCACACCCTTCCCCAGTCCCGCTCCCACACCGACCCCCGTGCCGACGCTCGACCCGGCCGCCGTCGCCGCTGTCGTCGCCAAGGGACAGGCCCGGCTGAAGGCGGCGGGCGTCGAGCCGCTGTGCCTGCGCTGGGAGGACACCGACGGCGACGGGGAGCCGGAGTGGGTGGGGTTGTACCTGCGGCCGGAGGAGCCGCCGCAACTGGCCGCCTTCGTTCTCGACGGCGACGCCTGGCACGACCTGCGACCGCTGGAGAAGGAAAAGCACGGCCTGGGCGAGTACCCTACCTGCGAACTGGAGGTGCGCGACGTCAACGCCGACGGGCGGGTCGAGATCCTGGTCTGGGGTCACGCGGAGGTCAGCACCGATCTACTCCACATCTTCGTCTGGGACGGGACGGCCTACGCGCTGTTGGCCCTCTTCGAGGGGGAGGCCGGAGTGCGGTTGGAGAATACCGGCGGCGACCTGGCCGACGAGGTCGTCGTCGGCTACGACGCAGGGGATGACCTGGTGTGGGAGGCGGTGCATACCTGGGATGGGGCCAACTACGGCTGGACCTGGGAACGGTACGCCTGGTTCTACCTGGACCGCCCCCACGCCTACCGCACCGACACGCCGGAGCACGTCGTCATTTCCTTCTACCTGGCGGTGGATGACCGCGACCTGCCCGGGGCCTACGGCCTGCTGAGCGGTTCCGCCCAGGCCGCTCAACCCTATGAGACGTGGGCGGTCGGGTTCGCCACCACCGTCGCGGCGGAGGTGGGTGCAGTGCACGAACTCGCCCGCAGCGGGGACGTCGCCACCGTCGCCGCCCAGGTGCGCGCCTACGACAACGTGGACGGGCGCATCGTCGCCACGCTGTGGGACGTCGAGTGGGCGGTGGTGCGGACGGGGACTGGATGGCGACTGGAGAGCGCCGCTGCCGAACAACTCGATCGCTGGGAGTTGCCGTACTATCCATAGCCGTGCCGCAGTGTCCTTGTTGCATCCGTGGTGATTTGGAGTGAGCCATTGTGAGAGCGTCTAAACGAGCCGGGAGGATGAAGTGGATTGTGGCCGGTCTGCTGGCGGTGGCGGTCGTCGCCGGGTTCGTCTACGGGGCAGGGGTGGGTCTCCCCTTCTACTCCGACGACATGTATCACTTCCGCTGGGTCGAAACCCACAGCGCGGCAGGGCTGCTGCGGCCCTCTGACTCCTTCGCCAGTTACCGTCCTCTGCCCTCCCTCGTCTGGTACCTGTGGCGACACTGGGTCGGCTTCTATAGCCCGGCCGGGTTTCACGCTCTCAATCTGCTCCTCCACGTCGTCAACGGCTGGCTGGTGGTCGCGCTGGCCCGGCGGCTGACTATGGGATTGGAGGCTGCGCGACGGGAATGGTTCTCCTGGGCGGCGGGGCTCATTTTCATCCTGTATCCCCTTTCTTACCAGGCGGTCCTATGGGTGGGGGCGCTGACCCACCTGCTGGGCGCTTTCTTGATCCTGCTGGCGCTGCTCCTGTACGACCGCGGCCGGTGCGGAGCCTGGGGATGGATGATCGCTTCGTGGCTGGTTGCGCTGCTGGCCCCCTTTGCCAACGAGGCCGGGTTGGCGTTGGCCGGGCTGGTGGTGCTCTACGAATGGGCCGCTCCTCACCTGCGCTCCCGGCGCCACCTGCCTCTGGCGCTTGCCTACCTGCTTGGCCCGGCTCTCTATCTGGCGCTCTGGCTTGGCTGGCACGGGGGCGTGTCCTCCGGCCTTCTGGAGAGTCTGGCGCGGGTAGAACAGTTGCTTCAGAAGGCGGCCTACTTCGCTCAGGGCGCGACCTTCCCGTTCCAGTTCGTCACCGCGCGGCTCGTTCCCCTGTGGGACTGGAGCGGGTGGTGGGCGCTGGGGCTGGGTGTGGCTTTCTCGCTGGCCGTGCTGGGGCTGCTCTACGCCCGGCTAGGGTGGTGGCGGCGGCTGGGACTGTTCTGTGGATGGGTGGCGTTGACGGTGTTGCCGCCACTGGTGGCGCTTTCGGCGGACTACGTGGGCACCGCACCCCGGCTCCTGTACATCGCCTCGGTCGGCGTGGCGTGCCTGTGGGGTGGGGCGGTGGTGGGCCTGCGACCCCCTGGCGAAGGTCGCCGAATTGCTCCCGCGAGCGTGCTCCAGGGCAGGACACCAGCGTTTTCTCGGCAGGCGCTCCTGGAACTTTGGCGCGGCTCCGCTCCGCTGCGGGTGGTGGCCCTGGCTCTGATCCTGGTGCCCAGCCTGGTCTTTCTGGGCCAGAGGATGACACTCCACGAACTGGTCGCGCGCCCGATGTGGCAGGTTGTAGAGGTGAGCCGGTCGTCGCCTGACGAGTCGTTCCTTTTCGTCAACGTGCCCGCCTGGGCTGCCTATAAGGACTTCACCTTTCCCGTTGGCCGGGAGGGCGTGGCATTCCTGCCCGGTTACGTCGGTATGTCTGACTTCATCTGGGCCAACACCGGCCTCACGGTGGAGTCGCGGGCGGTGACTTTTGCCAACATTCAGCGCGAACAGCCCTACTGGCACGGGACGTGGGGGGAGGCGCAGGACTGGGAGGCGATGGATCGGGCGATTCGGGCTGCGGGGCGGGCCTACGTCAGCCTGTACCAGGGATGGGACATTCGACTGGTCGAGGCTGGCAGCGTGGGCGACGGTGCGCCGGTGCGCCAGCCTCTCGCGCGCTTCGATGGAGGCATACTTCTACTCGATGCCCAGATCACGCTTGAGGCGGATGGCCTGACCGCCGTGTTGGTCTGGTCGGCTGAGGAGTCTCCAGAGATCGGGGATGCAGTCTTCGTGCACCTCCTCGACGGGGAGGGACGGCTGGTAGGTCAGGCCGACGGGCTGTCGCTGGAGGACACGTTCCCTTTCTGGCTGTGGCAGGCAGGAGATGTAGTGCGTGACGTGCGCTGGATGCCTGTGCCGGGGGGGCTCCCGCCGGGGCAGTATGCCCTTCAGGTAGGGTTGTACGACATCGTTACCGGCGTGCGGCGGGCGGCGTGGAACGCGGATGGGGTGCGCTTTGCCGACGACGTGGTGCCGGCTGTGGTGGTCAGCGTGACCGGGTGAGGGCGAGTGTATCACGCTGGGGACAGAGCGGCCCACTGCCACCACGCGGAGCGTTGAAACGCCCCGCTGATACTCAAAACCTGTTGGAAACAGGTTTCGCCAGTGCGTTTTCAACGCACTTTGTGGTATCAGCCGGTGATTTCAATCATCGGCGGGCTGTCCCCAATACGAAGCGCTCTCGGTGAGGGGGGATTGTGAAACGGGAGAAAAGCCGTATAATTATACGTAGTGACGGCATCGGGTAGTTACCGAGGAGGTGGTTTGTGGCACGCTCGAAACGACGCAAATCTCGTAAGTCGAAGTCTCGTAAGCCGAGGCAGCCCCAGCAACGTCCATCACCTGCCATCCCGCCGGGAGTACGCTTCGCGATCACACCGGCCATAGGCACGGACGGGCGGGTCCCCAAGGCGGCCCAGCCCAGGCCCACCGAGCCGATGTTTTTGCACCTGGCGGCACTGACCGAGGACAAGGAGTTTGAGAGCCAGGAGGAGTTTGAAACGTTCATTTCGCAGTATATGGTACCTGGACAGAAGCCGAACTTCCCGCCCCTGACCCTGCTTTGGCATCAGGGTCAGGAACTGGCTTGCCAGGGCTGGGAGCAGCGGTCGGAACGAAAGCGGGCAGACTTTGCCCGCCGTGCGTTGGAGGTCTCGCCTGGCGCGGTGGACGGTTATCTCCTGCTGGCGCACGACGCGCCTTCGTGGGAGGAAGCGACCGGCTTCTGCACTCAGGCCGTGGCCGCGGCGGAGCGGTTATTGGGCCCCGATTTCCTCACGGCATACAAAGGCGATTTCTGGGGCATGGCGCTCACCCGCCCGTACATGCGCGCCCGATTTGCGCTGGGCTATTGCCTCTGGCGCCAGGAGAGACGGGAGGAGGCCTTGGCGCACTTCCGGGACCTGATTCACCTGAACCGGGGGGACAATCAGGGGGCGCGCTACGTGCTGGTGGCCATACTGCTCGAACTGGGAGAGGAGCGCGAGGCGCAGCAGATTATGAGCACATACTCCCACGACGTCCTGTGTCACTGGGCGTGCAATCGGGCATTGATAGAGTTTCGCCGGCGCGGCGATCAGCGTCGGGCGCAGAGGTTGCTGAGGCAGGCGTGTGAGAAAAACCCGCTCGTGCCCGTTTTCCTGCTGGATAGGAAGCGTATCCGCTCCTATGAGTTGGATATGGTGAAGGCGGGGGAGAGGAGCGAGGCCATCGAGTACCAGCATCTGTACGGCGATGCCTGGGCGATGACTGAGGGCGCTCTGGCGTGGCTCGAGCGGCAGATTGAGGCATAGCGAAAGGGGAGGTGAGCGATCATGAGATTATCTGAACCGACCGCTCCCCCGCAGGAACGGGGTTTCCTGGTCGGAGTTGAACGGAAAGGACGCCGGGGCTCCTCGTCCGATGGCCACTGGCCGGTCGAGGAGTCGCTGGCCGAACTGGCCCAACTGGCCCGCACGGCTGGCATCGTGGTTGTGGGCCAGGCAGTGCAGCGGCTTGAGCATCCCCACCCGGCCACTTTCATCGGTCCAGGCAAGGTCAAGGAGGTGGCCCAGGAGGTGGCGGAAACGGCTGCCGACGTGATCATCTTCGACGACGAACTCTCCCCGCGCCACCAGCGCGAACTGGAGAAGGCGCTGGGCGACGGTGTCAAGCTGCTCGACCGTACCGCCCTGATCCTCGATATCTTCGCCCAGCACGCCCACACCCGTGAAGGGGCGCTGCAAGTGGAACTGGCCCAGTATGAGTACCGGCTGCCGCGTCTCACGCGGGCCTGGACCCACCTGGCGCGGCAGGCTGGCGGCCGGGCCGGCGGCGCGACGGGCGGCGTCGGCGTACGCGGCCCCGGCGAAATGCAGTTGGAGACCGACCGGCGGGTGATCGGGCGGCGCATTGCTCAACTCAAGCGGGAGTTGGAGGAGGTGCGGGCCCATCGGGGACGCTACCGCGCGCGGCGGCGTAAGGTTGGCGTGCCTACCATCTCCATCGTCGGCTACACCAATGCCGGGAAGTCCACGCTCCTCAACGCTCTCTCCGGTGCCGGGGTACTGGTGGCGGACCAACTTTTTGCCACGCTCGACCCGACCACGCGCCGCGTTGAGTTGCCCGGCGGGGGCGTGGCCCTCTTCACCGACACCGTCGGCTTCATCCAGAAACTCCCTACCCAGTTGGTGGCTGCCTTCCGCGCCACATTGGAGGAGGTGGCCGAGGCCGACTTGCTGTTGCACGTGCTGGACGTCACCCACCCGCAGGTGATGCGCCAGGCCGAGGCCGTGCGTGAGACGCTGGTGGACATCGGCGCTGCTGATAAGCCCATCGTCAGCGCGCTGAATAAGATTGACCGTCTGCCCACCCCCGATGCTATCTCCCCCCTGATGGCCAGGTTTCCCAACAGCGTCGCTATCTCGGCCCTTGTCGGAGAGGGGCTGGAGCCGCTATTGGCTCGCATCAAGGGGGTATTGGAGATGCAGATGGCCTGGCTGGACGTACTCATCCCCTACGAGTTGGGGGAGTTGGTGGACCTATTTCACCGGCGGGGGCTGATCGAGCAGGAGGAGCACACAGAGATGGGTACGTGCATCGCGGGACGTATACCGCGCGCGTTGGTGGGACGCTTCCGCGCATGCCGCTAACTGCTGGCGGCTAACTGCTAACGGCTAATTTGGAGGTGCAATGGGCGGTGAATTGCTAAAGCGCATGAGTGACTTTCTGGCCCGTGTTCCTGGGCTCCCTGTCATCGTCGCCATCGGCCTGGTGGTGCTCAATTTCGTGCTTCAATTGTTGCCTGCTGCCTGGCCTGTCGTCGGCTGGCTGGCCCGCACGCATCTCTTCTTGCACGTTGGCTTGATCCTGGGCTTCCTGGGGATGCTGCTGGGCGAGGCATTGTGAGATTAACCTCTCCCCCGGCCCCTCCCCGAAGCGGGGAGGGGAGTCTTCCCTGCGATGCTCTCTCCTTTCCCCGAAGCGGGGAGGGGGGTCTTCCCTGCGACGCTCTATCTTTTACCCCTTGTAGACGGAGGGGCCGGGGATAAGAGTCAAGTGACGGGAACGGGCATCGGCCTGCTCTTCTGTTATACTGAACGCAGATCAAATCAGTGATTTCGGAATCGAGGCTTTAGCCGGATTTGACGCCTAAATTCCGGCTAAAGCCTACACTCCAAATTCACCAAGGCTGTTCCAGAAAAATAATCATCCCAATGTCATTCTGAGCGGAACGCAGTGGAGCGAAGAATCTCATGCCACAGTGCCTTAAAGCCTACCCAGGGCGAGATTCTTCGCTACGCTCAGAATGACGCGCTGCAAGATGGGATAGTTTAAATTCTGGAAGCCCCAAACCCAAGTGTGCTCAGTACATTCAGGAGAGTTCAATCCTGGATGCTCGATGCCTGATATTGGGTGCCGGATGTTGAGACGCTTACGCCAACCGTGGGTGCTGTATCGTTCTCGCGACGGCGACGCCGAGGTGAGGCTGGTGTGGAGCAATCGGCTGTCGTTGTTTGTCGTCCTGTTGTTGCTGCTGGTCGAGTTGCTCTCCCCCTCGCGGGTGTGGATGTCGCTCCTGCTCACTTGCGCCAGCGTGGTGGGCGTGGCAGATGGCGCGGGGTGTCCGGGTGCGGCGGGAGTTGCGCTTCGCCTGGGTGCAGGTGGGCGACTTGTTGGAAGAGCACTTTACGCTGGTCAACGATTCGCCGGTGCCGGCATTGTGGGTTGAGGTAAGCGACGGCAGCGACGTGCCCGGCTACAACACCAGCGTCGTGCGCGCCATTGATGGGTGGGGCACCCGCCGCTGGATCACGAGAGGGAGTTGCCGTCTGCGCGGGGAGTACCGCCTGGGACCGTGGGAGGCTACTACCTGTGATCCCTTTGGCATCTTCACGGTGGTGCAACGCAACCCAACCACCCAGACGTTGCTGGTCTACCCACCCATCGCCCGGCGACTGCCCTTTGCCCTGCCGCGCGGTGCAGCGGCGGGACGGGCGCGCACCAGCCGTCGCTCCTGGGGGCCGACCGTCAGCGTGGGCGGCGTGCGGGCCTACGTCCCCGGTGACCCACTCCACCATATCCACTGGCCCACCACTGCCCGCTGCGACGAACTCCACGCCAAGGCGTTCGACCAGGAGACCGGCGGCGACATCTGGTTGGTGCTCGACCTGGATCGGGACGTGCAAGTGGTGCAGGCAGAGCGCTCGACGGAGGAGATGGGCGTCATCGTGGCCGCCTCCGCTGCGGCGCTGCTTCTGGATGCCGGGCAAGCGGTGGGATTGATCGCCTACGGCCCCCAGCGGCGCGCGGTGGTGCCGGCCCGGGGGCGGGGCCATCTGTGGGGACTCCTGCGCGTGCTGGCCCAGGTGCAGGCCGCCGCTTCTCGCCCGCTGGCCCACGTGCTGGAGGACGTGGCCCGTGCGTTGCCCAGCGGCGCGACTGCATTGGTGATCACTCCCTCTCTTGACCCAGCCTGGGTCTCCGGGTTGGTGCGGCTGCGCGGGCACGGAATCGGCGCGGCGGCGCTGCTTCTGGACGCGGCCTCGTTCGACGTCCCTGCCCCTCCCCCTGGCCCCGGCGGGCGGGCGCGGGGTGAGGTTCGCTTTTCCCCGGAGACCGAGGTGCTGCGGGGGTTGCTGGCCGACGCGGGGGTAGAGGCTGAGGTCATCCACGCTGATACACCGCTGTCGCTCCGCCCGCCGACTGGGCAGGTGCGGCGCTGGGAGTTCAAGGTGCTGGGGACCGGGCGGGCGGTGGCGGTCAGTACACCCTGGGGGTGTCCGGGTGATTGTCTGGCTGGTCAAGAAACTGCGGCCGCGGGAGGGGTGGG
>Ga0315543_1001684_pt1 | contig 23184 bp, 18 predicted proteins | sample SalMarSW160210MG_2_FD_203098 | JGI IMG/M metagenome (GOLD analysis project Ga0315543, IMG submission 203098) | Salt marsh sediment microbial communities from the Plum Island Ecosystem LTER, Massachusetts, United States - Salt Marsh Sediment SW1601-210 ... | reverse complement strand
AACCCAGCCCCACGCTGCGTGATTCTGGCCCTTTTGTGTTCATCTACGCGACACGACGGGAGACGATAGAGGAGGTGGTGGACAAGTACAACATTGACACTATCTACCACATGGCGGCTATCCTCTCGGCCGTCGGCGAGCAGAACCCCCAACTGGCCTGGAGTGTCAACATCAACGGCCTGTACAATATTCTGGAGATCGCCCGGGAACGTGAAATGACCCGGGTTTTTTGTCCCAGTTCAATCGCCGCCTTCGGGCCGGAGACTCCCCGCGACAACACACCCCAGGAGACAGTCCTGCGGCCGACGACGATGTACGGCGTCACGAAGGTAGCTGGCGAATTGCTGTGCAATTACTACTTCCAGCGCTTCGGCCTGGACGTGCGCGGCGTCCGCTACCCGGGTATCATCAGCAGCGAGACCCCTCCCGGCGGCGGCACGACCGACTACGCGGTGGAGATTTTCTACGAGGCGATCAAGCACAAGCAATACACCTGCTTCCTGAGGGAAGACACGGTGCTGCCGATGATGTACATGCCCGATTGCATCAAAGCCACGCTTGACCTGATGGAGGCCGACCTCTCCCGGCTCAAGCACCATGCCGATTTCAGCCTGGCGGCGATGAGTTTCTGCCCGGCTGAACTGGTGGTGGAGATTAAGAAGCACATCCCGGAGTTCACCTGCGAGTACGAACCCGACTTCCGGCAGGCTATTGCTGACTCCTGGCCTCGCACCATTGACGACAGCGCCGCGCGGGAGGAGTGGGGTTGGGAGCCGCAGTACGACCTGGCGGCTATGACGGCGGACATGCTGGAGAAGTTGGGCCAGCGATATGCGGCAGGTAATCTTTAGTTCCTGGTGCAACACTTGACATTGCCTGCCATTTCTGCTATATTCTGCGTGAACTAGCACTACAATGAGACTCCGTCATTCTGAGGAGCGAAGCGACGAAGAATCTCGCTTTACACTGATGAATTTCCAGCCGGGAACGAGATTCTTCGCTCCCTTTGGTCGCTCAGAATGACACAGAATCGGGGCGTCTCATGATTTCGCCCCAGGAACGCTGTCAAGTTGGATGCTCCCCCCAGTGAGGAGATCCGCCAAGTTATCAGGAGGTGATACACATGCAAATCAAAAGAGATCCAACGAGTTATCTAGGCGACGAGTATCAACGCCTGGTCCGCGCGGGTTTGAGCTGGGAGCCCAGGGAACTCCAATCCGCCAGCGGCCCCGCCTGCATCGTGGACGGCAGGGAAGTGATAATGCTCTGCTCCAACAACTACCTCAACCTCTCCACACATCCCAAGGTCGTGGAAGCCATGATCGAGGCCACTAGGAAGTACGGGGCGGGGGCGGGGAGCGACCGCTCAATCGCTGGCGATATGTCCGTTCACAGGGAACTGGATAGACGCCTGGCGCAATTTAAAGATGCACCCGCCTCCCTGACCTTCCAAACAGGCTTCATGGTGAACGAGGGCCTCGTCCAACAACTCGCCGGCCAAGGCGATCTTTTCGTCTCGGATGAGTTGAATCACGGCTCGATCATTGATGGGATGCGGCTGAGCCGCGCGGACCGCGCCGTTTTCAAACATAAGGACGTTGAAGACCTGGCCCGAGTCATGAAGGAAGCGGAGGAACACAAACCGCCCTACAAGCACATCTGGATCGTCACCGATGGCGTCTTCAGCATGGATGGTGACCTGGCTCCGCTGCCAGAGATCGCGGAGATCGCCGCAGAGCATGGCGCGGGCGTATACGTGGACGATGCACATGGCGAGGGCGTCCTTGGCGAAGGAGGGCGGGGCATCGTCAACCACTTCGGCCTCAGTCGTGACCAGGTGCAGGTCGAGATGGGGACATTCTCAAAGGCTTTTGGGATTGTAGGCGGACACATCAGTGGCAGCGAGGATTTGAGAAACTTTGCCCTGAACAAATCCAGAACCTGGCTGCTCAGCGGAGCCCTACCCCCCGGAATAGCCGCAGCAACTATAGCGGCCATTGACGTCATGGAATCCGACCCACAACGGGTGAAGAAGGTGTGGGAAAACCGCAACTACTTCATCGAGAGGATGAAGGAAGCCGGCTTTGACACCGGGAACAGCGAGACGCCGATTGTGCCGGTAATGTGCGGCGAAAGCAAGACGGCGAAGGCCCTGGCCGATTTCGTGTGGGAGAAAGGCATCTACGTACTGCCTATCGTCTACCCCATGGTGGCTCGCGGTAAGGCGAGAATCAGGGTCCAGTTGTGTTCGGAGCACACGAAGGACCAGTTAGACAAGGCCATTGGCGACTTCAAAGAGGGAGGAGAGAAACTCGGGTTGATCTAACCCCCATATAGCGGATTTGGATGAGAAGGGGCAGGCCCGGTAACGGGCCTGCCCCGTTGACATTCCCCCTGGTTAGAGAACGTGCAATTCGCAGACCTGGCGAAAATGGAAGCCATAGATCGCCAACGTGATCGCCAATGGAAGCAACCTGGGGCGGCGGAACAGGGTCCAGAAAAAGAGCCGCCAATAATGGACTCTCTCCACACCTTTTATCCCCAGTTGGTAGATGGACCGCAGAAAGGCCAGGACGTACTCAAACTCAAAATGAGCCCTGATCCTGGGGGGCTCGTATTCCTGGAGAAAGGTTTTGACGCGCTTGTAGTAGAGTTTTGGAGAATAGATCTGGTCCAGAATCTTGCGGTACCCCTCGCGCAGCGTTGCCAGACCCATCCTGGGAATGATGTTCGTCGAGCCATTCACGTTATCGCCCGACATGTCGCCCAGGATACGGCCTTCGCGCTTCAGGCGTTCGTAGAGCCGCGTTCCATGGGGAGCCTGAAGCAGGCCCACCATCGCCGTTACAATGCCGCTTCGTTGGATGAAATCAATCTGCCGTTGGAAGATTGAGGGAGGATCGCTGTCGAAGCCGACGATGAACCCTCCTTGCACCTGGAGACCGGCGCGTTGGATGCGCTTGACGCTTTCGACCAGGTCGCGATTCTTGTTCTGAATCTTGCTACATTCCGTCAGGCTATCCTCGTTCGGCGTCTCAATGCCGATGAACACCGTGGTGAACCCGGCATCCACCAGCATGCGCATCAGTTCCTCGTCATCGGTCAGATTGATGGACACTTCTGTGCTGAAGGACATGCCGGCCTTGTCTTTGCGCCATTCGATCAACGCGGGCAAAATCTCGGCCTTGAGTTGCTTCTTGCTGCCGATAAAGTTGTCGTCAACGAAAAAGACGCCGCCTCGCCATCCCATGGCATAGAGGCTATCCAGTTCGGCGATGATCTGTGGGGCAGTTTTGATACGCGGCCGGTGCCCGAACAGCGTGGTTATGTTGCAGAAATCGCAATTGAAGGGACAGCCCCGGGAAAACTGGATGGCCATCGTGGCATAGCAGTCCACGTCGGCCAATTCCCAGAGAGGAATGGGAGTCTGTCGGATGTCGGGAAACTCGGACGTCATGTAAACCCGTTTCGCCTCCCCACGCTCCAGGTCCGCCAGAAAAGGTGCCAGGGTTACCTCGGCTTCGTTGAGCACGAAATGGTCAACTTCTTCAAATTGCTCGTACTCGTCGGTGAACAGGGGCCCCCCGGCGACAATCTGGACGCCCGCTTCCTTGCAGCGAGCGATGATTTCGCGTGCCGAGTCTTGCTGCACGACCATGGCGCTGATAAACACATAGTCGGCCCAGGCCAGGTCTTGCCGGGTCAGACTCGTCACGTTGACGTCAACCAGCCGCTTGTTCCATTCCGCGGGCAACATCGCGGCGATGGTCAGTAGGCCCAGAGGGGGCGTAGACGCCTTTTTGCGCACAAACCTGAGCGCGTGTTTGAAACTCCAGAATGTATCTGGAAACTCGGGGTAGACAAGCAAAATGTTCATGGTAATCTCCTCTGCTCAGTGGTGAAACTAAACTTTGGCAAGCCTCAACTGACGCCTAAGCAACAGCGGCCCCAACAGATCCATCAGCCAACCAAGACATAACTCGATCCAAGGCACGAACCCAAACAGACGGGGCACGTAAGCAATCCGGGCGGGCTTTCTCAGCAAGGCCCAGATGCGATCGGCCACTGCTTCCGGCCTCACACTGAATCTCTCGGCGGGTATGCGCAGGCCGGAGGATCTGGTCGAAGCAGCGTCATAGAACTCTGTTGACACTGGGCCCGGCTTGACCACGCTCACGTGTACGTTTGTGCCGCGCAATTCCCGGTAGAGGGACGTAGTGAAAGTGTCCAGGAAAGACTTGGTCGCACTGTAGAGTGCGACACCCTGGCTTGGTAAACTGCCGGCAATGGAGCCGACGTTGATGATGTGGCCGCTGTTGCGCGTCTCCATGTCCGGCAGGAACAGCAACGTCAGGTGAACAACTGCTGCCACGTTGATCGCCATCATCTGCCTGGCCAGCGTCCACGGCATTCCCGCTGCAAAACCGTACCAGCCGAAACCGGCGTTGTTGATCAAGACGTCCACTGCCCCATAAGCAGAACGAACCTCCTGGGCGACACGAAGACGCTCTCTCTCCTCCGCAAGATCAGCGGCAACAACCAACGCCTCTCCACCAAGTTCCCGTATCTGGGCAGCCAGACTCCGCAGGCGGCCCTCGCGCCGCGCCACCAGGACGACCTTGAGCCCCTCACGCGCCAGTCTCTTTGCAGTTACCGCACCGATGCCACTCGACGCGCCGGTGACCAGCGCCACTTTCCCCTTCCAGTTCACGCTCACCTTCCCCACCAAGAAGCCACTATCGGACCTCAGCAAAGGCTACTCCCCCTGGCCGGATGCCTCCGCTTGCCCTTGACCCCCGAAAATATGGGGATTTCCTCAACAGCCACCAGCGGACGATGGGACGGAACATCCGTATCAGGTACCGCCGGTATCCCAACAGTGCAACCATCTCCCGGATATAGTCTCCCAGGTCATGTCGTTGGTACTTGAGCAGCCTTTGGCTTTCCGTAGTGTCCAGCCAGTCTACGGCGAAAGGCATTGAATCAAAAACCTCCTCCGGCAGTTTGCCCACCCCCATAGCGTTCAATATCCGCTCCGCAACTTCACGATAATAGTGCCAGCAGCGGAAACCACCCCCGACCAACAAGATTTTTCCCCACACATCCTCACTGCTTACCCCGTTGGCAATCGCCAACCCTACGTCCCGTGTGTGCACGAACTCTATGCGGTTATCCAGAGGGACGTCGAACATACCCGCATCCAACTTCATCGTCAGGGGCAGCGTGGCAGCCAGTCTGAAGATAATCCACTCTAGCCCGGACGCTCTGACCATCCGCTCGCACTCGATCTTGTGATACGTATAGTGTTCGGTCGGCTGGAGCGGGTCCGAGACAGTCCGGGGCGGCGGTTGATCCTGCGTCCTACCGTAGACGTGACACGACGAGGTAAAGATGATGCGGGGTGGCTTGGGCAAAGCCTTCATCGCATTGAGGAGATTTTGGGTGCCCCCCACGTTGATCTCCCGCGCCCAGGCGGGGCGGGCCTCAGATTCGACGCCTGTAGCCGACAGTTTGGGGATGATAAACGCCAGGTGCACTACCACCTCCTGGTCGCGCACCGCAGCGGCGACGTCTTCCGGGCGGCGCAAGTCTCCCCACACCACCTCTATCTGGTCTCCGAACCTTCGAGCAGCCTTCTCGTTCGCTTTTGTCTTGAGGTCGAAACACCGCACGGTGTGACCCTGTTTGACCAGTTCCTCCAGTGTGCTCGTCCCGATATTTCCAAAAGCCCCTGTCAGCAACACGTTCATTTCATTGTCTCCTCTCTAAACTGCCCAAAAGCATCTGCACACCCTCCTGCGCCACCTGCCCCCAGTCGGCCCCTTGGGGGTCGAGCATCCCTTGCAGCACCAACCCGACGGCCAGCGAGACGATGACCTGGGCCGCTGTCTCGGGATCAACCGGGCACAGCGAGCCCTCGGCAATGCCGGCCTCGACCATATCGCGGAAGAGAGCCTGGTACCGCCGGTAGGGAGCAATCGTCGCCTGCCAGACCGCCGGGTCGTGCGCGGCCTGGGTCAAGAACTCTAGAAAGATCGGGAGTTGTCCGCTTCCCGCCTCGAAGACCTGCCGGACCATCCCGGCCATCTGCATGAGTCCCTCCGGGACCGTCTCCGCTCCGGCGCGGGCTGCCTCCAGTTGCGTGTCCAGCCCCGCCAGCCAGTGGTTCAGCAGTTCCAGAAACACGGCCTGCTTGCTGGGGAAGTGGTGGTAGAAGCCCCCCTTGGTCACGCCAGCGCGGCGGCAGATCTCTGCCACGCCGGTACCGCCATAGCCATGCTGGGCGAAACACTCCGTCGCTGCCTCCAGGATGCGAGCACGAGTCTCCTCTCCTCGTCGCTGTGGGCTCACCTTCGCCTCCCTTGTAGAATACCGACCGGTTGGTATGATTTTACCACGGATTCCCCCCCCTGTCAAGGCAGGGCGCTTGCCCCGCTTCCCCAATTCGCCTAATTCGAGTAAAATTAGATAAGATGCAGTGGATTAGGGGGCGGGAGAGGAGAAGAACAATGCGCAGGATATTGACACTCGGTATAGTACTCGCACTGACCCTGGCGCTGGCGGCACCGGCCTTCGCCCAGGGCACCATCGTTCACGTCGTGCAGCCAGGCGAGAACCTGTTCCGCATCGCGCTGCGCTACGGGGTGACGGTGAACGCGCTGGCGGCGGTCAATGGCTTGAGCAATGCCAGCCGTATCTACGCGGGGCAGCGATTGACCATCCCAACTGGCGGCAGTCCCGGCCCGACCCCGCCATCCTCGGGTGTGCACGTCGTGCGGCCAGGGGAAAACTTGTTCCGCATCGCGCTGCGCTACGGCATCACGCCCCAGGCGCTGGCGGCGGCCAACGGCATCGCCAACCCCAACCGCATCTACGTGGGACAACGGCTGGTGATTCCAGGCTCTGGGACCACACCTCCCACCCCGTCGGGCCAGACCTACACCGTGCGGCGTGGCGACACGCTCTCGTCCATCGCCCGGAGGTTCGGCGTCTCGATGTGGACGCTGGCGCAGGCCAACTCCATCCGTAACCCCTCGTTCATCTACGTCGGGCAGATGCTACGTATCCCCAGCGGCGGGAGCCCCGCCCCACCCTCCCCGCCCTCCGCCCCGACCAGTGGCCGCTGGATTGACGTGAACCTCAGCACACAGCGAGTCACCGCCTACCAGGGGAACACGCCCGTGCGCAGCACGCTCGTCTCGACCGGCCTCCCGCGCACGCCGACGCCCACGGGCCGGTACCGCATCTACGTCAAGTACGTCTCTACCCTCATGTCCGGCCCCGGCTACTACCTGCCCAATGTGCCCTATACGATGTACTTCTACCGGGGCTACAGCCTTCACGGCACCTACTGGCACTCCAACTTCGGCCATCCCATGAGCCATGGCTGCGTCAACCTGCCCACGCCCGAGGCACAGTGGCTCTTCTATTGGGCCTCGGTAGGCACGCTGGTCAACATCCACTACTGACCCGGTTCCTGGTACAGGACACACAAAAGCCCCGTCCCGGGGTTACCCTTGTTCCCGAGACGGGGCCAGACCAGACACTCCTCGACGTTTTCTGTCAGGAGGCACTCGCCCCCTCGACCAGCGCGCGACGGAAAGCCTCAACCGCGCGGCGGTAGAACTCGGGGGCTTCCCGCTGCATGCGCTGGAAGTCGGCGGCGATGCGCCCGTCCGTAGCCATCCACGCCAGCGCGCCCAGGAAACTGATGCCGTTGATGCAGGAACCTTTCAGATCGCCAGCGGGGTCAAAGAGGAGCAGTGGGTAGTCCGGGTCGGCAATGATGAAGCCACCGGGCAGGTCAAAGTGAGTGGCTTCCAGGTAGACGCGGATGAATTCGGACGGCGGTGCATCGGAGCCCACTAACGGCGTCGGGTCGAAGTCGATCTCCTCCAGCAACGATGGCAGGCAGGCCAGTCCCCAGCGCCGCACTCGATAGATGCAGCCCTGTTCCTCCCAGGCCACCGGAGGGCAGGCCTCGGCGTAGCCTCGCGGCAGTTGGACGATCACATAACGGTCGCGCGGAGCACCATCATCCGCCACAGCCCAGTAGTAGGCACGCCAATCCTCGACCGGATAGCGACCGGGGAGATTGTTGACGACCCCCACGTCTGGTGGGGCCTGACTGGGGCGAAAGGCATTGCCGCCACGTCTGGGCATATCCACGCACTCCTATTCCGGATTTCGTAGTAGCGACTTTAGTCGCTGTTTCCGCGCAATTAGCGACTGAAGTCGCCGCTACGAGCCATTGCAATCACTATGGTGGCGCACTAGAACAAATGGAAAGCGGCGATGATGGGAGCGAACAGAGAGGACACCAGGGACATCACGGTGATGAGGGTGTTGATGGAGGGGCCGGCTGTATCTTTGAAGGGATCGCCGACGGTGTCGCCCACGACGCTGGCCTTGTGCGCATCGGAGCGAGGACCGCCGAACTCCCCCGATTCGATGAACTTCTTGGCGTTGTCCCACAGCCCCCCAGCATTGGACATCAGCAGCGCAAAAACGACGCCGGTGAAGATGCTCCCTCCCAGAAACCCGCCCAGGGCTTCGGGGCCAAGAATGAACCCGACCAAGACGGGAAAAACGACGGCCAGGAAGGCCGGTATCACCAAAGACGCCAGTGCACCTTGAGCAGCCAGGTCCACGCAGGCCGCGTAGTCGGGCTTCTCAGTACCCGCCAGGATGCCGGGATGTTCATGGAATTGTCGGCGGATTTCCTGAATCATTTTGAAGGCGTTGTCCGTGACGGATAACATGGTAAGCGCGCTGAACAACGGCGGCGTCATCGCTCCCAGGAACGCACCCACGACGACCATCGGATTCCGCAGGCTGATGCTCAGTTCCACGCCTCTTGCCCCTATCACCTCTGCATAGGCTGCAAAGAGCGCCAGGACGGTGAGGGCGGCGGCGCTAATGGCAAAACCCTTGGTGATGGCCTTGGCCGTGTTGCCGGCTGCATCGAGCACGTCGGCCGTGTCAATGACCTTCTGCGACATGCCGGCCATTTCGGCGATGCCTCGCGCGTTGTCCACGATAGGGCCGTAAGCGTCAGAGGAAACGATCATACCACTAACGGCCAACATCCCCACCGCGCTGATGCCCACCCCATAGATGCCGCTCATCCCGGAACGTTCTGTCAGGTAATAGGAGAGCAGCGTCGCCAGTGCGATGCCGATGATCGAGGGAACGATGCTGATCAGCCCGTAACTGAAGCCGGTGATAATGTTGATAGCCGCGCCAGAGCCAGAAACGCGGGCCGTCTCAACCACCGGATGGTGATCCGAGGAGGTGAAGTAATCAGAAGTAAAGCCGACGACGACGCCGGTGACGAGCCCGGCCAGCGTAGCCCACAACACACCCAGGTTATAGCCGCCCAACAACACGATGGCGGTAGCCAGGACGGCGAAGATCATGCAGGTGACGATTGTCCCTCTGTTGAGAGCCTGGCCCGGCTTGCCGTTCTCGCCCACGCGCACGAACTGGATACCAATGAGCGAGGCGACAATGCCCAGCGTGCACAGGATCAGAGGAAACGTGGTGTACTTGGTTTGTAAGGCGGCATCACCTGCAAAGATTGAGACTCCCAACAGCATGACGGCTACTGTACTGGCCACGTAACTATCGAAGATATCCGCCCCCATGCCGGCCACGTCGCCAACGTTATCACCAACGTTATCGGCGACCACGGCCGGATTGCGAGGGTCATCCTCGGGGATGCCGACCTCGATCTTGCCCACCAGGTCGGCAGCGATGTCGGCCGTCTTGGTGTAGATCCCGCCGCCCGCTTTGGCCAACAAGGCCAGCGTAGAGGCCCCAAAACTGAAGCCAAGGACAATTTCGGGGTCACCAGTGATCAGGTAAATCGTGCTCATACCGATGACCGCCAGGCCCACCACAGCCAGGCCCATCACCGAGCCAGCATAGAAGGCCACCTTAAAGGCACGATTAATACTCTCACCTGCTGCTGTCGCGCTGCGCACATTGGCGGCCACGGCGACGCTCATGCCCATGTACCCGGCGATGGCAGAACATATCCCGCCGGCCACAAAAGCCAGAGCCATCCCACCGCCTCGCAGCGGATCAAGATGGACTGCCCCTGTGCCCAGATGCTCTATGTCGAAACTGAACACGATGGCAATGATGACACCCAACCCGATCGCGACGAGGGTGAGGGCCAGGTAGAGACGACGCAGATAGGTCGTCGCTCCCTCCCGAATCCAGGACGCGACCTCCTGAGCCTCCGGGGACCCGGCATCCTGCCGGTGGACCCAACGGTATAGCCAGGCTGCTACCCCGACGGAAGCAGCGCCCGCAAAAATGGCGACGAAAATCCAAGGCTGAGATCCTGCCACCGTCGTTCCTCCTGTCACTGGATGCTGCATTTCAGGCCATGCTCAGAATGTCGAGCCGCTTTTGGCCATTGGTCATTGACCTATAAATTGACAGAACGCCACCAGCGGTAGTGTTTGGCACGCAATTCCTCCTGCGATGGCAGGGGGAAATAGAGAAGCCGTTCCTCGTTCCCCACAAAAATCCCGCTCTTTATCGTGCGGTATGGGAACGAGGCCGGCTGGATGCGGTTGACCATTTTGGCGTGGACGGTCTTGGTCCTCAGGTCCACCAAACACTGACGCAGATGTCCGATGTTGGAATAAGGCAGATCCCGTATGGCGCCGCGCCCAGGATTCTCGGCCAATTCGCCCAGCCTTAGTTCTACGAAACAGATCGCCGGTAGGGAGAGGAGGCTGGTCGGGCTCTTGACAATCAGATCATAGAACTCGCGGGGCCCCAGGGTACTGACCACAAGAGGGTGCACAGGCGCAATCTCCTGGTAAAGATGCAGCCCCCCCGCGTCTTCAGGGCATTCTTCGCTCGACTCCAGGCCCAGCACCCGTCCATCCTGCGTCACGAGATAGAGCCGCTGGATGACGTCTAAAGGGATGCACTCCAGCACGCGATAGACAGAGATATAGATCGAGCGCTTCGGACTCCCATCCTCGTGGGGCACACAACGCCGGATACCCTCCTCGATACGGAAGAAGTCATGCCTGAAATCTGGAGCGATCTCGAAGAATATGGCCTGCCCGCGTGCCTTCTTCGTAGCCCCAACTGCATAGTAGACCCCAAACTCCTCAGGGGTCAACATGGAAGCAATCAGCGCCTCGGGTATCACGGATAAGTACAGATGGACATCCATCGCCATCTCCTCCTTTCTCCGCTCTGGTCGCCAGTTAAAACGACCGGTCTCCCTATCCACGACCTTTCCAGGTGCATTATAGCACACCTGCCTCAATGACGCGAAACGCGATTACGCATCACGCATTACGCATTACGGTTCACTTCGTCGTCTCGACCCGCTGCCAGAGGGCAGCCAGCGGACGATGCAGCAGCCGCACGTTGACGAACACGAGCAGCCACAGGTGCAACCGGGCGGCGAAGAGGAGCAGTGTCCACAGAAACTCCCGCGGATTGCGAGGGTAGCGCAAAGCCAGCCGTGTGCCGTGGAGCATCTCAAGCCAGACCGAGCGCATACGCACCGGCGACTTGCGCACGTAATCCTGGGCATAGCCGCCAGCGGAGCGGACCTTCTGTCGCAGCCAGTCCCGATAGGTGGCGGGGTACTTGACAAAGACGCGCGCCCGGGGCACGTAGCGGATGCGGTAGCCCTGGCGGGCGATGAGGTGCGAGAGCACGGCGTCCTCCGCCAGCGCGTCCTCGGGCACACGCTCGACCAGAGCACGGCGGAAAGCGAAGAGATAGCCGGAGCAGACCAGGAACTGAGCAGCCCGGTCGCGGGCCAGCCGCATCTGGTGGACCCCCTCGGTGAGCAGGTGCGACCAGTAGCCCAGCACCGTGTCGCGCGGGCTGACGCTGACGGGATGCCCGCTCACCGCCCCCACCTGTGAATCGGCGAAGGGGGCCAGCAGCAGGGCCAGCGCATCCTCGGCAACGACCACGTCCCCGTCGCTGAGCACAACAACGTTGCCTCGCGCCGCCTTCAACCCGACGTTCAGCGCCGCCGGCTTGCCCCGCTGGGGGTCGGCCACGTGCCGTACAACCGGGTAACGGGCGGCGTAATCATCCACCACGATCGTCGTCGCGGGATCGGGACAAACGACCAGGATCTCAGCATCTACGGGCAATTGGGGGAGAAATGCCTCAATCGCCCGATCTACGGTCGCCGCTTCGCGGAAAGCGGTGATGAGAACACTCAGACTTGTGGTCACACGTACACAGGCTCGGTTGCTTCCAGGTCCCACAGCGTCAGGCCAGTGGCGGGGTCACGACGGCGGCGGACAGTCGCCGGGGCCGTGGTCACCACGATTTCCAGCGTCGGGTTGACGGTGGCTTCCACCAGGTGACCACCCAGCGTATGGTAGTCGGAGCGGCCCACGGTGACGTGTGCGTGCACAATCGGTTCGCCCTTCTCTCCACGGCTGATGTTCCCGCTCAGGTTCAGCACCTCCACCTGCTCCTCCACCGCCCGGTGGCGGTAGACGTTGGCGGCGGTATCGAAGTAGCCCAACGTGACCCGCCGGAAGGCACCGATGGCGCGCAGTGCGGCGAAACCGACCCTATGCTCGTCGGCAAAGCGTTTGAGGCTCTCAATGACCTCCTCACCCGGCTCAAGCCTGACCAGATAGTACTCTTCTAACGCTTTAGTCTGCAAGTCTGCTCCTCCTAATCCACGGCTGTGGTCTTCGTCGGCAGCCTGTGCCGATTATACCCCACCGACGCCACATTGCGCAAATCAGGAACGTCTGCCTGCGCAGACGCACCTGTCCGCGCAGGCGGACAGCCGGCTTCAGCCCTCCAAGCGCGGTTTCAACCGCCTGCCTGAGTAGTAACGAATATAGAAAAAAGCCGCCCGGTTGGGCGGCTTCTATCAGTACTTTTTCACAATGGCCCGATACGCCGTTGGCTGGCGGCACTGTAGAACCTGCGTCTCCTCCCGCACCTGCCGCACCTCGTCCAGGTCAATCGTCGCTACGGCGTACCCCTCGGTGGGCTCGTCCACGCTGGCATAAATCCTCCCACGGGGACCGACGATGCCGCTCTGGCCGAAGAAGGTGTACGAGGGCTCCTCTCCCACCCGGTTGGCGGCGGCAACGAAGACCGCGTTCTCGTAGGCCCGCGCTTGCAGATAGGCACGCCACTCGTCGGCGTGTGGTTGCTCCCAGTTGGCACACACCACCAGCAACTCCGCCCCTTCCAGCACCAAACTGCGCGCCACCTCCGGGAAGGCCAGGTCCCACCCGATCATTAGCCCGACGACGCCAAATCCGGTCTCGAAGACGTCGAGCCGGTAGCCAGCGCGGAAAGCGATGCGCTCCTCTCCCCGCAGGTGCATTTTGTGGTACCGGCCAATGAGGTCACCATCGGGACCGACCAGGATCACAGAGTTATACAGGATGCTCTCGACCTTCTCTTTCTTACTGACCATCCCAAAGGCGACGTGCACGCCCAACTCGCTCGCCCGCTGAGCGAGGAGGTTGACCGTGGGGCCTGGGACACGCTGGGCCAGTTCGGGAAAACGAGGCCCCACTTCGTATCCCGTCGTGGTCAGTTCCGGAAAGACTATCAGATCCACCGGCTGTTCAGTCGCGATGCGGGCGATAAACTCACTCATCTTGACCAGGTTATCTTCCATCTGGCCCAGTTCGGGCTTCATCTGTACTGTTGCAACGGTGATTTCGCGCATTCTCAACTCCTTGGGGTGATTTCAGAACTCAAAATAGGACACGGATAGTCACGGATCAGACGGACTCCCACTGATTTTTCTGTGTTTATCCGTACAATCCGTGTTGATCCGTGTTCCATTCATCTGCCTGTGTCGTCAAAGAAGGAGTTCTTAAACTACCCCCTCTTTGTGTGGTATCGGCGCAGTCGCTCGAGGACAGCGGCCAGTTCTGGCGGCAACGGGGCCTCGAACTTCACCTCCTCGCCTGTAGTGGGGTGGCTGAAGCGGAGACGTGCAGCGTGGAGGAAGTGACGGCCTTGGAGCAGCCGCTGGCGGCGGTGGCCGTAGACCGCATCCCCCACGACCGGATAGCCCAGCCAGGCCAGGTGCACGCGCACCTGGTGCGTGCGACCGGTGTGGGGATGCACCTCCAGCAGCGTGTGGTCGGCGAAGTACTCGATGGCACGGTACAGGGTGCGTGCCTCCCGCCCACTCCGCACTACGGCCATCTTTTTACGCTGTCGCTTGTCGCGTCCCACGGGCGCTTCGATGACCCCCTCCCGAGGCTGCACCCGGCCCTCAACCAGCGCCAGATAGGTCTTGGCGACCTGCCGACGCTTGAACTGCCGCTGGAGCGCGTCGCGGGTCGCCTCATCCTTGGCGACGAGAATCAGGCCAGAGGTATCCTTGTCCAGCCGATGCACCACTCCAGCACGGTCTGGCCCGCCGACGTCGGCGATCCGGGGACAATGAGCCAGCACCGCGTTGACCAGTGTGCCACTGGTGTGCCCGTAGGCCGGATGCACCACCATCCCCGCCGGCTTGTTCACCACCAGCAGATGATCGTCTTCGTAGATGACGTCGAGGGCAATATCCTCCGGCATGACCGGCTCGGGCATCTCGGCGGGGATGCACACAACAATCTCGTCGCCCACCTGCACGTGGTAACTGGGTTTGCTGGGCCGCCCGTTGACCGTGACCTCACCAGCCTTGATCAGCCGTTGGGCCGTCGCCCGGCTGAGGTCCAATACGTGAGCCGGAATGACCTTGTCCAGCCGCTCGCCGCCGACTTCGACAGTGAAGGGGACAATCTGCTCCTCAGCCATCCTCAATCGCCCGCTGCCCGTCCTGTCCGCGCCGCTCCTCCCACAGCATCATCAGTGCCAATAACGTCACGCCAGCGACGACGGAAGCATCGGCCAGGTTGAAAACCGGCCAGTTGTGTAAGGGCCAGAAATTGAGGTCAATGAAGTCCACCACGGATCCCCGCCACAGCCGGTCCACCAGATTACCGATGGCCCCGCCGAGTTGCAGGCCCAGCGCTATCCGCACCAGCCACTGTCCATCCGAGAGATGCCAGCAGTAGAAAACAATCACCACGATGACGATTGCAGCGACGACGATGAAGAAATTGCCCCACTGAGGAAATAGCCCAAAAGCTGCCCCCGTGTTCGTCACGTAGGTGATACGAAAGACAGGGGCCAGCCAGGGCACGATGCCCCACGACTGGCCCTCTCCCAACCACGCTATCACAAAGTACTTGCTGACCCGGTCAACGAGCAAGACCAACGCTACCGTGGCTAGCAAGACCAGGATGTCTCGCTTGCGTCGCTTCAATGAGAGACCGTCCGTGTCCCACCGTGTTCGTGGCGCTCCTGGCAGTCCAGGCAGCACATTGCCTGAGGCAGCACCTCCAGGCGTGCACGGTCAATCCTGGCACCGCAGGCTTCGCAAATGCCATAGATGCCATTGTCAAACTTGGCCAGCGCCCGCTCAACCTCTTCAAGCGAGGCCTCGACTTTATGTTTCAGCGCCATGCCCACAGCCTGGTCAAAGGCGTCCGTCCCGTCGTCGGCCATGTGATTGCTGTAGCCAACGCTTTCGTACTCAGCGACCTCAAGTTGCTGCAACTGCTCTTCCAGTTTCGCTTGCTCTTCCAGTAGTTCCCGCTTGGCTCTCTGGTACGAGAAAGGCATTTCCACTCCTCCCGCCCAACCATATCAAGCGCCTCATATTCTACCCCACTCAGCCTGAATTGGCAAGGGCGCACCGGCCTGGAAGAGCCGGTGCCAGGCTACTTCTCGACCTAACACCGCCTGTTCACGGCGGCGCCCGTCGCCTTGCGGACGCCCAGTTTGAGCGAATGATCATCTACCAGATCTTCTCCCACGGTAACCCCCTCATCCAGCGGCCCGGCCCGCAGTTCCACGCTCAGGGTCTCGGCGGCGATGAAGTCCCGCCACGCCTCGATCGCCTCGGCCAGTTCCCCGTCGGCCTGGTAGGTGGTGACGATGCGGTCGTCCAAGTTGAAGCCCGCCTCCCTGCGCAGGTTCTGCACGCGGCGGACCACCTCGCGGACCAGTCCCTCGGCCACCAGGTCGGGGCTAAGAACCACGTCCACCGCCACCGTCACGCCCCGCTCCGAGGCCACCGCCAGCCCTTCCCGGGGTTCCTCCCGCACCAGCACCTCTTCGGGAGCCACTTCTACCTCTTCCCCTTCCACCCCCAGCCGCAGAGGCAGTCCCGCCCGCAGCCGCCGCACCGCAGCCGCCGGGTCCAGCGCCGACAGCGCGGCCCGCACCGCCGGGAACCGCTTCCCGAAGCGGGGGCCGAGCACCCTGTTGTCCGGCAACAGCCGGTAGGTCACCAGGTCTCCCGCCGCCCCCACAAACTCCACTCGCTTCACGTTCAGTTCATCCTGCACCAGAGCCACGAGTTCTCCGTCCAACTCGGTAACGCCGTGCTCCAGGTGAATCAACGCCCGTGCCAGGGGCTGTCGCAGTTTGATGTTCCGGCTGTTACGAGTGGAGTGGCCCAGCGTCACTACCTGCCGCGCCAACGCCATCTGCGCCAGCAGGCCGGCATCCACGGCGGCCTCATCAGCGACGGGCCAACCGGTGTGATGCACACTCTCTGGAGCATGTGGGGCCACCGAGCGGACCAGGTTCTGGTACATCACCTCGGCCACGAAGGGCACCAACGGCGCGAGCAACTGGCAGAGAGTCGTCAGCACATGATACAGTGTGGCGTAGGCCGCGTTCTTGTCCGCGTCCTGCTCGCTTTTCCAGAACCGGCGCCGGCTGCGGCGCACGTACCAGTTAGTCAGGTCGTCCAGGAAAGGCTCCACCACCAGCGTAGCACCGTAGGCATCGTAGTTGTCCAGGCTCTCCGTCACTTGCGCCACCACTTCGTTCAGGCGAGCGAGGATCCACCGGTCTAACCGGATGCTGGATGCTGAATGCTGGATGCTGGATGCTGGTGTCCAGCCGTCAATGTTGGCATAAGTGACGAAGAAGGAGTATACGTTCCACAGCGGGATCAGGAACTGCCGCCGCACCTCGTCCGCCCTGCTGTAGCCGAAGATCAGGTTGTTCTCCGGCTTCTGGCGGCAGTAGAGCCAGCGCATCACGTCCACCCCCATCTGATCGGCGGCCTTGTTGAACTCGATCATGTTCCCCCACGACTTGTGCATCTGCCGCCCATCCTCGTCCAGGAGCAATGCATAACTGAAGCAAGTCTTGAAGGGCGGGGAGTTCTCCAGCACCGTCGCCATCGCCAGCAGGCTGTAGAACCAGTTGCGAAACTGGCCAGGGAAGGACTCGCTGATCCAGTCAGCCGGGTACCACTCCCGCCAGTAGTCCTGGTCCGTGCGGTACTGGAGAGTGCTGAAACTGACTATCCCTGCGTCCAGCCAGGGGTTGCCCACGTCAGGGATGCGGCTTACCTCCGCACCGCACTTCGGGCAAGCGATGCGCACCGCGTCCACCCACGGCCGGTGGGGCGTATGCCCCTCAAACTCCCCCCAGCCCGCCACCGCCCGCTCCTCGAGTTCGCGCTCGTCCCCAATGACCGCGAAGTGACCACATGCCCCACACTCCCAGATGGGCAACGCCAGCCCCCAGTAGCGCTTTTTGCTGATCATCCAGTCGTGCATGTTGCGCAGCCAGTCCAACTCGCGATCCAGCCCGAAAGAGGGAATCCAGCGGATCTGTTTGGTGACCTCAATCATATCGTGGCGCAGCTCGTCCATCGAGATGAACCACTCGTCCACCAACCGGAAGACCAATTCTGTGCCACACCGCCAGCAGACGGGGTAGCGGTGGGTGTAATCCTCGACCTTGTAGAGCAACCCCTTCTCCCGCAGATTCTCGAAGACGCGCGGGGCGCTCTCCAGGACGTAGGTGCCGGTGAATGGCCCGAAGCCCTCAAGGAAGACCCCTTCCTCGTCCAGCGGGGCGATGGCAGGGATGTTGTGCTCCTTGCTCAGCGCGAAGTCCTCTGCGCCACAGCCAGGGGCCATGTGGACGATGCCAGTCCCCTCCGCCTCCCCCACCTCGTCCCACAGGATCACCCGGTGGGCCTGGGGAGCACCGGCGGACTGCTGGGCCTCCAGTTCGTCGAAGGGGCCGTCGTAGGTCCAGCCTTCCAGCACTGTGCCCTTCATCTCCTCCAGCACCTGGTACTCGCCTTCCAAGATGGACAGAGTGCCCCCGGAGAGGTAGAAGATCTCGTCTCCCTGGCGGACCTTCACGTAGGTCAGTTCCGGCCCCACTGCTGCAGCCACGTTGCTGGTCAGCGTCCAGGGCGTGGTGGTCCAGACGAGCAGGCTCTCCCCTGGCCGGCCCCGCAGCGAGAAGCGCAGCGTGACGCCGGGATGGGTCATCTCCCGGTACCCCTCGGTGACAATCTCGTGCTGGCTGATGCCAGTGGCGCAACGGGGGCACCAGGGCATCACGTCCCGTCCCTTGTAGAGCCAGCCCCGCTCCCAACACCGCTTGAGGAAGGCCCAGATCATGTAATTGTTCTCAGTGGAGAGGGTGAAATAGGAGCCGCCCAGTTCGGGCAAGCCCAGCCGGCCCACGATCCGTTCCACCGCGTCGGTCACTGGCCCATGCGGTCCCTCGACGGTTATGACCTCCTCCGGGTTCCGCGCCAGCCGGTCGGCCAGGTCACGCAAGGAGTCCGGCTCGTTCCAGTCCATCCAGTATCCCAGGCGGAGCGATTGCTCGGTCTGCACCGCAGCGTATCTCAGCACCCGCTCCTTGCACCTGCGCACGAAGCGGGCGATGCCGTAGCCCTCGATGTCCCGCTTGGAGCGGAAGCCCAGTTCTTTTTCTACTTCGACCTCGACCCAGAGGCCCTGGCAGTCGAAGCCATTCTGGTAGCGGGTACGATAGCCTTTCATCGCCCAGAAGCGATGGTATAGGTCTTTGTAAGTGCGCCCCCAGCCGTGGTGGACGCCCATCGGGTTGTTGGCCGTGATCGGCCCGTCAATGAACGACCAGCGGGGGCCGTCCTTCCGCAAAGCCACCAGTTTCTGGAAAGCCTGCGTTTTCTCCCAAAAGACCAGAATCTCGTGCTCTTGGGTGACAAAATCAACCGAGGTGGGCACCGATTCAAACATCATCTCCTCCTTTTTTCCGCCACGACCAGGATGCGGCGCGACTTGGTCGTGAACTCGCTCCCGTCATAGCCACCATAGCAGGCGATAGGCATCAGGTTGGCCCGGCGAGCATAGCATCCAGTTCAGTGGCCGTGCAGAGCCGCCTGCGATGCGTCCGTTCGGTCCACTCGCCATTTCGCAAACAGCGCTCGCGGGCGTGGTTACTCTTTCCCCAGTTCTACCACCAGTCGCTTGTTGATGCGTCCCTTGCTCTTGTAGTCCACGATCCGCAGGGGCCCGACATCCGATGTATTGGCCACGTGCGTGCCGCCGTCGGCCTGCAGGTCCAGCCCCTCGATCTCCACCACCCGCACCTGAGTGATGTGGGGTGGCAGCAGGTTGATCTTGGTGCGGATGAGATCGGGTATCTGGAATGCCTCCTCACGAGGGAGAATCCGCACGCGAACTGGGCGGGCGGCAGCGACCTCGACGTTGATCTTCTCCTCAATCTCGCTTACCAGTTCCCGCTGCAGTGCAGCAAACTCGAAGTCCATCCGCCCCCGCAGCGGCTTCATATTGCCGCCGGTCACCGATGCGCCATAGTCGCGCCAGATGACGCCGCAGAGGATGTGCATCGCCGTGTGGGTGCGCATCAGCGCATAGCGGTGCTCCCAGTCGAGGATGCCCCTGACACGCGTGCCCACCGGCGGCGGGTCGAGGTTCAGTTTGTGCACAATGCGGCCCTCGCTGCGGCCAACCTTCACCACCTCCCACTCACCGCCATCGGACACCAACCGCCCGACATCGCACGGCTGCCCGCCGCCGCCGGGATAGAAAGCGGTCCGATCCAGCACCACCCCGTTGCCGACCACCTCGGTCACCAGGGCCTCGAACTTGCGCAGGTAACTGTCTGTTTGGTAGAGCAACTCGGTCATTTTGCCTCCAAATCGTACCACGTGATGTACACGTAATCGGCGTACCCCAACTCCCGCCAGAAAGCCTGAGAGACGGGGTTGTGGAAATCCATCTCCCCTCCAAAACAGAAAAACTCTCGTCCAAAGGGACGAGAGCCTCACTCCCGCGGTACCACCCTTCTTGCCCCGTCGTAGCAGGGCCTCTTGGCCAGCGACCAACATCGCCGCGTCCTGCTAACGGGGGACGAGTCCGTCTGAGTCTAGTTGGCCAGCGCCTTTCGGTCAGCGGCTCCGGAGGGATTTTCGGCGCGGCTCCCGCACCCGGCTCTCACCTGGACCGGGCTCTCTGGGCCGGTACCCCGTGCCTACTCGTCTCCATCATCGCCTTTACGATTACATTATGCCACAAAACGTCTCTTCTGTCAAATCCCCGATTCGCCTCACTAAAAAGGTTACCAATGCTGTTCCTGGAGTAACTGAAGATGTTCATCTCACGCTGAGGGCACCCCATCGCCTGGAGAAAGGAGGTGGCTCACCGTCTACTTTCTGCTTTAACCGAACCACTATCCTGAAGAAAGATGAGCCAAACTCATCTTGACCAACGGGTTGGCTGTGGCATCTGGACAACCTTCCCCCTTTGTGGTATCATACGCCTACCCACGAAGGGGGAAGGGAGAAATGTCGGTCTTGCTGGCGTTTCTCTCTTTCCTTGTCCCCTTCTGTTTTCCGCCACACAACCCCAGTGTTGTAGTATATTCATCGCTCAAGGATGTCCATAGAAACTGGAACCTACTCAAAATCCAACGAAAGGAGCGGGCATCTCGGTAACATTATCTTTTGACCTAATGATCGCGTTTCGGTAATATTTTCAATCGAGTGTCCAGATTCATCCCGGGCACGAAAACAGGCCGTTTCGTTGCCCGCTTGGCGCCATTTTGACAACTGACAGACACCATTTCGTTAAGTTATGACAGATGGGTGGGGTGTTAGATTAGTATCGGGGCGGGCCTCTGTGCCCGCCCCGGCCTCTATGGGGCAACCACGGAGGGGCGCCCCGACGATTTCCTCCGCTGCACAGCTTGCGCCGGGTTATCCAGCCGTCGCACGTAGACATGCCCGGCGCTGGGCAGCCGGGCTTGTGCCGCCAAGCCCCTCAGGATGAGCGGCAGATAGATGTGCTGCTTGTTGACGGTGATGACGACGGTGTCCGGTTCGGAGGGCGCGCCCGGCGCATCGGTGACGACGAGGGTAAAGGTGAGGACGGTGTGGGTGACGGCTGTGGTGAAGGTGGGCATCATGGCCATGCTGTCGCTCAAGGTGACGGGCTCGCCGCCGGCCTGCACCCAACCGTAGGCCAGTGGATCGTCATCGGGGTCGCTGCTGCCGCTGCCGTCGAGGGTGACCACCACACCCGCATCTACGAACTGATCGGCCCCGGCGTCGGCTACCGGCGGGTCGTTGACAGCGCTCACGGTGATGACGACGGTGTCCGGTTCGGAGGGCGCGCCCGGCGCATCGGTGACGACGAGGGTAAAGGTGAGGACGGTGTGGGTGACGGCTGTGGTGAAGGTGGGCATCATGGCCATGCTGTCGCTCAAGGTGACGGGCTCGCCGCCGGCCTGCACCCAACCGTAGGCCAGTGGATCGTCATCGGGGTCGCTGCTGCCGCTGCCGTCGAGGGTGACCACCACGCCCGCATCTACGAACTGATCGGCCCCGGCGTCGGCTACCGGCGGGTCGTTGTCAGCGCTCACGGTGATGGTGACCGTGGCAGTGTCGGAATCGGTCTGCCCATCGCTGGCGTGGTAGGTGAAGGTGACCGGACCGTTAAAGTTGAGCGTGGGGGTATAAGCAAACGAGCCATCCGAGTTAAAGGTCAGGGTGCCGCTTTCGGGTTCCAGGTTCAAGATTCCGGTGAGGGGGTCGCCGTTGGCGTCCGTGTCGTTGGTCAGCACGCCCGGCGCGGCGACGTCGAGGGGAGTATCTTCGGGGGTGGTGTCGCTGTCGTCGTTCGCCACGGGCGCAACGTTGGGCACTGTCACAGCCGCGCTGGAGGTATTGTTGCTGGGGTCATTGTCCGTGGCGGTGGTGGTGATGATGATGGCGGTGTTGGTAAAGATGCCTGCCGCCAGGGGGGTGCTGAGCACGCCGGTGATGGTGATGACGCCACCCTCGCTCGGGCCGAGGTCTTCCACGTCCCAGGCGCAACTGATACTGCCCGTGGCGGTGATAGTCGCGCCGCTGTTGCTGACGTGGAGGCTGGCGTGGGTCACACTGATCGGGATGCTATCGGTGATGACCACGCCGGTGGCGAGGGCCGCGCCCGTATTGGAAAAGGTGAGGGTGTAAGTGATGGGGGCGCCGGGCGCGGCAGTGGACGGAGTGGCGGTCTTGACGATGACCAGATCGGGGACGGAGAGCAGGGTCGGATCGAACACGTAAGCCGCCCCAGCGTAGGTGAGCGGGCCGCCTGGCCCGCCGTCTTCACCCACTGCCCCGACGACGACCGTGTCCCCGCTGATGGCCACGGAGTGGCCGAAGCTATCCTCTGCTTGGGCGTCGGAGGCGCGGAGGATTTGTACCTGGCCCCAGTTGTCCGCCCCGCCCTGGTTGCGGGCGAAGATGTAGGCTGCCCCGGCACCCTGGAGCGGGTCGCCTGGACCGCCGTCTTCTTGGAAGGCCCCGACGACGACGGTGTCGCCGCTGATGGCCACGGAGTAGCCAAAGTTGTCATACGCCTGGGCGTCGGAGGCGCGGAGGATTTGCACCTGGCCCCAGTTGTCTGCGCCGCCCTGGTTGCGCTCGAAGACGTAGACCGCACCAGCCCAGGAGGCTGGGTCGCCCGGCCCGCCTTTCTCCCCGCGCGCCCCGACGATGACTGTATCCCCGCTGATAGATACTGACCAGCCGAAGTAGTCCCCCGCCTGGGCGTCGGAGGCGGTCAGTTTGGCCACCTGGCCCCAGTTCTCGGCGCCGCCCTGGTTGCGCTCGAAGACGTAGGCCGCCCCGGCGATGGAAGCCGGGTCGCCCGGCCCGCCGTCTTCATCATATGCCCCGACGATGACCATGTCGTCGCTGATGGACACCAACCAGCCGAAGCGGTCCCCCGCCTGGGCGTCGGAGGCGGTCAGTTTGGCCACCTGGCCCCAGTTCTCGGCGCCGCCCTGGTTGCGCTCGAAGACGTAGGCCGCCCCGGCGAT
>Ga0315543_1001679_pt1 | contig 23211 bp, 33 predicted proteins | sample SalMarSW160210MG_2_FD_203098 | JGI IMG/M metagenome (GOLD analysis project Ga0315543, IMG submission 203098) | Salt marsh sediment microbial communities from the Plum Island Ecosystem LTER, Massachusetts, United States - Salt Marsh Sediment SW1601-210 ... | reverse complement strand
TTAATTCGGTTAAATAGCAGATAAAAGAAAGTTTGGACTTACACTATTCAGAGGATATTTATATAAATAAATTATCATTTCTTTTATCTGCTAATATTATCCTTAGCTATACGCTGCAGGTTTTGGTAGCTGTATGTATTATTTTAGCTAGCTATATTATCTGGCAACACTTTTTTCTAAAAAATATAGTTTTAGAAAAATTTAATTTTTTATATTAAAAATTATGAATTATATAGGAAAAATTAAGATGAGGAAAGGCAGCAAAGCAAGCTGTACCAAGTCTGGATTGATACCCATAAGAGCACTAAGTATTTTTGTCAGGATGTTAAGATTTCTCAGATTATATAATATTATATATACCACGGTTTTATTCATATCAAATTTTCTAAGCAGGAGAAAGTTAATAAGATTTTACTCTCAATTTATAAGCAAAGGCGACCTTTGCTTTGATGTTGGTGCAAATTTAGGTAATAGGACCAGAGTTTTTCTTGAGCTTGGAGCTAATGTAGTAGCTGTCGAACCCCAGGATAGCTGTATGAAAAAATTAAAGAAGGAATATGGAAATAACAGTGAAGTAGTTTTAATTCATAAGGCGCTTGGGGCAGAAGAAGGTAAAGGGAACTTAATACTCAGTGACTCACATACTGTTTCATCCATGTCGGATGAATGGATAGAAAGTGTTAAGAAAAGCGATATGTTTTTTACATCCACTTCTGCTTTTCAATGGAATAAGAATGTTACTGTCCCTGTTACTACTCTGGATAAATTAATTGAAGAATATGGGAGTCCGGTTATGTGTAAAATAGATGTTGAAGGTTTTGAGGATGAGGTTATTAGTGGCCTTTCTAAATCAATTAAAATAATCTCTTTTGAATTTACACCTACAACAGGACTTATTAAAAAGACTTTAAAATCGATAGAGCATCTATCAGGGATTGGGAATGTAAAGTTTAATTACTCATTCGGTGAAACGATGACTTTTGCCCTGGATGAATGGGTTACCGGCAGTGAAATACGCGAGATTATTCTATCCATACCCAGCAAAACTTCCTTCAGTGGGGATATATACGCAAGGTTTGTTAATTAGTTCCCGGCTGCTTGCAATCTTCAGGAGATATCAATTTTTTTCATTCGGTATATAGTTAAAAAAACAAGTAGTATAATTATGCAGAGAGAGATAATGACAGTCTTAGTAAGGGAACCGTCAAAAACGTTTAATATATCTGCCGCTTTATATAAAAGATAATTGGGGAAATAAAATCTTAAAGTTTCGAATTGGTTAAATATACTTAAACTGTATCCAAGGACCAGGGTGGTTATTCCTGCAAGAATACTTCTTTTAAAAATACTGCTGAAGAAAATAAGTATTGATAGAAGTGTGCAATAGTATAGCATATATAAAAGTGCTGATTTCAGGACAATCCCGATTGATAGTATCCCATCGGTAAATAGATAGTTAATATAAAAATAGTTAGTTATAAAAGCTATCAATATAAAAATGTTAATGGTAGTTGCGTAATGGATATATTTTGCGAGCACCATTCCGGTAGGGCTGACTCCCCTTGAATAAGGGAAAGTTAGCTTTTTTCCATAAATTTCGTTGGAGATTAACCCCATAAGAGAAAATACTATAAAGAGTGTCCCCATCTCAAATAAATCACCGAGGAAATTGGCGAAGGCGCTATCACGGTTAAAATAAGTAAAGAGGTCAGCTACTTCAGATGTAACATAATTTCTCATTATTATGGGTAAAAGCTTTAACATTAATGGATTAAGCAAAGCCCAGAAAACAGTACCGGTAAATAAAATGAGATATTTGTTGGCCCTGATGGCTTCAATAGCTTCTTTTTTAAAGTAAGCTTTAAATGAGTTCATTTTTACCTACCATTCTCATAAAGATATCCTCAAGTGTGCTTTTTCTTACCTGGTAGCTTATTATACCGGTGTTGAGGTTTGAAATTTCCTTTAGAACCTCCCTTTTGGCGGTATTTATATCTTTAACATAAATGCTTGCTCTGTGTCTGTCTATTTTAATATTCTCAACCCAGTCAAGTTTTTTTAATGGTTCAATCCTGTCTTTCGGGTCATCTTCAAATTCAATATCAAAGATTGGCTGGATATATGTTTTATGTAAACTGGATAGATTTTCGCTTAGCAGTATCTTTCCTTCGTCTATAATACATACCCTGTCACAGACTTTTTCTGCATCATTTAAAATATGGGTAGAAAGAAAAATTGTTATTTTTTCATCCTTCAAATCTTCAAGGAGTTCCAACATCTCCATTCTCCCCTCAGGGTCCAGTGCAGAAGCAGGTTCGTCAAGAAAAAGAATTTCAGGATTGTTCATGAATGCTACTGCAAGCGCCAGCCGCTGCTTCATGCCTCTTGAATATCCACTAATGCGTCTTTTTCCCTGTTTGGTTAGTTTAACCTTTTCCAGTAATTCTTTAATAGTCGTTTTGAGGTTCTTATTATCGCACCCTATTATTCCGCCAATAAAACTCAAATATTCATAGGAGTTCATATAATCGTAAAATGAAGGGGTCTCGGGTAAATAGCCAATTAATTTTGAAAGCTTGTGCTTGTTTTTTAAGAAATCTTTTCCTTTTATAAATATTTTGCCCTTATCAAACTTCAAAAGTCCGGTCAGGATATTCATGGTGGTTGTCTTGCCGGCGCCGTTCCTGCCAATGAAGCCAAATACAGTTCCTTCTTCTACCCTGAAACTTATAGATTTTAAAGCTTCAAGGCGCCCGTATCTTTTGCTTAGACCTGTGACTTCAATCATTTCCTGTTTCTTTCTTCCTTCCTGCTAAAAGAAAAATAATCGGCCCGATAATATTAATAAGAACGATAATTAGAATCCAGGCCCATTTTGGAAGATATGAAACTTCATGATGGATGACCTTAACCAGAGCAAAAATCATGAGTCCATACTCAATTACAATTACAGGTATAAATAAAGGTAGAAGTTTTAAAAATTCTGCTATAGTGTTTTCCATGTCAGCTGTTATTAAATCAGTCATATCTTAAAGTCATAAAAGGTTGATGTTTTTTATATATTATATATTTTATGGAGGATAAATCAAAAAGGAAATATGCAGAGGTAGATAGCTGGATAGATTATTATAAAAATAGGTTATTCTATTTTTATAAATTTTTATAGAGTTTATGGGAATTATGATTATTATAAGTTTTTGTTGTTATAAATATTTTTCTTTTAATTCACTATATTTCAGTTAATAATTACTGTATAAATTTTATAATTGACTTTTTTTAGATTGTTTAATAAAAATTACAGATAAGTATATTTTTATTTTAAAAATAAGATAAAAGATATAAATAATAGCCAGTGATAAAATGAAAGTATTATATTTTTTAAGTTAATTTTTAAATTTTTAATGAAGGGAGATAAAAAATGGTTGAGTTAACAGGCGAGGAGCTTAGAGAAGGCAGCAGGCAGTTGGGAGGCATCAGGATACTGTACTGGATTATATTAGGGTTATCGGTAATTTCTACTATAATTAATACTTTTTACATTTTTTACATTCCCCGTTTATATTTGATGTATATAAAAATGGGATTGAATTTAGAGCAAACAATGCCTCAAAGAATTTTTATCCTGATAGTTGTATTTAATATTATTTTAGATTTAATTTATCTTACCGTTGTAATAATTGCGCTTATAGGAATAAAGAACAGGAGGTCTTACTCGGTCCCCCTGGGAAGAGCTATACTGGTTCTTACTATGTTCAGTGTGCCTGTTGGAACTATTGCCGGTGCTATTTTATGGGGAAGGCTGGGAAACCCTGCGGCTAAAAAATATCTGAATTACGGGGTATGAGTGACTTTTTTTACAATAGCTTTCTTAAAATGTTTATTAAGCCGGAAATAATTTTATTTTCCTTATATTTTTTCAGATGAGATGATTGCTTTTTATTAAGTTTATAATATAGCTGGCTGCTTCCTCCGGGTCGTCTACTATCCTGTAAAGTTTCATATCTACAGCGTCAATTGTAGAGTATTTCTTAACCAGGCAGCTGTTAATCCATCCGCATAATTCTTTCCAGTAGCTGCTACCATATAGCACGACAGGGAAATGTTCAATCTTACCGGTCTGTGAAAGCGTTAATGCTTCAAAGAGTTCATCCAGCGTGCCAAAACCTCCCGGGAAAATGATATATCCTACAGAATATTTAACAAAAATCATCTTGCGTACGAAAAAATAGCGAAATTCCAGTGAAATGTTCTGGTATTTATTTGATTTTTGCTCCCTGGGCAATTCTATATTACAACCTATGGAGACACCGCCGGCCTTTAAGGCGCCTTTATTTGCAGCTTCCATTATACCCGGTCCTCCTCCTGTAATAACCCCGAGCCCGTTTTCTGCAAGGAGGGCGGCAGTTTTTAAAGCGGCTTTATAATAATCATCACTGGGCCTGGTGCGTGCAGAACCAAAAATAGCAATGCAGGGACCTACTTCTGCAAGTGTGTCAAATCCATTAACAAACTCGCCCTGAATGCGCAGTACGCGCCAGGGGTCGGTGTTTACAAAATCAGGCGATAAAGATATGGGCGCCTGCAAGAGCCTCTTGTCTTCATTCTTGCGATGATATTTCTTATTCATAGTTTATGTCCCTTTATTCTTTATAATTTTTTACATTTCAAACATATCATATACTGCCAGAAACAGAAAGAATCATATTGTAATTCAGACTATATAACTAATTCAATATTTTTGGGTAGTAATATAGTTAAAATCCACAATAATGATAAATTAATTTTATAAAAAGTTATTAACAATATTTAAAATTTTTAGAGAAAAAATAAAATGTTGCTGGGACCTACTTTTCGTTACTTCTTCTTTTTCTATTTCTTCCATTTCCTTCTGTATTTCCTTCGTTACCCGTGGTTTCTTTACTACTGTTATCGTTATTCCCATTATATATATTATATTCTTCTGTGTTCTGATTGCTTTCCCTGTATTTATATTTATTTTTATACTTATTCTTTATATCATTAATGGCATAGACTATTCCTTCTTCATTTTTATTTGTAAAAAAATTATATTCTTTACATTTATAGTATTCTTTGTCTATTTCAATGATAAGCTCTTCTATTAATTCTATATCGTTCTTTTCTTCGGATTCCATCAACGTATCGGCTTCATATATTCTATTATTTAAGAATTTGAAATGAACCTGGCCTTTTCTTGATTCGGGCCATAAGAATAACTGTATATTCTCTGCTGCCCTTTTAACAGGGTAGAGATTTTCTCCAGGCAAGCTGTCCTGGGAGGCATAAAGAGTGCCTGCAAAAGAGAAGAATAATACTATTAAAATAGATGTAAACACTATAGCGGGTTTTAAAAAAGGGATTCTTCCGCCGTTGTTAGTAGTTTTAGTTTTGTGTTTAATTTTATTAATTGCGGGCTCTGTAATATTCTCAGCAGCGCTATAAATTTTATCAAGACTTACACTTATATTCATGTCTTCAGGTTCTATATTTTTCAAATTGTTAAGGTATTTCATTGTATTAAAATATTCCTGGAGCTCAGTCTTATATTTACTGTATTTTTTCAGGCAGTATTCTATGCTGTATTCTTTTTCTATTAATTTCAAGCACCTGTTGAATATTTTTTCAATATTTTCTTTCATAGTTATAGTATTTATATATTATTTTTAATTTCATCTTTTAGTTTCGTTAGAGCTCTGAATGATATCCCTCTTACCGAGGACTGTTTTTTACCCAGAATTTTTGATATAGTCTCGTAATCAAAATCTTCTAAAAATTTAAGGATAACTACATCTTTCTGTAGCTTTGTCAGTTTCCCTATTGCTTCTATGAGTTTTATGTTTTCAAAACCCAGTTCTTTTTTTAATAAAGGACTATTTTTAATTAATATATCACTACTGATTAATTTATTATTTATTTCTTCAAGAGGCTTATCCTTAACATATCGTCTATTTTTTCTAAAATGGTCTATCAGTAAATTAGATGCAATCTTGTAAATCCATGCCCGGAAAGTCTTCGTATTTAAATTAGTTTTCCGTAAATTTTTATATACTCTTATAAAAACCTCACTGGTAAGGTCCTCTGCCTGCTGACGGTCAAATAATCTAAGGTAAAAATACCTGTATATTCGGGGTAAAAACAGAGTATAAATTTTTTCAAACCATATGTTATTACCATCTTTTTTAAAATTTTTAAGATATAGATTAATGTTTGCCATTTATACTTACTGCTATAAATTTAGTAAAGTGCTGCTGTAAACATTAATTATATACTATTTCCATTTTAATTTTCATAACTACACCTGCTGTTCTGCTTTATTACATTTCTATAAATGCTTTTAATATAGCAGAGTATGGTAGGCCAGTTTAAAATAAGGTGAAAAACGACCAGTAATATAAGTATAATTGAACTCCAGTCATGCAGAATTTTTACATACCCTCTGCTGGTAAGACCTAATATCAATTCATCTGTTCTAAGTCCTCTGTGCATTCCTGCGCCGGATGGGCTTGCTAGAAGTACTATTCCGGTTACAGTACTGAATAAACCAGCAATTAGTAAAAATATATCCACTATGATTTTTAATTTTATTTTAAGTTTCATTTTTTATTTACCTCTCTATATCTTTATTATTGATTATTGCTATTATTGTTATGGTTTTGCCTTTGATGAAAATTGTCTTCATTATTAACAAGGGAATTTTGATGTGTCTGGTTATGACGGTAATTATATTCAAAGCGGTTATCTTCACTGCAGTCTTTATTTTTATGATTATAACTATACTGCCAGGAGTAATTATTTTTTTCGAGTTCGCAATTATTATTTTCTTCATTCTTTCTGAAAGTATTATTATGCCGGTATCTGTTTTCCCCGGCTAAATAATTTTTATTATTTTTATTACATTTAAGTTGAATTGCAGAGTCTTCCCAGCTGGAATTTACTAATGGAATTAACTGGTTTTCCGTATCAGCGTCTGCAGTATCCATTTTTACCTGCTCTTTCTGGAAAGCATAAATGGAACCTGCGCCACCAAGAATAAGAAAAGCTGTAATTATTATTCCGGTAATAATTTTTTTAATCATCTAAAACCCCCATTAAAATATTCTTTTTATATATAAACGAAAAAATTTACAATTTTGTTAGTTTCAATGAATAAATTATGGGAAAATGCCAGGATGTCATCGATGTGATATTAAGTTTCAGCAGGATATTAAATCTGTTCCCCTTTACTTGAAAGGATAATTTTTTCTTTTGTAAGAAGCGGTAAAAAGCAGAGAATGACTATCCAGAATACTATAACCCCTATAAGGTACCACATGGTGAAGGACCAGGAGACGAGGTCTATTTTTCCCGTGGCCAGCCCCAGGGGAATTCCCATCATTAAACCAAATCCTATTACAAATGAGGGTGCTATTGCTATATCGGGATTGTCTGCCAGTGAAAGGAGAACAATAAGGAGAGTCAATCCGAAGAAGAGAAGGGGATTTATGATAAGACCTATAATTAACGAAGGGATGGGTAATATGATATCTCCTGTAGCAGGCCTTATCGCAGTAAAATTTATTGTAAGAAGAACAATTGAAGTGGAGATAGTAGAAATAACAAACCCGGGAAGAAAAATATTCAGGCTCTTACCCAGAAGGATTTCTCCTGCAGTAAGCGGGGTGGCAAGCAGGGAAGTGATGACTCCGCTTACTTTTTCTTTAACCAGGGGAAGACTGGCAAAAGACCAGATAAATGAAATTAATACGAAAACTGGAAGAAAGTAAGCCGTAACGCTTATTATTATTTCAAGTATGGGTCTTGCTGCCGGATGGGATATCCATTCCTTTTGTTTTAAAATAATGCTTATGGTTAATGCGGCAGCAATGGTTACAGCAGCAAATATTATGGTTACTATAAGGAAAGCATTTGTTTTCCTTAGTTCTGTGAAATCTCTCTTTAAAATAAGATTTGTTCTTTTCAAATCAAACTCCTAACCTGACAGTACTATTCTTTCCTTTGTAAGACGGCGCATTAGGAATATAGAAATAATGATAATTACAGCAGCTATCCCGAGATTAATTGCGGTAAAAGTCCAGGAAGTAATTTCCAGAACATGATGAATTGAAAGGTTAATCATAACGTTTGCAAAAACCGGTAGAAAAATCTGGACGATAATATTACCGTTGGCGGCTCTGCTGGTCAGCCCTACAAGGTGGGAAAGCAGGCTGAGACTCAGAAAAATAAGCGGAATAATTATAAAAGTGCTGACTGCTGTCCAGGGATTGAATATAAAGCCTATTTCAGGAATAAAATAAATATAGTTGATAACAATCATAACCAGAATCGTGAGAAACTCTCCAACAATCAGTCCCGGTATAAAAGTGGCTATACTCTTGGCTGCCCAGATACTTCCAGCTTTAAGAGGGGTAGCAAGTAGTGATTCAATATTGCCGCGGGTTTTTTCCCTGGTTATGGATTGGAATGCGAATGCATTTAAATTTACACCTACGCCGATAGTACATGTAGAATACATAATCACACCGAGATATGTCTCCAGAAGAGATATATCAGTAAGCTCTTTTTCCATTTCAGGGGAAATGGAAATTATGCTAAATATTGCTGTAATACCCACAACACATATTAACGTTATAATAATATAGATAATAAGCGGGATCTTAAAATGAATATTATTTTTAATGCTGGTTTTTATTATTAAACTTGTATATCTCATGATGGCTCTGCCTCTTTTAAGATTGTAGAATACAATTCTTCCAGTGATGCTTCTTTCTTTACTGCTTCTTCAATTTTTACCCCCCGGCTGTTAAGAAAGCTTATTATCTCTGACACCCCGGTTCCTTCCGTGGGTGAAAAGATAAGCATTTCATCCATTTTTTCCTTTAACCCCAGCTCCGGAAGGCTTTTTATTTCTAACTCAAGTGATTCCGGAATAGGTTGCCTGGTTTTTATTTCAACCATGCCTTTTCCCATTCCCTGCCGCAGACTTTTAAGTTCACCATAGAGCTTTATTTTACCCCTGTCTATCAGGGCGATGCGGTTACAGATACGCTGCACTTCATCAAGATTGTGGGAGCTTAGAAAAATAGTCTTATTTTCCTTACGGGCTATGTTAATCATTATCTGTCTTATTTCTATCTGCCCTGAAGGGTCAACTCCTGCAGTGGGCTCGTCAAGGATAAGAACTTCCGGGTCATGGACCATTGACCTGGCTAAAGCCAACCGCTGCCTCATTCCCCTTGAATAGGTTTTTACCATATCTCTGGCTCTGTCATCAAGATTTACTATTTTTAGAAGACTACCTATCCTTTCTTCAGCTTCTGATACACCGTATATACGGGTATAAAAAGCCATGTTATCCTCTGCTGTCATATTTTCGTATAATCCATCGGAATCAAGCACAAATCCTATTTTTCTTCTGGTTTCGCTTAAATTGATATTCTTTCCAAGAACCTCTACATTACCGGAATCTGCCTGCAGAAGGCCGAGAAGTATCCTTATGGTAGTTGTTTTGCCAGCGCCATTCGGACCGAGGTAACCAAAGATGTCACTTTTTCCTGCAGTGAAGCTTATATCCTTTAAGACCTCGCGGTCTCCAAGCGCTTTTTTAACATTTTTTATACTTATTACAGGTTGCATTTTAATATCCTTATTTCTATTTATTAAATTTTATTGCTTTTTATAATAATCTTTATTTATATATAAATCTATATACTGGTAAGTATATGTTACTATTATTTTTTTTAAGTTCAGTCTGATATAAACTCTATAGCTTTTTTTAAATCTTTTTATTTAAACGCTTCCGGATTAAAACAATCCAGAGGGAAAGCAGCAATAAGCCAATGGCTCCAATATATAGGATTCCCCTGTCTCCTTCATTAAATTCAAGAATAGGGGTCAGTAGTATCCAGAATAGAATTGAACCATAAATAAATGAGATAAGATGCTTCTTTTTAGCATCTTTATTAAATATTTGTAAAACCAGGAAAAGAATTAGAAGTATGAATAATAATGCCTGAACAGTTAGGGTTATCTCTGCTCTTATATTTAGAAAGGCCAAAAAATTTGTCAGCAACAGGTTTGTTGCCTGAAACAAAAAACCTATCAGGCCAAATAAAAATACAGGAAGTATATATATTTTTTTAAAATTTAACTTAACCTTCCTGCTTAAGTATGCACCAAAGACCAGGCCTGCTACCAGAATGAAAGTTAAAACAAGGGTGGTTATATCCGGTTTGTATATGCCGGAATAATTTTTGCTGAAACCTATAGAAATTAATCCCCATAAAAATACAGCGGTAAAACTGCAGATAAAAAAGATCAGGCCTTTCTTTCCCAGGATGGGCCTGTATTTATACTCAGGCCAGCTAATTTCGGTTATTAATATAGGTATAAAAGTACTCATGGTTCCATGAAATATAACAAGCATTATAGTCCAGCTCCATTGGACTCCAAAATAGGTGCCATACCCCGATAATGCATTTAGGTCTTCCCATCCCGGATTAAAAAAAGACTGGACCATAAGACCTTCTTCAATTATTCCATAGGAAATGAGCAGGAAAATGATACCCCACCCCAGTTTCCATCTTGCATTTAGCTCTCTTATAAGAAGGGCTCCTCCTCCATAAAGTAAAGTAAGGACTATAAGGCTTATGGGATTTATAAACTCCAATGGCGTAGTTGATCCGGAAAGAACCTCTCCAAATATAGGCGGAATAAATAATAGAAACAGCAGGATCTTTATTTTTGTTTTAAAGTATGATTCTGATTTAATTATTTTATTACCCGTTATATCCGTATTATAAGTTTGATAGACTGGATAATATGATTGTTATTCAATGATACATGAATTATTTAATAAAAAGAAGTTTTTAATTTTCATTCAGCTGCATTGGAAAAGAGGATTAAAGCATTTGACATAAAAATAATTAATTTCTAAACTTGAAAATTAAGTGATATAGAATTAAATAATAATACCAATAAGTATATGTCCATTATTATAATTAGGAACCTAACCAAAATTTATAGCAGTGGAAAGGGTGTTTTTGACCTATCGTTTAAAATTAATGAGGGTGAAGCATTCGGCTATCTTGGGCCGAATGCGGCCGGTAAAACTACTACAATAAGGGTTATGTTAGGATTTTTAAATGCAGATAATGGAAGCTGCAGGGTAGGAGAGCTGGATTGCAGGAAGCAGGCTGCCAGGATTCAAGAAAATATGGGTTATATACCTGGCGAGGCTGCCTTTTTTGACGGGATGACGGGGATGGAGTTTCTTAATTTTATGGCAGCAATGAGGGGTTTGAAAGACCGGTTAAGAACTGATTCGCTGATATCCCGGCTGGAGCTGGACACTTCCGGTAAAATACGGAGGATGTCTAAAGGAATGAAGCAGAAACTTGCTATTGTTGCAGCTTTTATGCATGACCCCGCCATATACGTGCTGGATGAGCCGACTATAGGACTGGATCCTTTAATGAGGAATATTTTCATAGAATTAATCCTGGAAGAAAAAAGCAGGGGTAAGACCATATTTATGTCTTCCCACAACTTTGATGAAATCGAACGCACCTGTGATAGGGCAGGCATTATCAGAGAGGGCAAACTTGTTGCAGTTGAGGATATAAATTCCCTGAAAGCCGCTCGGCGAAAGGTTATTACAGTAACAGTTGCTTCAGATGAAGATATCAGGAAATTAAAAGAAAGTGGTCTGGATATTGAGAATATCTCGGGTAATCATATTGATGTGGTGGTAAGAGATAATTTTGATGGTTTTATTGCAGGTCTTAACAAATGTAGGGTGCGGGGACTTGATATAAAGACACAGAGTCTGGAACAGGTATTTTTGAAATATTACGGGCAGGAAAAGGTAGAAGAATGAGTTTTGCACTATTTAAAACCACAACAAGGGCAAACTGGGTGACAGGTGTAGTTATTTTATTGGTGATGATTATGTATTTAGCTATAATCATTCCCATGTATGACCTTGAAATTGAAAAAATGATTGGACTGCTTCCGGAGGGGCTGGCAAATGCTATGGGTTATTCCGAAGTTTTTACTGGCCTGACAGGATTTATCGCCAGTTACTATTATTGTTTTCTTATCATTATGTTCCCAATGATTTATTGTATTATAGTTGCAAATGCTCTTGTTGCCAGATATGTTGACAGGGGTTCAATGGCGTATCTGCTTTCAACTCCCAATACACGGCTTAAGATTATAACCACTCAGGCAGCCTATATGCTTGTGTCTGTAACTCTGCTATTCGGGGTTGTAACTGTTATTGGTATTGGTATGAGTGAGGCGATGTTTCCCGGAGAGCTTGATATTAAGGGGTTTTTACTGCTGAATCTTGGTGCAATGTTTGCATTTTATGTTATAAGCGGGATATCTTTCCTATCTTCCTGCATCTTTAATGAAACAAAATATTCTCTTGCTTTAGGTGGGGGTATCCCGGTACTGTTTCTCGTAATAAATATGTTATCCAATGTAAACCCTGATTATAAATGGATTGGCAACTTCTCTTTGTTTGCTCTATACAGGCCTGCTGATATTATTGAGCGTGCACCTTTTACTTTTGTAGCGTTTATTATCCTTATTTTAATTGCTGCTGTCCTGTATGGTAGTGCAATTGTTATTTTTAACCGCAGGAATCTACCGGTTTGATTTTTTACTTTTCTTTAAATGGAATTTACTTATTTAAAAATTATAAGTGCTCTTCATTGTCTTAGGATTGGGAGTTAAAGCAGTCTGTTTTTATAAATGATTCCGGTTGATTATTATTGTGTAAAATAATACATATCTTTTTACTTATTTTTATTGTGTAGTATAATGTGATAATAGAAGTTAAAGAAGTCAAAAGTAATTATAAGGAGATAAATAATGTCCAGGATAAATATATCTATTCCAGATGATACATTGAAGAAGTTAGATAGATATAGATACTTAATAAATTCAACAAGATCGGGACTGATAAGAGAAGCAATTAGGAGTTATTTTACTGAATTGGAAGGAAAAATTCTGGAAGAAAGAAAAAAGAAAGCAGTTAAAGATATAGTAAAAATGAGAGATAAGCTTGGAGAGGAACTTAAGGGCTGGGATTCTACTGCTGACATCAGGAAATTAAGGAATGAAAAGCGGAAAGGTTAGCCGGGATAAAATGGATTATAAGGAAAATGGAGAACAATTAGATAGAAATGTTTTTTTAGTTTCCGAAAGCTCTATAAATTCCTTTAACAAAGGGGAATTATTGATACTGGATACTTCGGTTATTGTAAAGTGGTTTTTTAAGGATAACGAAAATAGAAAAGAAAAAGCAGATATTATTTTAAGCATGTATATGGATAATAAAATTAAAATAATAGCACCCGAACTGGCTGTATTTGAGATGGCGAATGTTTTAAAAAGTAAACTTAACAAATATAGAAGTGAACAGTTAGAAATAATTGATAAGTTATATAACATGGGGATAATATTTTACATCGATGTGGAAATATTAAAGGGAGCGGTAAAAATAGCAATTGATATTAAGGAAAGCGTTTATGATGGTATATTTTTGGCAACTGCAGAGTATTTTAATGGAAAATTTATAACCGATGACAATAGATTATTTCTTAATTACAAAAATTATAAGAAGAAAAAGATCCAGATTATTACGTTAAATAATTATACATATTAAGAAATTTATCCCCTTATTTTTAAAGTCCTTTAAAATATTCAATGGTAAATTGGGGATGTATGGTGTTATAAAATGATACGATTAAATTAAGCTTCATTTCAATTTTTTCATACTGCTCCGAAACTGTAAAAAGAACTTCATTTCCCATAAAAATATTTTCTGCAAAAGAGTTAAAATCATTTTCCATAGTTGACTGGGCATATTCGTATAAAAATCCTGACTCATGTAATTCTGAACTGAAATCCTTTGATGCCTTTCCTTCTTTAATTGCGCCTGACCCGCCGGTTGATTCATCAAAATATTCAAATCCTTCAGGATTAATATCCCTCCATTGTTTTTCATTAAATAAATACCCATAGTTTCTAAGTAATATGCTGGAAAATTCGTGGTGGAATGATTCCTCTATATAGGCATTGGTATAGCTTGTAGCCACGCCATTGTTGGTTAAATAAACTGCATCTATTGAATTTGTTCCACCGTAGTCGGCTCCAAAAAAATTCATGGATTTTAATACATATACATTTTTCAGGTTGTAATTTAAAATTTCTATGGGATATTTATGAAGAGCAGCTATTACTATATTTTTTGATCTTTCCATTTCTCCTTCAGGTAAACTTTCTGCTTTTGCGTTAATTGGGGATTTGTACCATTCATCCGGAAAGGTATTTTCATCGGCGGTAAAGAGTATATCATTTTTAGAAAATGAATTTATCCACTGGAAAAGATCGTATTCTTTCTTTATTTCACTATCATCGTTTAATAAGCTTTCCAGATAATTTTTTTCAAGGGATTCCAGGTATTGCCTGAATTCAAGTGAATAATTCTTTTCTATTTCATCCAGCTTTTTTAGAATTGCGCCTGTAAATTTTACTGGCGATTCTTCTTCATCCGCGGTTTCTTCGGAAGGTTCCTGTACTCCAATTTCTTCTCCCGTAAATTCCTCTACTGAGACCTCTTCATAATATTCAAAAGATTCAGCATCTCCTGCCTCTTTTTCCGCGTCCTCTATTGCAGTAAAAATAGTATCGCAGGAGAGAGTAAAACTTGAAATTACCACTAATGTTGAAATCAGTATGAAGGAATATATTTTTTTATTTAATATCATAGTAACTTCTCCTAAAGCTTAATCATCTTATTGATATAAATAAGATAAAATCTAGTTGTTATACCAGACAATCAGACTTATATCTTCCCTTGCATATTCTCTTGCATCTATCTGGGAGTCTCCATCTGAAGAATCATTTGTGTAAAATATTTTAAATTTTAACATCTTGTTTCCACATCTGGGGTCTATTGTATCCCTGATTATTTCTTCCAGATACTCGGAGACAACTATATCCATGTTTCCGGTGCAATCTTCCTTTACGATAACCCCGCTGCCCAGACTATAACTGTCAAGCTGCGTGAAATGGTACAGGTTCATAACTTTTATGCAGTTTCCCTTAAATGAAGGGTCTCCATAAATAGTCGGGTTTCTGAGTGCGAGTGTGGCGGATACTATTTCTTTACCAATTAAACCGGTGGTGTCAAAATCAAAAAATCCCCTTACATCCATATTCTGTATTGAGTCACCGATTATAACCGATTCATAGTTTATGCCATCATTTTTAATTGCATATCCAATATTTACGGGACTTAAGATTACATAGGGGCGCAGCAGTGCTTCCATTTCTACTGACTGTATCAAATCCTGGAGATTTGATGTCATTAAGTCGGGGGCTTCTACATCTTCTTCCAGTTCACATTCCCAGCACAGGTCTAAACTAGCAGTGGCACTTCCTTCTGAATTGGTAGCGGTGGCTATAAGCTTATAGGTATCTTCGGGATTATAGAGATTAACCTGACATTTTCCTTCCCCCCAGGCACTATTACTGTCATCTTTTAAAAACTCTACTTCCGGCTGAGGGTTTCCTGTAATTATGGCCTCTATTCTGTAGTAACAGACATCATCTTCTTCTGAATATAGCGGTCCTTCATAAATACTTAGTTCTATAGCGGGCGCTTCCTTTGATTCACTGGTTTCTTCTTCATCATTTTCGCCAGCTTCTTCCTTCTGCTCTTTATCTGATGTTGGTTCTTCCGGTTCCTCTTTATCCCCGTTTTCATCACTAGATTCCTCTTTACTGGTTTCTTCACCATCAGGGGTTTCTTCTCCCTCTTCTTCATCTCCTCCTTCCCCTTCAGCTTCTTCAGTTGCGGCCTCTTCTGATACCTCATCCTGCGGTTCGGTTCCATTGCAGCCTGCAAGCTGGAAGCATATAATCACTGATATGAGAAGTAGTACAAGAGGTAAATAGAAAGATTTTTGCATAATTAAAATCTCCTTGAATAAAAATTTTTAAAAATGCCCGGATGTGCAGAATAGTGTTTATTTTTAACTAAAGGAATATTATATATCTTTTTTTATATTAATATAAGGAAAGGGTAAATCTCCAGGTTCAATCTGGATATTTTACTGTGGGATAATTTGAATTGAAAAGCAGAATTTATTGCTGTAAAATTCAGGTGATAAGGGGAGCGTAATTATTTTTAAAAAGCGGACTGATATGAAAATAAAATATATATTATCTTTCTTTATTGCTGTGGTATTATTTTTAAGTTTATCTTTTTATTCCTGCACGTATTTTTTACCCGGAGATGAAGAATCCGGGGATATAGAAATAAAAGATTCTGAAGATACAGCTATAGAAGCGCCTGGCGGTGAAGAAGACGAACCGGAATCTACAGTAGCCGGTGAAGATAAAAAAGAAGAAGAGGGGAAAGAGGCCCCGGAGGATTTAGATGAGCAGGAAGAAGAAAAGGATATAATAGTAGAAAGCCCCCGGCCCAGTCAGGTTATTTCAAGCCCTCTTATAATTACAGGAGAAGCAAGGGGGACCTGGTTTTTTGAGGCTAATTTTCCCGTTAGGCTTCTGGACGGGAGTGGAGAGGAGATCGCAGTTCATTATGCTGAGGCGCTTAATGATTGGATGACGGAAGATTTCGTACCGTTCAGAGCAGAGATTGAATTTGAAAGACCTGCTACGGAAATAGGATATCTGGTTTTAGAAAAAGACAACCCTTCCGACCTTCGTGAATATGATGATGAGCTCATAATACCGGTTCGTTTTGAACAGTAAATATAAATTTTTCCTATACAGCCACCCACCGATAATGGAAAGGATAGAAGCGGCAAAAAATCCTGGTTAGGTAACATCTATTTTTTCATCTCTGGCCTTAATTAAAAGCCACTGCTCCTTATCATTCTGCATGCCGGTCCTTATAAGGTAGTAGCCCCCTTTTATTTTCCCGCCCTTAAGCCAGATTTCAATTTTCCCTTCACTTAAGGATTTTTTCATATCAGTGTCTTCTTCTTCTTTATTCTTCCTTAAATTTATATAAGTGCCCCTGTCCCATATGATTACCGCACCGGCGCCATACTGCCCTTCAGGTATAACTCCTTCAAAATCTGAATATTCAAGCGGGTGGTCCTCTGTGCGGACAGCAAGCCGTTTTGTTCCGAGAGCTTCCGGAGGGCCTTTGGGGACTGCCCAGGAAGCAAGAGCGTCTTCTACCTCCAGTCTAAAATCATAATGGAAGTTTGTAGCAAAGTGTTTCTGGATGACAAAGATTGGTTCTTTTCCTGATGGCTTGCGTTTACCTCCTCCGGATTCCGGTGTTTTTTTAAATTCACTACTGTCCAGGTAACTTTTAAGTTCATCTTTTATCATAGGACAATTATATCAAAAAAAATAATTGTTAAGGAATAAAAGTGTATATAAATATTTTAGATATATACTTAAGATAAAGCTTTTATGATGTCATCAGCAAACTTTTCTATATTTTTGTGGTTTATTTTTGATATTGTTTCGGTGGTTTTAAATGCTTTCTGTATTATTTTTCTAATCATTGGATTAAGCTTATCCCAGATTATCTCATATCCAAAATATCCTTTTAATACTGCCTTTTTTAGCAGCTCCTCAGGAAACCCCTTTTTTATTTCATCTTCCCATCCATCATCTGCGCCGCACATAAAAATGGCGGTTTTTTTATTAAGAAGGGTATTTAGATTTCTTTTTACAAACTTTCTTACTGCGGAATTCATTCTGAAGGCGATAAATGAGCCGCCTACTGCAATAAGGTCGTAGTCTTCAGGATCTACTCTTTTATTTTTTTTGAGATCCACAGGGTCAACCTCATAATTTTTTTTCTTTAGAATCCCTGCAAGGATGCTGGCGCATTTTTCCGTGGTTCCGTATGTCGAGCCGTAGGCAATGAGTATTTTCATGTTTGCCTCCTGTATTTAAAATTATCCAGTTGTAATAAATTAAATTTTTTTTATAATCTTACGCTTTAAATTCCCTGGAGATTGCGTAGGCTGTGTATCCGCCAAAACCGCTATTTATAATAAGCCAGGGCAAGCAGAAATAAGCCACCCCCAAAAATGAACCGTGGACAACCGGTGAAACTGGCATTGGTGACCTGTAAAAAAATAGCATTGCAAGTAAGGTCAGGATAAAATTTACAATACCCGTTAGCATACCTGCTATTATTGACTTTAATCTTACACTGACCCTGTAAGGCAGGAATCTAAAGGCAACATCCGCGGAAAGACCGATTAGAAGCCCTACGATAGCCCATCCAAACACCGCCCATATACCTCTTAATACCTGAAACTGAACAGAGTGCCATTCGTAATAGTACTCTACAAAAAAGCATATAACGGCATATGGTATAAAGATCATTGTGCCAATGCCAAATTTTTTAAAAAGTAGAATTGGCAGAATTATAATTATTGCTGTAAAATAGCCAGTCATATAAATGAAGAACATGCCTATTCCGGTAACCTCGCCCATTTTTCCAAATCCTATGGTTGCTGTACCGGCAAAGTAGTCAAAAAAGTAAGTTCCCAGTGCATGAACTACCATTACTAAAAAACTAAAGAGTATAATGGTTTGCCACATACTAAGTTTCCATTTATGCTGATTTTCCATATTAACCTTCCTCATTGTCAATTGAATTGAAAATATAGAAATATTTTACCCGAAAATATTTTATTTAACCAGTGACTTGTGCAAGTCACTGTTATTCCGGAAAGGCAGGCCGGTTAAATTGCACGTTAATATTTAATTTCATTTTTTTATTGAAGTATTAAAAATCTTAGAGATAATAGTATTTGAGTTTAACAAAGAAATTATTTGGAGTATTTGCTAATAGGGCTAAATTTAAAGAATATATATCATGATAAATTCATATATCTTCGGTAGCGTAACGGTAGATAATCAAAAATTTATAAAAGATCTGATTATCTTCCCTGACCATATAGCCGCAGACTGGAGGAGAAAGTCGGGTCATTTCCTGGCGGAGGATGATATTTTAGAAATAATGGAATACAGGCCCCGGCTATTAATCATTGGTACAGGCGCATACGGGCTTATGAAAGTAAGTGATAAATTAATAGAGAAATTAAAGGTTATGCGGATAGAATTTAAAGCTATGAAAACTTCTGAAGCAGTAGAAGAATATAACAGGAACTGTATGGAGGAAAAGGTCGTGTGCGCATTGCATTTAACGTGTTAAAAAATTAAACTTGTTTAAGTTAGTAATTTACAGGGGGTTATCCTGATATGAACGTATTAATAAGGAAAGAAGAAAAAAAAGATTATAAAGACATTTACCTAGTAAATAAATTAGCTTTCGGTCAGGAAAATGAAAGTAGGCTTGTTGAAAGGATAAGAGAGGGCAGCAGTTTTATTCCCGAACTCTCGCTTGTTGCCGAAGCAAGTGGCAAAGTTGTCGGCCATATTCTTTTTTCGGAGATAAAAATTTCTGGAAGTTCCGTTTTTAAATCACTCATGCTTGCGCCCATAGCGGTTATCCCCGGGCTGCAGAGACGGGGGATTGGTACAAAAATGATTAAGAGTGGAATGGAATTAGCTACGGAGCTTGGATATGATTCAATAGTCGTTGTGGGCCATAAAGACTATTACCTCAGATTCGGTTTTAAGAGAGCTTCACAGTGGGATATAAAATTTCCTTTTGAAGTGCCGGATGAGGCGTTTATGGCTATTGAACTGGCCGGGGGTGCGCTTGAGGGAAAAAGCGGGACCGTAATCTATCCGGATGAATTCAAGGAAGAGTAGCGGGTTTATAGATTGATATGAAAAGATTAATAATAACTGTTTTTTCAATTATTTCCATCTTGTTTGGATTGTGCGGGTCGGTTCTTTCTTTTGGAGGCATTATAGTTTTAAACTCGCATGAGGAAGATTTTGATAACGTCCACAGTCTTGCTCTTTCAGTTTCTGAAGCTACCAGTGATGTTGCAGGAGTGCTTGAAAATTCCGGGGTGACTACCGGTAATATTGAGGAGAGTTTACTGACTGCCGGGGATACATTAAGCTATGCTTCGGAGATATCCTATGATTCAGGGATGGCTTTCAGTGAAATTGCAGATATAGTGTCTTTTGAAATTCTTGGATTTAAGCCCCTTGAGGATGCGGAGGACTACTTTAGCGATATAGGGGATAACCTTATTACTCTTTCCGGAGAGCTTGAGGCAACCCAGGAAAATATTGAGACCAATGCTTCCGATGTTGAAAGAACAGGGGATGAGCTTGTAGAGATATCGGAGGACCTTAAGGAAATATCAGACTTGTTTGACAGGACAATAGATTCATTCAGTATCTATAACATTGTTTCAGCCCTTAAGTATCTCTTAATTTATGTAAGTGTGCTTAATATAATTTTTATTTTTAACGGTATCATGTTTTTAATGCTTAGAAGGTAGCCGGGATGGAATATGAAGAGAGTTTTATTGCTTTTATGTATTATATTTATAGCAGGGTTAATTATTTGTACAGGGTGCGGTGATACGGCTATGGAAGAAAAAACCGGTGATGATTATATAGGGGAAGATGCTGGAAGCTATGAGGAAGCAGTGGTTGGCGGCGGATGCTTCTGGGGTATGGAGGCAGTATTTGAAAAGCTTAAGGGAGTAAAAGCCGTTGAGTCCGGATATGCGGGCGGAACGGTTAAGAGTCCTACTTACGAGGAGGTCTCGGCCGGGGATACCGGGCATGCCGAGGTGATAAGGATTAAATATGACCCGGAAGTTATAAGCTATAGGAAGCTGCTTGAAGTATTTTTTTATATTCATGACCCCACGACACCGGACAGGCAGGGAAATGATAGGGGGTCACAATATCGTTCTATTATATTGTATGAGGGCGAGAGTCAGGAGCAGACTGCAATGAAGTTGATTGAGGAGCTTGAAGAGGGTAAGGTTTATGGCGATCCAATTGTTACAGAGGTTAAGCCACTTGATACCTTTTACCTGGCAGAGGATTACCACCAGGATTATTATGCAGGTAATGAGGGTGGGTCATATTGTCAGCTGGTTATATCTCCAAAAATTGAAAGGTTACAGGAGAGGTTTAGGGAGCTGTTGAAATAATAGGGTTTTGTGGTTTGTTTGGGAGTGGTGGTAATGTATGAATTGGTATATAACTCGGCTTACAGGCTAACTCCAATTATTTTTTATCTTATAAGCCGGCTAAATAGGGTATATTTCTTAAGGTGTCCTTACAGTTTTTACACTGCACAGGCTAAATTGTACAAGGTTAATTATACAGGGGATAGGTATTTTTACAATTTATTTTTTCTATTTAGTACAAGAATTATTTTAGGAAAAATTAAATTGAGTATTTAATAGATAGTTGGTTATTCTCCAACTATCTTCTTAGTGTATGAAATATCAACTTATGGGCATATTTATTAAAGATATTCTTAAAGTTACTTAATTCCTTTATGGCCTGGTTCTAAATTCATCAATTACAATTTTTAATAAAAATAGTTAAAATATGTAAGAAGTTGTAAAAATGTTAGAATATAAAAAAAGGAAAAGTATATTTATGGCTTTATTCAAAATAAAAAACGGAATAGCAAAAAAAATAGTTGTAAAAAATTTAGGTTTAGAGAAAGATCTTCAATTACTATTTGAAAATAATCTGGAAGAATTATTAAATATCACATTTTTAGCTAGAGAATATTCAACTAGTTTTGGGGGTAGAATTGATACTTTGGGGATAGATAGAAATGGTTCACCGGTAATCATTGAATACAAAAAGACACAAAATGATAATGTAATAAACCAAGGTCTTTCTTACTTACGATGGCTTTTAGACCATAAATCAGATTTTGATATTTTATGTAGAAAAAATGAAATCAAAATTGATATTGATTGGGATTCACCAAGAGTAATTTGTATTGCTGAAAACTATAATAAGTTTGACCTTGATACTGCAGATATCTTACCAATAAATATTGAGCTACTAAGATATAGAATTTACGATAATAATATTTTGCATCTAGAACCTGATAATTATCAAAAGATTAAAATTTCTATGTCTGGAATTACAAAAAAAGCAAAAAAGCAAAAAGAAAAACAAAAGATATTTCAAAAAACTTATTCAATAAATGATCATATTAATAAAGCTAGTAAGAAAACCGGTTCGCTTTTTTATAAATTAAGAGAGAATATCACCTCTTTGGATGAAAGCATAATTGAAGAACCGAAAGCTAAATACATTGCTTATAAAACATCTACCAATTTTGTTGATGTTGTAATTAAAGTATCTTCTTTAAAAATATTTCTTAATATGAAAAGTGGTCAGCTAGAAGATCCTGAAGGTCTAGCAAGAGATTTGACCAAACCTAAGCCAATTGGACATTGGGGAAATGGTGATTATGAGGTGAAAATTGAAAAAGAATCAGATCTGGAAAAAGTTTTTTACCTAATAAAGCAAAGTTATAATTTTAATAAATAAAAAAATATATGAGCAAATACGATAAATTAAAATATTTTAAAGAAATAAAAGCAAGAGCAGAGCATCCTCTTACAATAAGAAAAAGAATAAGATCAAAAAAAGATATTGAAAATAAAAAATAATATCCTTTAATTCCTTAAAAAAACGGTTTGGGATTTTGTTATTTAGGCAAGACACTTTATAAATAATAGATAAAGTATTTAAAAATGGAAAGTTATTTTACAATAGAAAATATTTTAAAGATACTCATTCACAATGGGAAAATTGACGTGATAGAGTTAAGGCAATTTGCAAATACTTATATAAAGCTGATGTCTTATTTTTTGTAATTTTATTATGTTATTAGATAAATTTGAAAAATTTTTAGAGTCAGTAGATCTTAAATATTATAGACTAAAGTATAGTAATATTAAAATTGTTGAAATGGACTTGTCTAAGGATATCCAAGCTATAGAACTTTTATATAAAGTGTATTGGGATGAGAAAACGTTTCTTACATTTGAAGATTTCTATATGAGATATATAAAAGAGAAAGCAAAGCTTTTAGAAAAATTTAGAGAAAAGTCAACAATATGCAAAGATTGCTTTTACCGTGGCATTGAGGCAAGAATTTATAGAACTTGGGCAGGATTAATAACACAAATACATGCTGGATACGTAGCTGAGTCTGTTTTTGGGGAAGGTTCAGTCTCTATGTCTGCAGAACTAGATAGT
>Ga0315543_1001678_pt1 | contig 23218 bp, 18 predicted proteins | sample SalMarSW160210MG_2_FD_203098 | JGI IMG/M metagenome (GOLD analysis project Ga0315543, IMG submission 203098) | Salt marsh sediment microbial communities from the Plum Island Ecosystem LTER, Massachusetts, United States - Salt Marsh Sediment SW1601-210 ... | reverse complement strand
GAATGATCTCAGTGGATGATTCAAAAAGTGGTCTTATGCCAACCGATGAGACGGTAAAGCCGCTGGAATTATTTGCCAATTTTATTTCTCAAGTTTTATTTCGAAGGGAATTAGTTAAAACGATACAGGAATCTGAGGGAAAATATAGGTCACTTATAGAATCCAGTGAAGATCCTATATATCTTATAGATAAAAATCTCAACTATCTTCATGCCAACAAGAAACTTTTATCATGGTATGGTAAACCGTTAGAGAAAATTATAGGGCAAAATTATTCTAAATTTCATTCTCCGGAACAAACAATAAAATTTTCTACAAAAGTGGAACAGGTACTTAAATGTGGTAAGCCAACCTTTTATGAGCACGAAAGTAAGATAGATAAGAGGCATTTCTTAAGAACATTAAGCCCGGTTATAGATCAAAAAACAGGGAAAACAACTGCCGTCACGGTATACTCTAAAGATATAACAAATCTTAAGAAAATAGAAAAAGAATTAAAGCAACGTGTGACTCAAGCAGCGATGATCTATAAAGTAGGTCAACAAATCAGCAGTGAGCTGGAACTTAGTACGTTATTAACTGAAATTGTCAAAACTGTATGTAAAACATTTAATTACTATAATGTGATGTTATTTTTATTCGATAAGGAGAGGAATTGCCTCGCGAGCGAATCCATTGCGGGCGGTTATGCAAATATCTTTTCTAAGGATTATCGCATTCCCATTGGTAAGGGAATGATTGGACGTGCAGCAGAGATAGGGGAAACTCAGGTCAGTGGCGATGTCAGACATAATCCTTATTATATACGTGGAGGAGTTGAGAAAACAAAATCAGAACTGGCAGTACCAATACTGAGTGGTGAAAATATTATCGGAGTACTCGATATCCAGAGTGATAAGTTCAATTGCTTTAATGACACCGATGTAACTGCTATGAAGACTCTTAGTAGTCAAATTGCCTCAGCTTTAGAGAATGCCCAATTGTATGAATCTATACAAAAAGAATTGAAAGAGAGGATCAAAGTAGAGACAGCGCTAAAAGAAAGTGAGGAGAACTACAGGTCTTTAGCCCAAAATGCATTTGATGGTATCGTAATAAATAATGAAGAGGGAGATTATGTTTATGTAAACAAAAAGTCTGTAGAATTAACTGGATACAGTATAAAAGAGCTATTAAATCTCAATATTAAGGACTTAACTCCTCCTCGTTATATTGAAAAAGTATTAAATAGATCCAAAAGAAGAATTAAAGGAGAACCTGCTGAGAATTTCTTTGAAGCAACACTAATAAGAAAAGATGGCGTAGAATTGCCAATAGAAGTGACTGCCACAAGAACAATCTGGCAAGAGAAACCTGCCGATATTGTATTTCTTCGTGATATCACTCAGCGTAAGATATTGGAGAAAGAAACACTAAAAGTCCAGAAACTTGAATCAACGGGTATCCTTGCAGGTGGTATTGCACACGATTTTAACAATATACTCACTGCAATATTAGGTAATATCACTCTTGCAAAAATGTATGCAAAACCAGAAGATAAGGTATATGATAGATTAGGAAAGGCAGAGAATGCATGTATGAGAGCAAAGGATCTGACTTAACGACTGCTCACATTTTCAAAAGGTGGTGCTCCGGTTATGGAAACCGTTTCTATTGTTAATCTTTTAAATGAGTCAGCAAATTTTGCACTTACCGGTTCCAATGTCGCTTGTAAATTCTCTATTCCCGACGATATCTGGCAGGTTGAAATTGATAAGGGGCAGATAAATCAAGTTATCAATAATTTAGTAATCAATGCAGATCAAGCTATGCCAGAGGGCGGTACTCTATTGATAATTGCTGAGAATGTTAAAATCGGGGATGATAATACCTTGCTTCTCAAACCAGGTGAGTATGTAAAAATAATTGTTGAAGACCAGGGAATTGGAATACCAGAAAAACATTTAAATAAAATATTCGACCCTTATTTTACAACAAAAACAAAAGGAAGTGGACTTGGTCTTGCAACTACTTACTCTATTATAAAAAATCATGGTGGATTAATTACAGTAGATTCTGAATTAGGAGTTGGTAGTAAATTCTTCATATATCTCCCGGCATCACTGAAAAAAGACCTTGAAAAGGGAGAAAAGGAAGAAAAACCTCTCACCGGCAAAGGTAGGATCTTGATAATGGATGATGACGAGCAGCTCAGAGAAGTCGCCGGCGATATGATTGAGCAACTTGGATATGAGACAGAATTTGCAAAAGATGGCAATGAGGCAATTGATTTGTATAAAAATGCTATGGATTTAAGTAGAACATTTGATGTTGTAATAATGGACTTAACTATACCTGGCGGTATGGGAGGAAAAAATGCTATTAAAGAGCTTTTAAAAATTGATCCTGATGCCAAAGCGATTGTATCCAGTGGATACTCCAATGACCCTATAATGTCTGAATTTGAAAAATATGGTTTTGTTGGTGTTGTTGCCAAACCATATAAAATTGAAGAGATGGGTAAAGCACTACACAAAGTGGTAATGGAATCGGAAAAATAGGTCTGTTTTGTAATACATTTTCACGTAACTCAAAGCCCATCCCGTCTCGCTCCGAAGGAGTCCCTCTGGGATAGAGATCCCTTCGGGAAAGGGATCCCTTCGGGAAATGGATCTCTATCCCAAGGGGATCTCTTTGAGATGAGACACTCCTGTTTGAGTTTCTTAATCATTTTCCCACATATCCCTGGACGGGTCTTCGTTAATCCAGTGAGCATTAATTTTTCACATACGTAAATTGGGTTTGCCTGACATATAATAATTATTAAATTTAACATCTGTTTTTTGCAGCTTAAAATTAATTAGGAGGTTTAATAGAATTATGGGTTTAATGAAAAATCTGAGAAATAACATGCACATTATCCTCTGGGCTTTGATAATTCTATTTGTCTTGAGTATGACAGTCGGAGGACTTGTTGGTGGTGCAAATATAATTGACATCATATCGGGAAAAACCAAATTACAAGGAATAGCAGGAATAGTTAATGGTAAAAAATTGGATGCTTCTCAGTTTTCCAAACTGATTCAGAATGAATTAAGCAAAATGAGAGAAAAAGGGCAGGAAGTAAATGACGTGACAATGGATAGGATATCCGAGCAGATATGGAATTCCTTTGTGGCTGAAACTTTAGTTAGTGAAGAAATAGAACGTCTTGGTTTAAAGGCTACTGACGAGGAGATTTATTATTTTCTCGTCAATAATCCACCCCAATTCCTTACCGATAATGAAGCATTTCAGACAGATGGAAAATTCGATTATCAGAAATATTTAAATGCTATTAATAATCCACAAGGTAATGAATGGTTTGGAGTAGAACAGTATATACGATCAACTATCCCATTTGAAAAAATCAGGAATTTAATTCAAAGCCAGGCAATGGTAAGTGATGAAGAAATATTATCCGACTACACTACCTCAAATGTGAATTTTGATGTAGAAACTCTCACTTTTCCATTTACAGTTGTAAAAGATGACAGTTTTTCAATTACCGAAAAGGAAATATCATCATACTATTCTGAAAACAAAGAGAAATTCTTTGTAGAAGAAACTCGCATTCTTGACTATGTTCTCTTTGATATTAAACCCTCAGCATCAGACTCAATGTCTGTATATCAGCAGGCTATGAACCTTAAAAAACGTATTGAAAATGGAGAATCATTCGAAACTGTCGCAATAGAATTTACTGAAGACCCTAGTGGAGTAAAAAGTGGCGGCGATCTTGGATGGTTTGGTAAGGGGCAAATGGTTCCTGCTTTTGAAAAAGCTGCCTTCTCTGCTAAAATTGGTAATATTACTGTCCCGGTTTTAACAAGATTCGGATATCATCTAATTAAAGTAGAAGAGAAGCGAATCAATGATGGCGAAATGCAGGTCAAAGCCCGCCATATTTTATTAAAAATAAAGCCTGGTCCGGATACACTCGAAAATATACGTTCAAAATCCAACCTTTTTGCCTTCGACGCTAATGAATATGGATTCGCTGCTGCTGCTGATAGTCATAACCTTAAAATCCAAACATCCTCCCCTATTGAAGAAAAAAGTAAATATATCACAGGGATTGGACATTTCCCACAAGCTGCATGTTTTGCCTTCTCGAATAAGCCATTAGGCTCGATTTCTGAAGTTCTAAATACAGAAAATGGTTACGTTATCTTGAAACTCGACTCAATAAATTTAGCTTCGTATAAATCAATAAACGCTGTAAAAGGTCAGATTGAATCTAGTTTATTAATAACTAAAAGAAGTGAAAAACTATCTCAAATTGCAAATGAATTTTATAATAAGCTCGACAAAGATAATAATCTTGAATCTGCCGTAAATAAAAGTCCTGAAATTAAATACACTAAACATGAATCAGTAATTTTAAATAAGACATTAAAAGGTCTAAGTAGATCAAATCTTTTAACCGGTACGATTTTAGCTCTGGAACCTGGACAAATTTCGAAACCAATAAAAGTTGGCAACCAAATGGTAATAGTTAAGTTGATTTCAAGAGCTGATATTGATGAAGAAAAATACAAAGTGGAAAAAGAAGTTATACGTGATAAACTTCTTAATATTAAAAAGAATTCTATTTATAATGATTGGGTAAAAGAATTAAAGGAAAACGCTAATATTATTGATAATCGGGAAAATATATAAAATCAAGTTACTATTTATTCTGGATTATTCACCGCACCAAAGAGGTCTCTTTTCCGAAGTTATTAAGATTAAAGTCAAGGGAAAAATAAGGCGACATATTTTGTATGTCGTGTTATCCTCGTTCCTAAGCCTATCAGCTGTGCTCGTTCCCAAGCCCCAGCTTGGGAACGAGAAAGGGAAGTTTTGAAACAATAATAATGGAAAATCAAACCTATGAGAAGTAGATATAAATTCGATGATAGTCAAAATCAGCTATATTTTGTTACCTTAACAGTTGTAGCAAAAATACCGGTATTCACGAATTCAAGATACATGAACGTATTAATTGATAACTTGAAATTTTATCGAAGAAAAGAAAGACTAAAAATATTTTACTACGTAATCATGGATAACCATATACACATGATTATCTCGCATGAAGAGAATACTGGTGGGATTATAAGAAATTACAAGAGTTATACAGCAAAGGAAATGCTGAATTATTTGAAGAAGTATGAAAGGAAGTGGATTATCTATTTGATGGAGCATTATAAGAAACAATATCCCGAAGGGATGTCTTTGACATAAGACTGAGTCGAGGTATCAATTTTGGCAGGAGGGTAGTCACCCGCAGTTAATTCAAAGCTTGGAGATGTTAAGACAGAAGGTTGAGTATATTCATTTCAACCCAGTAAAGAGGGGACTTGTATTAGAGCCAGAGGATTGGCTTTATTCCAGTGCGCGGAATTTCAGTGATAAGGAGAGTATTTTTGAGTTAGATGAGATAGAGTTGTAGGTTGTTGCGTTCCCAAGCTGGGGCTTGGGAACGAGAAGAGCCCGACGATATTAAAATTATAATCACCTGAAATCAGACTAAAATTTCAAATAAATTGCGAAAATATATGGCTGAAAATGTATCCCGAATCGCAGCCAATCTCTGTAAGCATAAATAAATCCCATATCGAAGTGGAAAGGTGATAAATATTCCTTTTTGGGTCTCGTCTTGCTGAGCTCATCTTCTTCTTGATTAAATATACCTGTCCTTTTCCATAACTCAACATACCAGGGATCATAATAAACTTCGTAATTGAAAATAATATTCTTCCTTATATCTACAGCTCCACCGAAGTAGATTTTATACATAAGAAAATCACTCTCTGAAAATTTACTCAGATACGCTCCCAAAGTATGCGAAATTCTTCCGGCATTTCCCCTTCGTGCTTTTGAATAAGTATAAGCTGCAAAAACCTCATAATACTGACTATTATCCGGCTCATTTATATCAACCCAGCCATTCTCGATATTGTCCAAATCATAATCATACCTCCCTTCGCCACTTTCCAATTCCACTTCTGAGCCAATTCTCAAATACTCTCCATAATAGAGATCAATAGTGCTATCAGGTTTACTTTTTATCCAATTATGTAAATTATCATAATGCCCTTTTTCAAATTGGAACGTTTGCTCAGTCCACTCGTATTTATCGGGAATGTGTCTCGTATGTATATGCCCACCAATAGACAAAGCGTGTTCTTTCTCCCAGCTGCCTTTTCGAAAAATCTGAATTTTGGGGCGAATATTGAAATCACCTAAAAAATAACCCGACCACTTAGAAGTTATCTGAAGTTTGTCTGTAATTCCAAATCCCCATGAAAGTCCACTGACATATAAAGCTCCTTTATCTAAGACATAGCCCGTGGGATCGTAAAAAACATCAATCTGGCGTTCCTTACCGAGACTAAATTTCTCTTTTATCTCAGATACTTTTTCTTTACCCTTTTTTAACCCATAGTCTATTCGTTCTATATCCTCTTTCTTTATTTTCAGTAAACCATAATTAGACCTGAGATGTATTTTCTCATTGTCTTCAAATATGATTGAGCCTTTTAATTTATCACCTGATTTCAAAACTATAGATACAACCTCTTGTAGAATATCTTCTCCTTTAATTTTCATTATTCCATAAGGAGTTTGAACTTCAATATTGCCGGTCTCCGGATCTTTTGAGATAACTTTTCCCGTAATTATATCACCTGATTTCAGATAAATCGCTTTTTTCTGAATATCCTGGGCAAGAAGTAACAATGAATAAATAAAAACTATCCCAACAATAAAAAATGCTCTTTTGTAATCCATATCTGTCCCTCCTTTTATTTTCAATTGGCTTGACTCAATAATAAATCAACAATAATAAATAATCAAGAAAAATTTATGCGAAAAATTTTAATTCTTTATTGCTGAATAATCAATTTAAAAATGCCCATTCGATTCCAAAAATCTTAAGACGATTTCTATAAGGCATCAAAGCTAATGTTGAAAAACTTCTTCCTTCGACATTATAAATAACATAGAAAATGTGAAAATCCCCGATATGAGCCCCGAACCTCGTTGTAAAGTTGAGCCTTTCATTTGTAAAATATTGGGTACCGGTACTTCCGTAATTCCTTAATTCTTCAAACCACGCTAAATAATTTCCGCCATTAAAGAAAAGAACTTCACCTGCCGCATATAGATGCAAATTATTGTGAAACAGACCAAGCTTTTGCAAAACTCGTCCCCATCCTTGAAATCGCAAACATCTATCAGTATTATTGGAAGGAGTAAATATAACTCTCCCCTGAATAGTAGTATTCCAAGGAAATTGTAATTTTAGATTTTCAGTAAAATATATTACATCAAGGTTTTCTATCCGGTATATTGGTAATGTATCATTAATAGTTGTTCTAAAAGGGATAAAAAAATCACTTCTAACTTTTTTGAAAGAAGAGTGGGATTTTACAAATTTCTGGTCATAGTTGAAACCCAGCGAACCAATTGAATAACTGAATCCGTTATCACCTGGAAACAGTGAGGGAGGATTCCCAAAGGGTGCTTCATATATTATAGGATAAAGCGCATAGTTTTTCTGATAGCTCAAATCAGAACTAAATTTTTGCAAAAGTGGTACTCTTAATCCTGCAAAACCAATTAACTCTTTATTTGCAATACCTACTTTTAATATATAATCAAAAAATTTGCAACTACGACTGCTACCCAAATTAGCAACAAATAGAGATTGCTTCTTATCAATACTATTCCTAAAGTACACCGTATGAGTAAGAGGAAGTAATTCTATTGAAATGCTATTTTTCTTAAATACAAAATCTTTTCTTAACAACCCCGAAAATTGACTTGCTTCCCCACTAAGGGAGAAAACATCATTATTATTCGTATTCCTGTATAGAAAACTGGAAATCTGAAGTCCGATAATCGTCGAGTCTTTATCACTCCCGCTGCTTGCTTTCATATATGAATTCGTTCGATACTCTTTATTTCTTCCAGCAAAAGTCCATACCGGATAACCCGATAAATCCAATGAAGCATTAGAAATCCCTGGCATATATTTATCATAAGCCGTACCGACATCAAGTACCCACTTATTCAAGTCTGTTCTAATATCCAGATGATAAGATTGAGATAAACTTTCACCTAATTTATATTTATCTGGGCCATATAGAGCAGTTGCGCCATCATATCCAAAATTTTCGCCGGAAAAACACCATTTTATTCTTTCAGATAGATTCCCTGCAGCTTTAGCTCTAAAGTTTAAAAAACTATAATCTCCTCTATAGTAATGAAATCCTGAGACAGTTTTATTATCTTTAGAGAAAAAAGGCGAAAAATTCAATTTTCCGGATTTCTTATCAATCTCTAGATGAAAATATCCTGGATTCATCCATGATAGAGGAACCTGACCGTACAATGGATCATTTTCAAGCATATTATTATAATACACCTTAATTGATGAAGCAGGAAGTCCTAACAATGAAAGTGCTCCCTTAAATCCCCAATCATCATAAGAAAAGACAAAGAAATCAGTTTTTTCCAGCAATTTATCACAGATATTATAGGTAATGTTTTCAGAATTAGACAGAGTATCACCCGTTATCGTTTGTCCAAATGCAGAATCGTTTTTAAAGGCGAAAAGTAAAAAGTGAAAAATGAAAAGTGAAAAGCAGGTTTTTACTAATATTCTTCTATATTTTTTAAATCTTTTAACTTCTGTCATACTATTAGCGATATTTAGCATCTATTAGCGGTTTTCTTGTCCCATTTTTACTAATATCTGAAAAATATGGAACAGCTTTTATAACCATCTGTGCAGTTACAGGTACCAATGTTATAAATATTGCAGTATTTACTACCAAATGAATTACACTAAATGCAATACCGGCAATTACGACATCAATAGTTCCTTTAAAATTGAATCCTGCTGATATGGGATAAGCCAACGAAATAAAAATATCATATATTAAAGTTAATACGAAACCTACTGCCCCAATAACAATTACATTAATCGGTTTAGGTTTCCAATTAACTAAATATTGTCTAAATAAACCACCCACTGCACCAATAAAGCTCATAGAAATCACCTGAGCGACTAACATTGGTGGAAAAAGCAAACCTGAGCCAACAGGATTCAGAGCGGAAAAAAGAAATTCCCCAATAATACCAACATAGATTCCCCTTTTCACTCCCATCAGAACACCAGACAGAAAAACCATTGCCGTAACTAGCTCAACATTTGGTACTAATGCAAGGGCATAACCTACTCCCAATACAAGAGCAATAAAAATCCCTATGAATGCAATATTTTTAATTCTATTCTTCATCTCTCAATAAAAGTCTTTGTTATAGCCGCCCCAAATGGATTTTTCCTCCAAGGGATACCTATAGGGAAGAGACTCCTTTGGGGTGGCTAAATATTTACTCATCACCTTTATAAAGAGGACGATGAAAATAATTTTTCTTTGAAGTCCAATCCCCCTCTGTATTATCAGATTCGATTTCACTCTTCATCTGATTGATTCTCGTATCCATCACATCAATAAAATAAACTATTAATGCCTCAAGAAACTCAGGTTCTTTAGGACACTGCCATTCATATTTTCCCTGATGAGAGAGAATAATATGCTCAAGTTTCAGTTTGAGAATCTCCGGGAAGTTATCAATTCTTGAAACTGCCTCAAGTAGAATATCTCTTCCCAGAACTATATGACCAATAAAATTTCCCTCATCAGTGTATGAAGTCGCCATTCCAGGCTCCAGCTCTCTTAATTTCCCAATATCATGCAACAATATTCCAGCAAGAACAAGATCTCTATTAAGGTCTGGATAATTCTCACAAATTGGCACAGCCAGGTTACTCATCGAGTGAATATGCTCAAGTAATCCACCACGGAATGGATGATGCAGTATCATCGAAGCAGGATAAATTTTTATTAAGTCTTCAAATTTTGAATAAATATCACTTACAACGGATTTCAAATACGGATTTTGTATCGATTGAATGAACTCTTGAACTTCATTCCACATTCCATCAATATTTTTCTCAGTTGTTGGAAGAAGGTCCGAAAAATCAAACCCATACTTCTTATCAATCTTGGGATCAACACACCGGATACTATCAACTTTTATCTGAATTTCTTCATTATAAGAAACGACATGGCCTTTAATTGCTACGGGATCACCTTTCTCAAAACTATCTTTTATATTCTCTACTTTATCCCAAATTTTAGCATTAATCCTTCCCGTTTTATCAACTAATATTAGATCAAGGTAATCCTTGTCCGTTTTAGTCTTTCTAAGAGACTTAATCAATACACCAAAATAACTTGATACTAAATCACCTTCATGTAGGTCTTTTATATACTTTTTACTCATAGTCTCCTCTATTTTAGCAACTAAATTAAGAAATTTATGAATCGAAAAATCAAAAAGAATTGCATATCAAGCTACAACCGTTTCCAGATTCGTCTTTAGCCGAATACTAAACGGGTTTTCTGTTAGTAGAGATGTGATATATCCTATCATTCCTTTTCCATATTGCTCTTCTTTATTTCCTAAAAACACTGTCAGGAGTGAGCTCCTGATGAAACTCAGGAATATCGTCAAGAAGAAGAAATTTAAACCAATTTGGCTTCGCGCGTCGAAAATGTCCCGTCTCAAAGAGATCCCTTTCCCGAAGGGATCTCTATCCCAGAGGGACTCCTTCGGAGCGAGACGGGATGGGATTGGGAAAAATTGGTTTGGATATCTATTATTTTTAAGTTGTGCCAAAAGTTGACCCTTTTAATAAATAGGAATTTCTTTCTAAAAGAAATTTAAACCCTGGAACTATGGAAATTAAATTTTTATCTATTACTCTCTTTTCTTCTATTACTTTTGATATGATAAAAGCCTCATTGACATCAAACTTCCTCATAAACGTAAGTAGAGACTTGTAATCAATTTTCCCATATTTAATTTCAATTGGTGTTATCTTTTTACCTATTAGTATAATATCTACTTCATTTTTATATGGGTCTCTCCAAAAAAATTCCGCTTTTAACTGATTAACTATCAACGATTCAAAAACCTTTGACCTGGAAAAAGTGTCATCTCTAAACATTAGATTGGTAGAAATAATAGATGGATAATATTTCTTTAATTTTCTCTCAACTTTTATTCTGCTTTTCGAAAAGTTATATAATTTTTTAACAAGATAGGACTCTTCGAGATAGGAAAGATAATTAGAAAGAGTCTGTCTTGAAATCTTAAGTGTATTAGCTAATTTTGAAATTTCCACAAGCTGCCCAGGCTCATCAATGATAATGTTGAGCAGTGATTCCAGGATTCTAATATCTTTAACCTTGAATAAATCTGGAATATCTCTATACAGAACTTTTTCAACAATGCTTTCTTTTATATACTTTTTTATGATATCCTTATCATGAATACCTACTAATTCCGGAAAACCTTGAATTAAAGTAAATTCATTAAATAGTTTAGAGAGTTCTCCCTTATACAATGATATCTGCTTATAATTTTTGTCTTTAAAAATGAGAAATTCTTGAAATGAAAGTTGCTCTACTAAAAATTCAAAAACTCTTCCTGCAAGTGTTTCTTTTGATTTCCTCTTTATGAACAAAGACTCTGAACCAGAAATCAATATCTTGGTTTTTCCCTTATATAAATCATATATAGTTTTAAGCTGATTTTCCCAATCCGGTACCTTTTGCAATTCATCAAGTAAAAGAAGATTTTTACCTTTCTTAAAATCCACCTCCATTATTTCTTCATACTCTTTTATAATATCTCGTAAATCCAATTCCCTGAATTCATCAAATGAGAAGTAGATTATATTCTTAGGATTCCACCCTTTATTGATATAATCTTCCACAATTTTTAACATCAAAGTTGTTTTACCAACTCTACGCAATCCTGTAAGTGCAATTATTTGTGGTAGTGGCATAAATTTTTGAATTTTTTTATAAACATCTCTTTGCTTGAATTCAATCTTAAATTTCTCTTTCCACCAGGGATTTAAATCTATTATCACTTCTCTAATTATTGTCATATTCACCTAACATAAAATCGATTTTACGTTAATTGTATTTTACTATAAATAAACAATTTTTCCAATAGGGAAATAGATTCCTTCCTAAAAACTGAAATAACCAAATCTGCTTACAGTCCACCAACCGCCGGAGACCAAACAGATTTTATTTCATCCACAATACCAAAAACATAAAAAATCTATTTCCAACTGAAATACTTATTACACAAAAATTTGTGTAAAATGAAAAATTAAATTATACGCTTCTCTAAATTAGTTTACACCCTTCTTCTCTAAAACTCTTCCACCTAAGTACTTCGCAAGAAATTTTTCCATTTCACGATAGAAATCAAAGCGATTCTCTTCATTGTGAAAGCCGTGTCCTTCGTTATCCTTAACCATATAAGGGACATCAATACCGCGTTTTTTTAACGCTGCCACCATTTGATCTGATTCATCTTTATTTACACGTGGATCATTAGCACCCTGTGCAATAAAGAGAGGAGCCTTCATCTTATCAACGTGAAAAACAGGTGAGGCGGCTTTTAGCATTTCTGTTTCAGTTTCGAGGTCACCAACCATTTCGTAAAACATCTTAAGATAGAGCTCCCAATACGGCGGTATAGTTTTCATAAAAGTCAATAGATTAGAAACACCTACATAATCCACACCACAAGCATACAAATCAGGTGTAAAAGCTAAACCTGCCAACGTGGCATATCCGCCATAAGACCCGCCATAAATACCAACTCGAGTAGAATCAGCAATACCCTGGCTAATGAGCCATTTTACACCATCTGTAACATCGTCTTGCATTGTTCTACCCCACTGTTTGAAGCTGATTTCCCAGAAGTTGCGTCCATAGCCTGTAGAACCTCTAAAGTTCATCTGCAATACGGCATAACCACGATTGGCTAAAAACTGTACTTCAGGATTAAATCCCCACCGATCACGCGCCCAGGGACCACCATGAGGATTTACAACTACGGGTAAATTTTTCACTTCTAAACCTTTAGGAACCGTTAAATAACCATGAATTGCCAATGCATCTCTGGATTGATACTCTATAGGTTTCATATCAACCATATCTTTTTCATTGAGCCATGGACTAATATCAACCAATTTTTTAAATTCTTTTGTATCACGGTTATAAAAATAGTAAGCACCACGAGATTTATCGCTATAAGTTCTTTCAAGGATTTTTTTCTCATCCTTACTCATATTACTCACTACTACTTCGTATCCTGGTAATTTTTCATCAAGTATTTCCTGTAACTCTTTTCGAGTATCATCAAAGAAATGGTAATGGCGTTTATCGGTATAAAATGCTACTCCAGTAATTACTTTTCTCTTTTTTGATCTTAACAAATTGTACACATCCACTTCAGGATGTTCAAAGATTACTTCTAACTCTTTTCCATTGGCAATATCATATTTAACAATTGCCGTTTTGTCTCGTCCTAAATTAGAGGCAGCATAAATAAATTTATCATCAAAAGTGAAATAAAGAGGTGCCAAAGTCTCTTTAAAACTCGTAGTAATGATAAGTTTAAAATCATCTGATTCATTTTCCCGATAAAGCACACTTGTATTTACTCCGTCAGTAGTAGTTGCAATACGTAATTTTCCCTCATTATCAGTAACCCAGCCAGATATATTGCCGGGATTCTGGGCAATCATATCCATTTCTCCAGTATTAATATTTATACGATAAGCATCGAAAATCCTTTTATCACGTTTATTCAGTCCAATTATCATCTCATCTTCATTGTCTTCCAGATCATCTATAATTTGAACACGTACTTTTTCAAATGGTGTCAATTCTTTGAGGTTTGAAGCATCAACATCAACAGCGTAAAGTTTATAGTTCTCGTCACCTCCCTTATCCTTAACGAAAGCTAAACGGCTATTATTTGCCCAAAAATATCCGGCAATATCACGCTCTGTTGCATCGGTTACTCGCACCACTTTATCTTCACTAATCTTTTGGACATAGACATTCAAACGATTTTTCCATGGTTGTAGAAATGCTAAATATTCACCATTGGGAGAAAGTTGAAATGCTACTTTTTGAGGATTTTTAAAAAAGTTCTCCATTGGAATAAGTGGAGCTTCGGCTTGCTTCGCTTCCTGTGTACATCCCGGTATAAAAAATAGCGAGATTAAAAATAATGCAAAAAATACAAATGTTTTACTCATCTGAACCTCCTCTTTTCGTATTATTAAAAATATTAGTTTATACACATTTATAAAATACTCTAAATATACACTTTTACAATAAATTTCTTTAACTATTAAGCTAATGAGCTACAGACCTGCCCATCTGGCTGGTAGCCGACAGACAGGAATGTAATAAATCAACAGAGTTATTTATTAACCAAGAAGATTTCTGAGCCTCACAGCATCTGGGAAGGAAGAATAACCAAAGGTTATCGTTTTACCTTTTAAAAATGGATGGGAGATTATCATGATTAACAACTCTTCTCTTAGAAAATGGGACAGACTTGCAAAAAAACAACTTAACCAACAATTTCTTAATGAAATAATTCTAGGATTAAACTGTTCTTCTTTTGAAGCAAGCGTTATTCTCGAAACAGTACATAAAGTATATGCGCCATATTTTGTCCCAAAGGGATCTCTTCGAGAAAACAATTGGATCTTTAAAGCCTGGACAAATTCTTTTCAAGGTGGTTTCTATCGAAAACGGAGCCTCTATTCACCTGGAGAATTGTAAACAAAATAGCGTAACACTGACCCTGGATGCAGGAGAGGAGGACCTGAAGATTCGAGAAAAATTGGTAGAAGGACTCATTTGCCGTCGGCTATAGGTTGAGCAAATGAGTGTATCGGTAATAATCCAATCAAACAGATTAGTAACGCAAGAACTGCACCTAGATGTTTTTTAAAGTTGAAACTCGCACTTCTCAGATGTAGGTATGAATGACGAAAATTAGTATATTTTTTCATTAGGGAATCCTTCAATAATCAATTGTTTATTTATGGGCAATATTACACGCATTAGATTCTATGCGGCAACTAAAAATTGTGGGTATAATTCATGAACCTTCCTCAGGGTATCGGAGGATATGCTCCAACGTATCGGCCATCTTTTTTAATCCGGCCAAGGAGTATACGGATCTCCGCCGGAAGTTGCATTCCTGATTTTGATCCCGGAAAAGTCGGTAGTACCTGGTAATTGCCTAATTCCGGGCTCTTGAATAAGGGGCCGGCATAGTTGGCAAAATAGCGACTGTGGACAGAAAATTCCGGCTGCAGTTTCTGCAGCCCACCAAGTGATTTAAATATCAGCCGACAATCTTCATTCTTGACAGTACTCCACAAGATTATCGGATTATCAACTTTGTTCGAACCGCTGACATACGTATTGCAATCGAGTTGCTTCAGTTGCGGATTATTGACACTTTTGCACAGCGCAGCCGGCTGCCAGACGTACAAAAGAAGTCTTTGAAAATCCTTATTCCCGGTAAGTAAATTATTGAAAAATATGTGCCCGTCCCGTTCATCCACATCCGGCCCCGTGCTGGGATGCCAGCCAAAGTGGTCACCGGCAGCGCTTCGTTCATTGCGCGCAATACAGGCTGTACTGTTGACAAATGTATTGTTGTAGATGTGAACATCCGAGCTGTTGAGCACCCAAAGTCCGTGGTCACAATTAACAAACACATTTCCTGCGCAAATTGCTCCTTTGGAGATTTCGAAGAAAAATCCATTATCGCTCGGCCAGGGTCGCTCTATGGAGAATTCACCTTTATTATTACCCACGCCCTCGACCCAGTTATTAAGAAAACGGCCATCCACGTTCCCAACGTCATACCAGATACCGTTTGAATTCGGAAGATCGATCACCAGATTATCCTGGCACGTGACCCTGTAACACTGATTGAAAATCTTCACTGCCGCAGGATAGTAACCGGTAATTCTTTCAATATTATTTCGTGTAAAGATGTTCTTCTCCAAAAGAACATCGGACGAACTAATTATGTAAACGCCTTCAGTACTGGTATCACTCACCTTGCAATTCCGAATCGTAAGACTATCACCCATAAAGTAACCAGCAACCCGTGAACAAAAAGTAATTGTACAATGCTCCAAAGTAGTACCGACCACATCTTTTCCATGATCGGCTTCATCTGATAGTCCTTGCGGATAATATCCTTCTATTTCGAGAGCGCGGTAAGCATACTGGGTGAATGTGATGCCCCGGATGACCGGTCCCTTGCGGTCCGATTTCTTGCCATGAATTTCCTCGGTTGTTCTTATTAGCGCTGCATCAAAAGCAGTGATTTCCACCAGACGGTTTATCGGGTCGACTCCAATGTAAACCACTCCGGCATCATAATCTATGTAATAGGTATTCTCATCAACCTCGCCTTCCCAGCCGACCGCCTGTAAGAATTTTCCATCTACAAAAACCATGTCGTTGTTAAAACGATACAGTGGTGTTTTTTTCCCTTCCCGGTGACGCCGCCACCAATTATCGGGTTTTGAAGGAAATAAGCGGGACCAGGAGGTCGTCCATAATCCGTTTCCGAGGTCTTTCCATTCGGTGGCGATGAGAGTTCCCTTTAAAATCGGTTGTTCGTCTTTATAAGGTTGTATAGTAATTCCCTGGTTTACTATCAGATTTCCGGTGCGATAGGTGCCGCCGCGCAATATGATAGCATCACCGGTTTTTACCCGTTCCATAGCGGCTTCCAGCGTTGTAGGCTTGGCAAGTGTTTTTCCCGACGCTTTGGTTTTCCCGTCATGTGCCACATAGTGAATTTTTCCGGTAATATCGGGCAAATCATAGGTCTGCCGAATCGGACCGTAAGGGCCGCCGGATGGTTGGGCGATTATTATTAAACTCGAGCATAAACAGGAAAGAATAAAGCTGATACAAAACCGCACATACCATTTCTTTGGCTGCGCATCTGATCGGAATTGAGTTTGTGAAACGTGACTGCCTTTTTCAATGTGACTTGACATCATTTTTTTCTCCTTTCATGTGATGATTATTAAAATCGGTAGATCTTCCCGAAAATAGTTTACAAGCGCCCGGCATGACTTTGCCTTTGCTATATTCATTTCAGTAATACAAGCTTCTTTTTCTCCACGAAAATATTTGTCAGTTCGCCATTTGTTAGGCGGGCTTTCAGTCGGTACAAATAAACGCCGCTTGCAAGTTCTCCGCCGTCAATTGTCGCTAAATTATTCATAAAAAATTCTCGCGTCAATTACAAAAATTTATCTTCTATATAGAGTCTGTCTATAAAGTATGAAAACTGCTTGCCATGAGCATCTCTATCCCAACGGGATCTCTTTGAGATGAGAAAAGCAGTCAAAGATAAAAGGAAAATTTAACTTCACCAGACTAAAGTCTGGTGCTAGTCCAACTTTTATATTTACTAATACTTGAGACATCCCCCGAATTTATTCGGGGTTTATAATGTCAAAAAACGGTTTTATAGACAGACACTAATTAGATAATTCTGAAATGCATCCCTTTTAATATCGCCCAAATGAAAATCTTTTTTACAATCCATTTTAAATAAAAAACTAATTTGACTATTTCAAGAGCATTAGTTTCTTAACGTCTGCATACTCACCTGCTTCCAATTTGTAGAAATAGATTCCTAATACAAGATTGGAGGCGTTAAAGTCTAGTTTATAATAACCGGCATTGTAATTACCCCGCGCCAAATCCGCGACAATTCTACCCAGAACATCATAAACTACAAGATGTATATCGCTATTTTCCGATAGAGAGAATTCTATTGTTGTCGTCGGATTAAAGGGATTCGGATAATTATTTGAGAGATAGAACACTTGAGGAATCTCGACAACGGGATTTTCAACAGATACTAATATCGTCGACTGGATATAATCTCTTAACCATACTAAAGCTGGTCTTTCTGTACCATCATTACTAACAAGGTATGCCATTTCATCTGTACGCCACATACCTGGTCTCCAATCCCAGAGTGTAATACCTTCCACTGCCGGATGCTCCCAAAATGTTGGTATAATTTTCTGGTAATCTTCTAACTGCACCTGGTCAGTTGATCCATCAATATCCAACTCACAAACCTGAATCGGTAAACCGGTTTCAGCAAGCCTGTTTAAATTATTGGTTATTGTTGTCATGGAGCCCCTTGTTGAAAAAGCATGCCCCTGAACACCGATACCATCTATTAATTCTCTTTCCATTAACAAATTAATTATATTTAAATAATTCGTCGTGTTAGCATCGCTATTGACTACATTATAATCATTAATCATCAATTTAGTTGAATCCGGAAAATATTTGCTGGCAAGCTCAAAAGCTTTTATTATCCAGTCCCATCCTGTACCATATAAACCGTTACTGCCGCCAAGCGCATTAATATAATTGCCATCGCCGGGACCATCAGGAGGATCGTGCAAAGGTTCATTTACAACCTGTAAATAATCAATTTCATGGTATCTGTCGGCAACAGCCTGGAACCATTGTCTGATTTCTTGCAGTTGTTCATCGGGTGAATTTGCTAAATTCTCCATCCAATTTGGTTGTTGATTCCCCCAAACTAGTACATGAAATGTAAACGGAAATCCATTATTCTTAGCAAAATTATATGCAGCGTCTAAACCGCCCCAATTCATGACATCACGAGTTCCTTCCACACTGCCCCACTTACCGGCGTTTTCCGGTGTAACTTGGTTCCAGTAGGCTGCAAAGTTGGGTGCCTGGTTAGAACTGTGTGCACTACCAACAAATTTGAGCTGTCCGGATGCTAGTGGCGGACCATTCCATACTTCACCAGGTAATTCAGTTGAAACGGGTTCATCCTTATCAAGATTTCCTACGGTATAATATAAATCAGCCCGACCAAATGCGAACTTGGCAATATCTAATACATTTTCGCGGCCGCCAATTTGAAATGTTTTTGTCAAGCTATCTTCTTCTACAGTAAAGGTAATTCCTTGTTCACCCTGATAAACATTTTTAGATAGGTTAACCCATTTCCAAATCCCTTCACCGAGTCCACCCGGATCATTCACAACATTGTTTGAATCAGAGAATCCGGCAGCCTGAAGACCATTTACTGTAATCCAATCATTATTATTACTTGGGTCTTTTGTACCAAAACCATTACTATAGAAAAAGCTATCATCATCGTATCTATTCGGACCAACTCGTATCTGGGCAAAAAGATTATACGTTCCGCCAGCCGGGAAAGTAACTTCATAGGTAGCTACACGACTTTCGTACCCCGGATAGTTCCATATTGCAGGAGTAAAATCCGCTCCGTCGGTTAGAATCTGAATATACGTGATTTCTCCGTCATGCTGAACTGCGAAATCACTTCCGACTTCACCTGAATCGGCTTCAAAAGTTACTGGATATCTGGAAGCTAATTCCTGTTCAACGTCAATTATTCGCATGTTGTCTATATATATAGTGTTGCCTACATTTGCCACAGTGCTAAAATGAATAGGTCCTCTTGCAAATGTCTCTTGATCAGTAATGGTAAATTCAAATGTAAATTCCTGCCATTCATCAGATAGAGTAGCAGGACGAATAAAACCATATTCATTAAAATCATAATTTCCTACTGTAAAATTTGCTTGCGCACCTGATGTTTCCGATTTAGCCCAAACAAAGTACTTATAAGTTGCACCTGGTTTAATCGGTATACTGTCGGCAACAACCTGAATATCCCAGGCTTGTGGTCCTATAGCATTGACAACAACTCTAAGTGCATGACTGCCGCTTTGGACTGTGTCTACTACGATTTCAAAATCTGGTGCAGCGCTCACAGTGGAGCTTACATCTAACACCCAACCCTCAATGTCATTCTCTGTGACCGGTCCGGGTACGGTATTCTCAAAACTTCCGTTTGTTACTAGCTGGGCATTTAGACTGTTTGCTGCGAGAGTCAGTATAAGCATTAAAAAGTAAACCGGAATACCTGCCGACTGTTTAAATACCTTAATCATTTTCCCTCCATCCTCATTTCAACAGGTAACTAATCTGTAAAATTTTTTAGCGAATGCACCTTGCCATTTGTATGGTAACTTCTTCATCTGAGCAAAATGAGATTTTTTGTTTCCATAAAATTATTCGCCTTCAGTTGGTATAAGTAAACACCGCTCACAAGTTCAGCACCATCAAACGAAGCAACGTAATTCCCGGCAAGTTGGGCGCCGTCAAACAGTGTCGCCACTTCCCTACCAAGCAGATCGAAGACTTTGATGCTCAGGTAACTGGTAACAGGTAGCTGGTAACTGATCGTGGTTGTCGGATTAAAGGGATTGGGATAATTCTGACTGAGCGAAAATTTATCGGGAGCATTTCCATCGGTATTTTCTATGGCAGTAGCTGGAGTTAAGCCGCTCAGGGCAGTCTCAAGATTAAGATAAGCGTCTCCCAGAGCATCGGCAGCCGAAACGGTGTACGAATAATTCTGGCTCATTGCATCCTGCGCCGAACTTAATGCAGTTGCAAAGACTGCCCACGATTCGGCGGTGTAATCACCTTCTTCGAGAGTATCGACCGACGCGATCAGCGAATCTAATGCATTGTAATAATTACCAACCTGCACAACCGCATAAAATGCCGGTTTATACTTGTTATTCGCATCCCAGAGAGAGGCATTTACTTTAAGGGCGTACTGATCGTTCAAACCATCCTTGGAGACGCTGATAATCTTTCCGCGCCCCGAAAAGTAGCTCCGCTCGATAAAACATTTGAATAATGCAGCGTATTGATTGGCCTGAGTTATCCAGCGGGTTGACGTGTCACTGCTGGGGACGACATCCAGTTCAGTCACGGAAATTTCATTGCAAATCGGGACAAACTTGTCATAAGATGCGATCCACCGTTCAGCATTCGGATATGAGTTGCCATCGTGTTCCTGCATACCGATACCGTCTAAATACCCGGCTTCATAGATTGGCGTGCAAATCCGCACGATTCCGTAGGCTTTTGCGGCGATATGAGTATTGTAGTCGTTATAATAGAGCTTAATCTGGGTTTCTCCATAGTACTCTGTCCACTTGCGGGTCAACTCAAAGGCTTTCATTATGTAACTGCTGTCGTCGAAGACCTCGTACCAATCGCTGGAAGTACGATCGGAGCCGTCATCGTTGACAGCTTCATTTACGACGTCAATTGCAGTCAGCAATCCTGGCCAGTCTTCATGAAGCAACCGAATGATTTCTCCGATATAGTTATTCATGCGTTCGATCATTTTGGCTTTGGTTAAAAAGCCTCCGGCCTCAGTATATCCGGAGTAAAACAATTCATGGGGAGTCTGGTTGTGCCAAACTAGAGTATGCCCGCGAAACGTGAAACCCTGTCTCTTAGCCCAATTGAGTTGTGCTATCAAATCGCCGTTAAATCTTACAACCGGATGTGTATCTACAGAGTTTTTATCGGCAGCAGAAGCCGCATTATACGCCGCAGCGCTTGCATTAATGTCAACAGTGTATTGCGGCTTCATATTGTTGCCGGGGGACATGCTGTTCATGTGAAATTGGATTAAGTATCCACCATTGGGTGCAACAACCGATGATTGGCCCGGTATATATGGATCATCGGTTAAACCGACATGTTTATACGATAAAAGGCAGCCGATATAAAAATCATTAGCATATACATCTTTAAGAGCTGGAACATCGGTCTGGATCGTATCTGTTTGGGCAAATATATGAGTTGAAAACGATACTATCGAAGAAAGAAAAGCTATCAAGATTCTATGTTTGTACTCGTGATTTTTTTGATTTGTTTTCATAGTGATTCAGTCAAATTTTCATATTTTACAAAAGTTTTGGATGATTCTTTGTAACTCACTGATATAAAGCAGGTTAAATAGGAAAGTGAAATAAAAAGTTTGTATCCGAAAGGATCTCTTCGATATAAGATGTTAAATATCGGTAAATTAGCCGCAGCTTTTAGTAATAACTTCAAAAAAAGAAAGAAACTGCAGCTAAAAAAATATTAAGGAAAAATTCTTAAAAAACCTAAAAGAAATTAATTCCACACTTAATTAAACTATGGAGAGATCAAAGGAATTCACTCTATTAATGACACTATATTTGATGGGTGAGACCAGCATAAACAGTAGCCCGATTACAACTAAACAGAAGAATCGTTTATACAACTTACTATCAGAATTAAGGGAAGATATGTGTTTGGATGATATATACTGCTTTTACGAAGAGAACGTCATTATCTCGAAGAGATGTCTGGGACAAAAGTTTTTGGAAAGAATATGCAAGGGGCGAAGAAGCTTCATAATGGTAAAAAATATTTCAATGGTTATCATATTGTTTTTATAGGTCTAAGTTTTGGAAAGGATTTTCGTACACCGATTTCACTTCATATATATCGTCCTGATACAAGAGAAACAAGGATTCATTTAGCCCAAGATGTCCACGACACAAGGGGAAATTTACGGATTATGTAAAAAGAATTAGAATAATGTCGGAGACCCGTCTAGGGACTGTCAGAGATTTTGTCGTGGACATCTCTTTGAGATTGGGATAATTTCAATACAGAGGAAAAATGCCACAAATAATTGTTTGAGATGCGGTGGCCAGAAGGATTCGTATGTCCTCGATGCAAGGAAAGAGAATCACATTTTCAGCCGGAAAGGAAATTGAACTGGTGCCTGGAATGTGGGTATCAAGCTTCAGTAACATTCCGTACGGATCCGTATGGACAGGCACCATCTTTCATAGCAGGAATTTACCTTTGTGGAAATTGTATTGGGCAATATATCGAATTGCTCAAGATAAAAAAGGTTTTGAGAAAATAAGAGAATAGTTTATAATCATTTAAATTATTACTGAATGGTTTTCTTTTTTAGTTCTCAGGGTGGTTTTAGGATTATCATTTTTTCGTAAATGTTTTTCGTTTTTTTTGTAATATTTCGCTGGTAGTATATATGCCTAATATAGGTTTATGCAGCTTGCATAATTACTTATAGACATATTAATGTTTTGCATAAAATTCCATAATTTGTTCTGGAAATTCCTGAATACAAAGTAACTATTTCTATTTTGCAAAAAGCAGTCCTTTATCTTTATTGCTAAGTTACTCACCATAAATATTTATAATCAATTCGTTCCATATTCCAATTCCAACATTTAGTGGTTTTACTAAGCTACCATTTCTCCAATGCCATACTATTTTTCTAATTCTATCCAAAATTTCAT
>Ga0315543_1001674_pt1 | contig 23243 bp, 15 predicted proteins | sample SalMarSW160210MG_2_FD_203098 | JGI IMG/M metagenome (GOLD analysis project Ga0315543, IMG submission 203098) | Salt marsh sediment microbial communities from the Plum Island Ecosystem LTER, Massachusetts, United States - Salt Marsh Sediment SW1601-210 ... | reverse complement strand
CATGCTCAGAGCCGCCAGCGGATTCCCCGGAGCGATGGGTACTTTCTGCAAGGCTCCTTTCGATATCATCGGAGATTCACTCAGAGGTACGGCGGGCATTATGAAGGACATGTACCGTTATCCTGACGAGCTGTTGAAGGCGCTGGACGTAATTGCCGACGTATATATCAGCAACATCTTAAACTCACCCATGATGCCCCGGCTAACCATGGTAACATACCCCCTGCATAAAGGCGCTGACGGCTGGATGTCGCAGAAGCAGTTCGATACGTTCTACTGGCCTTCTATGAAGAAGGTTATGGATGCTTTCATTGAAGAGGGCCTAATACAGAGCCTGTTTGCCGAGGGGAGCTACAATACCCGTCTTGAGGCTGTGAATGTGTTCCCGAAGGGCACGGTACACTGGTATTTCGACCAGACGGATATGTCCAGGGCGAAAGAAATCCTGGGCAAAAATTGCTCTATTCAGGGGAACGTGCCCATTTCGATGGTTGTAACCGGCTCACCGGCAGAAGTCAAAGAATACTCCATCAAACTCATTGAAGGCTGCGGTAAGGGCGGCGGATATGTACTTTCTGCTGGTACTATCGCTGAGAACCCGAAACTGGAGAACTTGCGGGCTATGCTGGAAGCCGTGAAGGAATACGGCTACTATAAAAAATAGTCCTGCTAGGGTCTGAGATTCTTCGCCCCGCCTCAGGCGGACTCAGAATGACATTTTAGGGAGACTGGGTCAATAATAAAAGAAGTACCGCCCCTTAAGGGGCGGTACTTCTATGTTTTATCGATTCTATACCCTACTCAATATAGAGCTCTTCCACTTTTTCTTGCAGCGGCACGCCCTGCGAGTCCCAGCCCATCAGCGTATAGTAATACTTCTTGGCTTTTTCCATCTGTTCCCTGTTCAGAGGTTTATCGGATAGAGCGCCGTCGGTCTTACCCTGATAGTACCTATCGGGTATTACATCATCGGCTTCGGTTAATCCCTGTTTAATGTTGAAGAGCCGGGCGGTGGTCAGGACTCTCTCCCCTATCAACACCTGCTCCGCCACTGACATATCCCATCCCGTTACCGCCGGGACTACATCGTTGGCGTTTACCCCTGTGTATATGCATGTACACAGTGAGTCGGTAAACATCTGTCGGCAGTGGCTGGCTTTCATCATGGCTACCCTGCGGGGCCCCATGTCATCCGGCGGTACTGTCTGGAGTATCCCAAGGGGGCGTAGACCGGCTATTCCCATGTTATTGTTCGCATCCATTACGGAGAACACATGGTCGGCGCCGGTAGGACTGACTATCCAGCCGAAGCCGAGCTGGAGTCTGAGCCTGGGTTCGTGCATACCGGCTTCAACACCTTTTGCTTGCATGGCGAACGCCTTGGAGCCTTTCCCGATTTTCTTCGACATCCGGGCTGTACCTTCGGCAAGCATATCGCCGATTCCCTCACGCCGGGCAATAAGGTCCAGCATTTTGAGCATGGCGTCCGAGTTGCCGAATCTGAGGTCGATGCCGCCGGTATCCCTGGCGGTCAGCAGACCCTTCTCGAAACACTCCATAGCAAAAGCGATGGCTCCCCCGGCTGAAATTGTATCGATTGAATGGGCGCCGCACCGTTCGTTGCCTTTGCATATAGCCCTTATTTCATCTATCCCGCAGTTGGAGCCCAGTGATGCCAGGGTCTCGTACTCCGGTCCGCCGTAAGCGGGGTCGCAGGGATAAGGCTCGTCGAACTGGACCACTTTCTTGCAGCGTATCGGACAGGCATAGCAGCCCTCCATTGCTATTCTGATGGTATCTTTAATCACTGCCCCGGTTATCTTCTCCGCCGGAAATAATCCGTCACGGAAATTCCGCACCGGTAGGTTGCCGGATTCCACCATCAGCGGCATATCCGGACCGCCGGTGCCGTATTCGGACAGGGGGCTCTTGCGGGCTACCATTTGCTGTCTTATTTCCTTCAGGCGTTCGTTATCGGCTATCTTGGGTAGACGGTGCCCCCTCACGGCAACCGCCTTCAGGTTTTTGGAGCCCATCACGGCGCCGGCGCCGCCCCTGCCGGCGGCATCTTTCAAACCGGACATAATATTGGCGTACCTGACCATATTCTCACCGGCCTGCCCGATAAGGCACGCTGCTATCCTGTTGTCACCCATCTCGGCCCTTATGGCTTCCTGTGTCTCCTTGGTCTCCTTTCCCCAGAGATGACCGGCGTCTTTTATACTTGCTTCGCCGTCCTGGATAAACAGGTAGACCGGTTTGTCGGCTTTACCCTCGATGATAAGAGCGTCGAACCCGGTACGCTTGAACTCGGCAGCCCAGTAACCGCCGGACTCGGATTTCACCAGGCAACCCTCCAGCGGTGATTTTGTGCCGAGGCAGTGACGGGCGGCACCGGGCAGGTTCAGGCCGGATATCGGACCCAGAGCAAAGACCAGCTTATTGTCCGGTCCCAGTGCATCTACCCCCGCCGGCAGTTCTTTCCACAGATAATAGGCTACGAACCCGGCGCCGCCGATAAACCGGCGGCAGAAAAGCGGGTCGAGTTGCTCCGTCGTGATATTCCCGCTCGAAAGGTTTACCCTCAGGATTTTACCATGGTAACCGGGTACCGCCGGTGCCGGTTTGTTTTTGGTAGTCATGTTTTGCTTTCCTCCTCAACATTTTTTTATTATCTGTAAATTCACGCAAATACAATGGGATTTATTATATCAGTTTTAATACTACCCTAATCAAGTTTTTACATTGACACCCCGAAATAAGAAAGCTAAACTCAAATCAGAGTTAAGCGAATAACTTACAGAGGTACAAAGACGGCATGAGTGAACTGGTTTATGACCCGGCTAAATCAGGAAAAAGGATGAAGATAGTCTGCTTTGTTTCCGGTTCCGGTACTAACTACAGGGAGATTGTGGCGGCTGACCCGAATCATGACTACACGGTGTTTACCAACAGGCCGGAGTGCGGTGGAGTATTCATAGCCAGAGAGAATAACCATAGAGTAATCGAGCTCAGTCACATACCCTACCTCAGGGAAGCCAGAAAAAAATACGGACCCGGCAATGTACCCAGAAACGCCCCGGAAAGAATCAAGTACGAGCAGGATTTGTGCGCTCTGATAGAGGACAGTATCGGCGGGAAGCCCGACCTGATATGTCTGGCAGGTTTCGACCAGTGGAATACCGACTGGATGGTGGACAGGTACTATCCGGGGATGCTTAACATTCATCCCGGGGATACGACTAAAGGGTATATCGGTCTGCACTGGATTGGTTCGGCGATGGCGATACTTGCCGGTGAAGAAGCGATAAGGTCGACCCTGTTTATCGTCGATAAAAACATGGATGAGGGGCCTGTTCTGGTACAATCCAAGCCCTTGAATATCTTACAGACGCTTGAGAATTCGGAATCCGGGGATGCCGTAGAGCTGCTCGAGGGCCTGCGCAGGATTCTCGGTTTCGCCGCAGCCAGCGGAATAAAAACCTATCAGGATTTTAAAGAAAAGGCTGCCGAAGACCTGCTGGAAATGATGAAACGTATCTGCTCCTACCTGCAGGACGTACTCAAGGTTGAAGGCGACTGGAAAATCTATCCGTTTGCCGTTCACGGTCTGGTTGCCAGAGGCCGTGTGCAGGTAGACGGTAAAAAAGTCTATATAGACGGTAAAGAGATACCACAATACGGGTACAGGCTGGACGAACACAGCCCGGAATGAATCTGTAAAAGCCTCTGGACACTAATCGAAATACGGGTATTTGCTAAACCCTTCCTTAAGTGTCATTCTGAGTCCGCCTCTGGCGGACGAAGAATCTCATAGATGCAATGAGAAGCTATCCTAAATGAAAAGGGGAGTTAAATATAAGAGGGGGCGAAGCCCCCTCTTAAAAATACTATCCCCCTCTCACGCAAACTACTATTTTCACAGCGTAATTCGGTACTGCGTGAGAGGGGGATTAAGGGGGTGAGGATAACTATCAACCTAAACGGAACGATATCATATCGGCACGAAGTGTATAAAGCAAATTTTCAATATCAAGGCTATTGATTGTAGAACATATGAAGGAGTATAATCAGTTGTAACCCCGCAACGTACCTGGACAGGCACTACTCATTACGGATGTAGAAGACGGTAAGTATGCGATTAACAGGGTGATATGACGGACGATAAGAAGATACGGGAAGTCCAGCATTTCTACCGCAAGGTAAATTCAGATTTTGAGTATTGTTTTAACATCCAGGCATCAGCCCCTCTCACTGCCGAAGAACTGAAAATTTTAAAATGGTTGCTTGCCGAAACGTTCGAAGTGGAGAGTTTCGGCAGAGATTCTTTCCTCACCACCACCGAAGACGTTATTGAAATCGGCCCCCGTCTGAATTTTGATACCGCTTATTCAACCAATGCCGTAGCTATCTGCCATGCCTGCGGACTGGATAAAATCGAGCGCGTGGAACGTTCCGGACGGTATCTGGTACCGGCTGGTTCGAACAGGGAGCGTTTCACCGCCGAAAACCATGACCGCATGACCGAGTACCCTTACCCGGAACCGCTGAAATCGTTCACTACCGGAATCACTCCTGGAAAAGTCTTCAGTGTCCCTTTGATGGCTGAAGGTGCCAACGCCCTCAAGAAATTCAACCGGGAGAACGGGCTCGGTATGGATGAGTGGGATATCGAGTTTTACTCGAACCTTTTCGCCCGTGAGTTGAAACGCGACCCCACCAACGTGGAGCTCTTCATGCTCGGCAATAACAATAGCGAGCACTCGCGCCACTGGTATTTCAAGGGAAAATTAACCGTAGACGAGCGGGAAGTGCCGGATTCTCTGCTTCAGATTATCAGGTCGACCATTATAAAAAACCCGGCTAACAGCGTTATTGCCTTCAGCGATGATTCCAGCGCAATACGCGGTTATAAAATATGGACGATACTGCCTCAGTACCCTGGAAAGAGCTCTCCTTTCGTTCCCGGGGAGTGCTACTATCACGTTCTCTTTACCGCAGAGACTCATAACTACCCCAGCGGCATCCAGCCGTTCGAAGGGGCGACCACCGGTACCGGCGGCAGGATTCGTGACGGTCATGCCACCGGCAGAGGAAGCCTGGTAATCGCCGGGACCGCCGGCTATTGCATTGCCGCCCTGAAAATCCCGGGCCACCCTGTACCCGGCGAGCCCGACGGCCTTACCTATCCTTTCGAGCTGGCTCCTCCCCTTGAAATCTTAATCGAAGCCAGCAATGGCGCCTCGGATTACGGCAATAAGTTCGGCGAGCCGCTGATTCAGGGTTTTGTCAGGACATTCGAGCAGGTACTGCCGGATAACGAACGCAGAGCTTGGCTAAAGCCGATTATGTTTACCGGCGGCATAGGCCAGATAGATGAACTGAATACTAAAAAAGCGGAACCCGCGAAGGGAATGCTCATAGTACAGGTTGGCGGGCCGGCATATAAAATCGGTATGGGCGGCGGCTCGGCTTCGAGCATGATTCAGGGCGAGAATATTGCCGAACTTGACTTTAATGCGGTCCAGCGTGGAAACGCTGAAATGGAAAACAAGCTGAACCGGGTAATCAGGGCGTGTGCCGAGATGGGCCGTGAGAACCCGCTGCTTGCCGTTCACGACCAGGGAGCCGGCGGTCCTGCTAACGTCCTTACGGAAATTATCAACCCCGCCGGAGGTAAAATATATATCCGGAGTTTCAGTCTCGGCGACCCTTCGCTTGCGGTTGCCGATATCTGGTGCGCCGAGTACCAGGAGCGTTCCGCGTTTCTAATCAACCGGGATAGAATCGAGGAATTCCGGACAATCTGTCAGAGAGAAAAGGTCAACTGCGAAGTGCTGGGAGAAATAACCGGTGACGGACAGGTGGTCGTCTACGATGATGAAGATAACTCCACACCCGTAGACCTTCCCCTCGATAGAACCCTGGGTGAAATGCCGCCGAAATCGTACAAACTCGATAGAATTCCCCGTAAGCTGGAGCCTCTGAAGCTGCCGGAAGGGCTATCCGCCGAAGAAGCTGCCAGACTCATATTCCTCCTGCCATCCGTAGGCTCGAAAGGATACCTGGTGCGCAAGGTAGACAGGAGCGTGACCGGACTGATTGCCCAGCAGCAGTGCTGCGGTCCTCTCCAGCTCCCGGTTTCGGACGTCGCTATAGTCGCCCAGAGCCATTTCGGAGTAACCGGTGGGGCTATCGCTATCGGCGAACAGCCCGTAAAAATGCTCATTAACGAGAAAACCGGCGCCCGGATGGCGGTCGGTGAGATGCTGACGAACATGGTCTCGGCGCGGATTAGCGATTTAACCCACGTCAAATGCTCCGTTAACTGGATGTGGGCGGCAAAGCTTCCCGGTGAAGGCGCCAGGATTTACGATGCGGCAACGGCGGTTGCCGAACTTATTACTCAACTGGGCATAGCTGTTGATGGCGGCAAGGATAGTATCTCCATGGCGGCCAGAGTGGGTGATGAAAACGTGAAAGCTCCCGGTGAGGTGGTAATATCCGGCTACGCCACTATGCCGGATGTTACTAAAAAACTGACGCCTGACCTGAAGAGGCCGGGCGAGAGCAAACTACTTTTCGTCGACCCGGCGGAAGGAAGAGACCGTCTCGGCGGCTCGGCTCTGGCTCAGGCTTTCGGTCAGGTTGGCGATGAATCGCCGGATGTGGATAACTACCGGCTTCTCATAAACGCCTTCAACACCGTGCAGCGGATGATAGATGAGGGTCTGGTACTTGCCTGCCATGATAGGAGCGATGGCGGTCTGGTCACCACCCTGGTTGAAATGGCTTTAGCCGGGAACTGCGGGATATCGGTCCGCCTGCCTGATGAAGCGGAAGCGATACCGCGCCTGTTTTCCGAAGAACTCGGGCTGGTACTGGAGTATCTACCGGAGAATGAGGGCAGGATACAGGATATTCTTGAGAAATCCGGTGTTCCTTTCGTAGTTCTGGGAGACACCGCAAAGGAGAAACAGGTAGTTATCCGGCACCGGAATGAGGCTGTTATTGATGTCGACACTCAGACGCTTCTCTCGTGGTGGGAAGCGAGCAGTGACAGGCTTGAAGAAGAGCAAATGAATACTGCCGCAGCTAAGGAGCAGACCGGATACCGCGACCGTAAAGGTATTAGCTATAATGTTACTTTTCAGCCTGAAGAGGTTCTCCGGGAAACTCTGCTTCAGGAGAACAAGCCAGAGGTAGCTATTATCAGGGAAGAAGGCAGTAACGGTGACCGGGAGATGACCTCCGCCTTCTACTGGGCAGGATTCGAACCCTGGGATGTCACCATGACCGACATTCTGGAGGAAAGGATAACCCTTGACCGGTTCCGGGGAGTTGTATTTGTCGGCGGTTTCTCCTATGCCGATGTCCTTGACCCTGCCAAAGGTTGGGCGGGAATCATCAAATTCAACTCGAAGCTCCGCGAGGTCTTCGAGCGTTTCTTCAACCGAGAAGATACTTTCTCCCTCGGTATCTGCAACGGCTGTCAGTTAATGGCGTTTCTCGGTATCGTGCCCTGGCAGGGTATTCCTGAAACGAGTCAGCCAAGGTTTATCCAGAATACTTCGGAAAGGTTCGAGTCTCACTGGGGCGTGGTCAGGATTACCGAAAGCCCGGCAATGATGCTGAAAGGCATGGAAGGCTCTGTGCTGGGTATCTGGTCAGCCCACGGTGGCGGTCGCCTGTACTGCCCTGACCCGGATATTCTCACCACCGCCTGGAAAGAAGGTTTGACGCCGGTAGCCTATGTCGATGATGAGTGGCTGCTTACGGACAAATACCGGTTCAATCCGAATGGTTCGCCCTCGGGGATAGCCTCCTTCTGTTCGCGGGACGGCAGGCATCTTGCTATGATGCCCCACCCGGAGAGGTCGTTTTTGCTATGGCAGTGGCCCTGGATACCCGAAGACTGGAAATCCGGTAAATGGAAGTACGATGTCGGCGACTTCACTTTATGGTCTTCCCCCTGGTTGAAACTCTTTCAGAATGCCTACCGGTGGAGCCAGAAGCAGGATAATTGAGCATTTTTATTAATAACCAGCCTGTACTAATTCAAATAACGTGTGTTACATTTTCAAATCTATAACCCTTCTGTATTCGTTAAACGAGGGCTGGAGAAGGAGGTGGTGCCTTTAGAGGATTAGAGACATAGCCTGATACATCAAGATTCTTGGTGGAGGTTGATATCCAGTATTATTCCAATTGAGTGAGGAGGAAAGACCTTGATGCTAAAAAAGATTGTATGGTTACTCGTGAGCTGTATTATGGTGCTGTCACTTTTGATAGCATCCTGCGAAACGGCGGAGGAGAAAAAGGTAGAAGAGGAGGAAGGTCCCGGAACTGTTGTAATAACGGAAACCGAGACAGGGGGAGCCGTAGAGGAAGAGGAAGAAGCGGAAGTGTTGGACCCGAATATACCGAGGTACGGCGGTTCAATCACCCTCGCAACCCCGGGAGATATCCGGTTTTTTGACCCCATGGACTGGGTAGGAGGGAATCCGTCCCTCGACCTTACCAATCAGAGGCTATGGGATGGAGACTGGGCGAAGGGAACCGCCGGCGGTTACGGCACCGGAGAGACGGACTGGGCGAGCAGCTACGACGTTCGTGCCCATAAGAGGGGTTATGTCGCCGAGACCATAACCTTCGAAGTCGATAACGCCAGCGGCGAAGGACACATTATCTATAAGATTCGGGATGGAGTTGGTTTTGCCCTTAATTCGGACAGCCCGGCAAGCCTGCTGGTAGGCGGACGGGATATAACGGCTGATGATGTGGTTTATTCACTTACAAGGTGTACAACTGACCCCAAAGCCAATATATTCCGGTCCAATCCAGCCCTTAGAGGAGCTGTGATTGAGAAAACCGCCACAGATGAGGTAACGGTTACCGTTCCGATTGCTAATTTGCTGGAGGCAGGGAAACGCTTCGGCGACTCGACTTTCCCCGTAGCCTAGGAAGTAATCGAGACATACGGTGATATGCGCGAGTGGAAAAATAGCGTTGGCACCGGTCCCTTCATCCTGAAGGATTATGTCACTTCAAGTTCTATATACCTTGAGAGGAACCCTGATTACTGGATGAAAGACCCTGTGGGACCCGGTCAGGGCAACGATTTACCTTACTTAGATTCAGTCAAGTGGTTGATAATTCCAGACTTCTCTACCAGACTCGCCGGATTACGCTCGGGAAAGATAGACCGTATGGCGGATATCTCTTTTGAAGATGCCGATGAACTGGAATCTACGACTCCCGAGTTAATGAAGGCGCCTCAGGGGAAAGTCACTGTCGAGCCGATTTATATGAGGACGGACCTGCCGCCCTATAACGACGTAAATGTCCGCCGGGCGATGATGATGGCTACCGACCTGGCTACGATAGAGAGAGACCTGTACAATGACCTCGGTGGGATTCAGACCTGGCCTTACGACTACACACCGGCCTATCAGGACCTTTACCTCGGTCTCGATGACCCGGACTGCCCGGAATCTATCAAGGAGCTATACGTCTATAACCCCGAAAAGGCAAAGACATTGCTGGCTGATGCCGGTTATCCTGGCGGCTTCTCGACCGAGCTTATCCTTATTTCTTCTGAAGTCGACTACTACTCGATAATCAAGGACCAGTGGGCTAAGGTCGGCATCGACCTTACTCTTAATGTCCTTGAAGGCGGCGCCCACCTCAACGTCAATATAGCCAGGAGCCATGAACACCTGCTAACCGCTGCCACCGGTCCCCCGTCTATCTGGCCTATGTTGCAGGTGTTGGTGGGTGAAGGCTGGCAGAACGCCAGTATGCTTGATGACCCTGTTATTAACGAGGCGGCTGTAGAGATAGGGACTCTCGCTATCACTGACGAAAAGGGAGCCATGGCCTTAACCAGAGAGCTGATGAAACATGTCCTTGACCAGGCATACGTGATTCCGGCCGCTAGTTACCCTCAATTCTCCTTCTGGTGGCCCTGGGTGAAGAACTACTCCGGCGAGAGAAGCATCGGTTATTTCTGGGTAGAGTCCTGGCCGCAGTGGATATGGATAGACCAGAATCTTAAAGAGTCCATGGGTAAATAAGGTTTAAACGGTAACACAATAACCCGGACTTTTTCCGGTCGATGTTGAACCGAAATAGTATTAAAAGGGCAGGTAACTGCAAACGCAATCCTGACTCCGTGAGGAGTCAGGATTGCGTTGCGTACTGCTTGTAGTTACCTGCCTTATTGTTTCTAAATAATCCCTCTTCAAAATATAATAAGTAGACCCCTGACGGTGGTTATAGAGAGAGATTTATGAGAGTCCCTAAAGATAGGGGCTCTCTCTTTTTATTGGTAAAACCAGCCTGGAATTTGCTATCATTAGTTAAGCAGCCCTTTCCCCCCGGTTGTAGTAACTACTGACTTACGAGGTAGCGTGTAGATGAATGAAGACATATTACAGACGATTGGTAATACCCCGCTTGTGAGGATAAACAGGTTGAATCCGAATAAAAACACCACGATGTACGCAAAACTGGAAGGTCTGAATCCCACAGGAAGCGTTAAAGACAGGATTGCCTTAAACATGATTCAGCAGGCTGAAGCGGAGGGTACGCTTAAAAAAGGGGAAACTATTATTGAGCCTACATCCGGAAATACCGGGGTATCACTGGCGATGATTGGTAAGGTAAAAGGATACGAAGTAGAGATAGTTATGAGTGCTGCCGTATCCGTTGAAAGACAGCAGATGATTAAGGCTTTCGGCGGAAAAGTGACCCTGACGGAAGGTAAACTGGGAACGGACGGAGCCATCAGAAAAGCGAGAGAACTGGCTGCAACATACCCTGATAAATACTTCATGCCGGACCAGTTTACGAATCAATACAACAAGCTTGCGCACTACAGGACAACCGGAGAAGAAATCTGGAAACAAACCAATGGTAAGATAGACTATTTTGTTTCAGCAATCGGGACGTCGGGAACGATCATGGGTGTCGGAATGGTGCTCAAGGAAAACAATCCCCAAGTCAAAGTGGTCTGCGCCCATCCGGTAAAGGGACATTATATCCAGGGACTGAAAAATATGGAGGAAGCTATTGTCCCGTCACTATACGACCCCTCGCAGATTGACATCACAATCATGGTCGAAACGGAAGTAGCCTACGAGACTACTAGGCAAATCGTTACGAACGAAGGAATATTCGTCGGCATGAGCAGCGGTGCCGCCATGTATGCGGCAATCCAGCTTGCCCGGCAGGTAGAATCCGGAATGATAGTGGTTGTCTTCCCGGACAGGGGAGAAAAATACCTCAGCACAAAACTCTTCAAAGCACAACCGGTATGACGTAACCTGAATTTTTTCGCAGGAATATTGATTACCTGTTATTCTCCTTCTTGCAGGTATTCAGTATGGTATCCACCATAAAACGTTCAAGTGCTATACGTCATTCACAATATATCATTATGTTGACAAATACATCACATGTGTATACAGTAGATAGACTGTAAAGGAGTTACTCGTTGCATGACCCGATACGAAGAGGGATTAACTTTGAGGTTTAAGGGTATGAAAACAAGGGCACTAGTGGAGTTCCATAATATAACGAACGACGACCAGTGCCCTTGTTAGTTTACGCATTTTTACAAGAGGTCTAAAATGCGAACTAATTTTATCAAGTTAAAATCAACTCGTTTTTTGGTTATAGGTGCTCTACTGCTGGCCTGTGTCGGGTTGGAATACTGGCTGCATATAGTTAGTGGAATATCGCAAATATTTCCTCACCTATTTTATATTCCCATCATTATAGCTGCCTTTTGGTGGGGCTTAAAGGGTGGGCTTCTCGCAAGTTTGTTTTTAGGTGCAATGCACGTGGCTTCCTTTCTCCCCGAAGTGCATCAGCCTGCTTTAGTTAAGAGTTCAGCATTTATAGTGGTGGGTTGTGCGGTGGGTATAATGAGTTACATGCGTAACCGTACTGAAGAACGGGTAAAACGCCTTAACCTTGTGCTGCGTGCCGTCCGTAATGTAAATCAACTCATCGCCATGGAAAAAGACAAGGAGCGGCTTATCCAGCAGAGTTGCGAAATTATGGTGAATACCCGTGGATTCTACTGTGCCTGGATACTGCTGTTTGACGAGCAAAAGAAATATATCTCATCGGCAGTAGCAAACAAGGAGGAAAGGCAGACCTTCAATCAACAGCTTGAGCGGGGTGACTACCCACCTTGTGTCGAAGACATACTGGTACATGAGAATACATTCAGTGTTTGCAGCGATGTTTTAGAAGGTGATTTAGCTTGCCCGGTCAGGAGTCTCTATAGCTTAGGTCAGGGGCTTATCAGCCGCCTTGAATATGGAAGCAAGGTCTACGGAATAGTAACGGCATATGTTCCGTCGGATTACATTGTCGACCTTGAGGAGCAGTCACTTTTCAGAGAGTTAGCAGGAGATATTGCCTTTGCTTTGTACAATATTGAACAGGAGGAGCAAAGCAAGCAGGCAGAGGAAGCAATCCGTCTGCAGGAGGATAATTACAGGAGACTTGCAGAAAGCATCAGTGACCTCTTCTTTGCTTTCGATAAAGATTTGAAATATACCTATTGGAACAAAGCAAGTGAAGAGCTCACCGGAATCCCTGCTAAAGATGCGCTGGGAAAACACCTGTATGACATTTTCCCTGACGACGAGCAAACGCAAAAAGCAGAAAAGGCTTATCTTCAGGCACTGAAAACCGGACAGCCGCAGTACTTTGACAACGAATACCGTCTTGGAGAGAGAGGCTATTTCTTTGAAATCAGCGCCTATCCTTCGGCTGAGGGTCTTTCTGTTTTTGCTAAGGATATCACCGAGCGTAAACAGGCAGAGGAAGCCCTTGCCGATGAAGCCACTCGACGGCGTATTCTTATAGAGCAGTCCAGGGACGGAATTGTCGTCCTTGACCAGGATGGTCATGTTTTTGAGGTTAACCAGCGTTTTGCCGAGATGATCGGTTACACTATGGAGGAATCTTTAAAACTGGATGTGTGGGATTGGGAGTACTTATACTCGGCTGAACAGGTTGCTGAAATGCTCCGCACTGTTGATGAGAAGGGAGACCATTTTGAGACAAGGCACCGCCGTAAAGACGGCAGTACGTACGATGTTGGGATAAGCACGAATGCCGCCACGTTCGGCGGGCAGAAGCTGATTTTCTGCGTATGCCGTGACATCACGGAGCGTAAATTATCTGAGGAAAAGCTGGCTGAATCGGAAAAGCTGTATTCAGATATTGCTAATAGCGTTGCAACCGGTATTTACATCGTGCAGGATAGGAAATTCGTATTTGTTAACGAGAGCTTCTGTAAGATAACCGGCTATACGGAAAAACAGCTTATCGGCATGGACTCTTTTAAACTGGTATATCCCGACGATAGAGAAATGGTCAGGAGAAAAGCTGTCGGGATGTTAAAAGGACTGTCCGGACAGGGTTATGAGTACCGCAGTGTCACCAGGAGTGGAGAAGTGCTGACAATTTATGAAACGGTCACTCCTATTCAATATCAGGGGAAACGGGCTGCCCTGGGCAGCTATATGGATATTACAGAACGCAAGCAGATAGAGGAGCAGCTTATCGTTACGGATAGACTTGCCTCGGTCGGTGAGCTTGCCTCTGGCATTGCCCATGAGCTGAATAACCCTTTGACCGGTGTAATAGGGTTTTCGGATTTACTTATGACAAGAGAGGATGTCCCGGAGGATATAAGGGAAGACCTGACCATTATCAACAGGGAGGCTGTGCGTGCCAGCCAGGTAGCCAGGCATTTACTTACCTTTGCCCGAAAGCACCCGGACGAAAAGCTGCCTACCTACATTAACAATATAATCCGTCTTGTTCTGGAGCTGCGTGAATATGAACAGAGAGTGAACAATATCGTGGTAAAGGCTGAATTGGCAGATGACTTACCCCCGGTATTGGCGAATGACTTTCAGCTCCAGCAGGTCTTCCTGAATATTATCATCAACGCCGAACATTTTATGATCGAGGAGCACGGAAGGGGTACCCTTACCATTATCACGGAACAGGAAGGAGACATCGTTAGGATTACTCTTACCGATGATGGTCCCGGGATTGCTCCCGACCACCTGTCGCACATTTTCGACCCCTTCTACACCACCAAAGAGGTAGGTCAAGGAACCGGGCTGGGTTTGAGTATCTGTTATGGAATAATCACCGAACATGGGGGTAAAATATACGCCGAAAGTAAGCTGGGCAAGGGAGCTACCTTTACAATCGAACTGCCTGTGCTCGAAGAAGAATAATGAGAGGTAGAAATGCCTGAAGAAGAAAAACGTAGAGTCCTTGTTGTTGATGATGAACCGGCAATATGTGCCGTATGTAAAAGAGTGCTGACCAAAAACGGATTTGAAGTTGATATTGTCAACGATGGTGAGACTGCGGAAAAGTCAGTCGAAGAACAGACATATGACCTGTTGCTGGTGGATATCAGACTCCCGAAAGAGAGTGGTATAGAATTCTACGTATGGTTAAAGCAGGTATATCAACTGATTGCTGAACGGGTAATATTTATGACAGGGAGCGTGATGGGCGGTGACGTGGCGACCTTCCTGAAGCAAAGCGCCCGACCTTACCTGTTTAAACCGTTTCGACCTGATGAGCTGGTAAATGCGGCGGAAGAATTCTACAATAATTCCAGATAATAGCCCGGTAATTATCCGTATCATCAGGAATCCTTATATTTTCCCCCGATAGTCCCGGATTCAATCCAGACAATAGCGCAGTTATTATCTCCTCCGGCTGTGTTCAAGTTTGACAGGTGTTTGCTTTACCTTCCATAATTTCTGATAACAGGATGTCCCTGTATAGAATGGAGGTAAGTAATTAAATATGGATTATACGGTGCTTGGTAATATGGGTTTGAAGGTATCCAAGATGGGTCTGGGTTGCGGCGGCCCCAGCCGAGTCGGGAAAGGGACCGGAAAAACCGATTCGGAATCGATTACCGTTGTTAAAAAAGCCCTGGAGTCCGGTATCAATACTATCGATACCGCGGAGATATACGGCACGGAGGAAATAGTTGGCAAAGCCATTAAGGGTACCGACCGCGCTTCTCTGGTTTTATCGACCAAGAAAACGATATCCGAAGGCATTACCGGGGAACAGGTACAAAACAGCCTTGAACAGAGCCTGAAACACCTCGGTACCGATTACGTGGATATCTACTACCTTCACGGGGTGGTTCTCAAGGACTACGATTATCTCGTATCGGAAATCGTCCCGGTCCTTCAGAAAATGCGCCAGCAGGGTAAGACCCGTTTCATCGGGGTAACGGAAATGTTCAATGCCGACCAGGGACATGCCATGCTGCAGCGTGCTTTGCAGGATGATATCTGGGACGTGATGATGGTCGGATTCAATATGCTCAACCAGTCCGCCCGTGACCGCGTCTTTGCCAAGGCGATGCAGAAGAATACGGGAATCGTTATCATGTTCGCCGTCCGCCTGGCACTCAGCAGGCCGGAAAGGCTCAGGCAGGTTGTCGGAGAGCTGATAGAGAAGAAGCAGTTGAACCCTGATGATATCGATATGGATGACCCGCTCGGTTTTCTTGTTCATGAAGGCGGCGCTGTCAGCATAACTGATGCGGCTTACCGTTTCTGTCATTACGAACCGGGGACTCACGTTATCTTTTCCGGCACGGGAAACCCGGCTCATCTGGGGGTGAATGTCGAGTCATTCGCCCGGCCTCCCCTTCCGGAGGAGGACATGGTAAAATTGAAGTCTATTTTCCGTAACGTCGATTCCGTTACGGGTCAATAAGGCTACTGGTAACGCCTCAGATGAAATATTCGTTATCATCCGCGAGTAATTATAATGACATTGTACTGGATAGGGAGGACTTTATGAGCAATGGCAAAACCGTTTTAGGTCTGGTAGGAAGCCCGGGAACGGACGGACTGACCAACCGGCTGGTGAGCAGCGCCCTAGAGGGTGCCGCCAGGGCGGGAGCGACTACGGAACTGGTACAGATGTCCGAGTACGTCGTTAATGCCTGTAAAGACTGTCTGCCCTGGGTCTGCGCCGATAACCTCAAATGTACCTATAAAGACGATAACCTGGAATTTATAAGTGAGAAACTGCTCAACTGCGACGGGCTGGTATTCGGCACTCCCGTGTACTGGGGCGATTCCACGGCCATGGTAAGAATGCTGATTCTGAAAATATTCAGGATATATGCCCGGACTCAGCCTCTAGCCGGTATCCCCGCCTTTGGAATAGCTATCGCCGGCGGTAGCGGCAACGGATTGGTCTCCGGACTTCGTCCTCTCTACCATTTTTTCAGGATTATGTGGATGAGGGCTATCGAGCCGCTGCCGGTAACTCGTTTCGACCTCGAACAGGCTGTTAAAGGTGCGGCGGAGTCAGGATTTCGACTGGCAAAGATGGAAAAAGAACCTTTCAAAAGCAGGGACGACCGTGATTTCTGGTACGACTGCCTGCCGTACCTGGCTGATACCAATGCGGAAGAGCGGCGGCTGCTTGCCGCCCTGGCTTACCGGGCGGTCCCGGAGGAGAGTAAAGCTGAAGTGCAGGGTGACTGGACCAGGGCTGATATCCTCTCAGCCTCCGGTCGCACTCTTGAATCAATGACTGAAATCAGCAGGATTATCGATTCCTCCAGTGAAAAGATAGGCGGAGAATAGGTGTGTTTATATTTATAAAGGTTCTGTTTACATATGGTTGATTCAACTGACATTGCGAGTTCGCCCAAGGCGAACGCCTGAGGCGAACGACGTGGCAATCTCGAAGATTTATTGAGATTGCTTCGCCCGCCCAAGGCGGACTCGCAATGACAATACCATCCGGCTTTGTATCATAAATTCCGTTTTTAGGAATTTTGTCATTCCGGCGTAGGCCGGAATCCAGAAATCATACCTGATTGTACCAATCTGGATTCCCGTCCGCCACGGCGGACGGGAATGACATCCTTTAGTACAAGCCCATACCATCTAAAAACGTATAGTGCTTATATATTTTAAAAAGAAACGGCAAGCTGAAATGTTATATAATAAATTGAGGAGCTGTTGATTTCTTGAAATTAACCGGCGGATGGTTTTAAGATAGCGGAATATGGATATACACGATATTTTAACCGATTTTAAACTGGAGACTCCGGAGACGATAGATAAGGCTACTCACGCTGTCTCGGTTCATATCGGGTGGTTGAACTGGAGTAGTGTTGGAGACGAGTCCTTTTCCAGGCTCGTGGAGCATCTGGATGCACGAAAGATAGCGGAGTTTGAAAGACCGGGAGATTTTTATAACTTTATCACCTACCGCGAGCACAGTCTTACCTATATCGACGAAAAAGGTATCCGGAGCACGGAATTCCCGAATACCAGAATCTATTATGTAAAGAGAACGGACCCGTTGAACGACCTTGTCCTGGTTAATCTGCTGGAGCCCACCCAGTTCGGAGAAATATATGTGGACAGGGTCATCGGTCTATTAAAAAAGTTGAATGTGGTGAGGTACCAGGTCATGGGAGCGATGGGCAGTCCCGTCCCCCATACCAGACCCATAAGAATCATCGGCAGAAGCAGCGACCCCCGGCTCTCTGAAAAGCTTACGGAAATGGGTGTCCGCCAGACACTTGGCAGGCAGTACCAGGGACCGACGAGCATACTGAACTCGGTATCCGCCAGGCTTCAGGATGAAGGTATTACCACCGTTAATATAATGGCGAATATGCCCTCGCATTTAAGCCTGCAGGAACCGGATTATACCGGCGTCTATAGCGTTCTGAGTGTTATCTCCAGGCTGGAAGAGATTGATATTCCACTCGAACGTCTCAGGTCTGCGGGCAAGCGGCAGTATGACAGGATAAATAAGGAAGTAAGTCAATCTCAGAGCCTGTTAAGCCTTTCGAAAGAACTCGAAGAAATCTACGACCAGGATGAAGAAAAGATAGTTGATGAGACTATCCAGCTTCCACCCAATATCCAGAAAGCCATCGATGAAGCCCTCGGCAAAGAATAGGGTTTAGTCTCCACCGGACAGTCCTCACACGTCTCCGGCACTGCTCTAATCTGGTAAATTCAGACTTATTCTGCCTGACCCGGTAGGTCGCAGTCGACACAGAGAGTCTCAAGGGGAAGTCCAATCGCTTCAGCCAGTTCCTGGACCGTCGTGTGCTCCAGACTGTCAATCCCCAGGAACTCCACCCTTTCTTTGATAGAAGGAATCCGGGTAGCTAGAAGCTCTCCTTTACGGATTGTTTTCCCCCACTGGCAGTATGAGACCGAATCCGGATTGGAAATCCTGACATGAATTTCACCGATATTCAAAGCCCTGAGCTTGGGCACCAGATTTCTCTCGGTCTGAGTGCCCCTGCGGATAGAATCGTCACATACTACCATCTTCTTACCCTGATAATTCTCTCCGCTTCTTAGCTGTTTGATATGGGCTTCTAAATCTCGCTCCTCCTGACTCGAGCGAGGATAGCTTCTTCCCGCGTAAGGATACTTTATTAGAACTTCGTCATATTCGGGGACTCTGTTAATATTCCCTTCGTTTATCTGCCGGCAGAACTCCTGATGATACCCTATTCCGCAGAACCTGCCGGAATCGGGAACGGGAACGACGACATCCGGGATAAAGCCTCTATCTATATCGCGCCGGGCTAAAATAGCTCCCAGTCTTTTTCTTACCAGTGTAACGGGCACACCTTTAAATACTGCGTTGGGGAAATTTGTATAGACCCAGACAAAAGTACATATCTGACTTTTAATGTCCGGCATTTTCCCTTTCAGTTCTGCTTTACCGTCCTTAAGCAGAAATATTTCACCCGGCTCCACGTCTCGCTGATAGCTGAATCCCCAGTTCTCAAAACCTACCGGGTCTGTGGTGGCGGCTACAGCTCCCGCTTTTTCACCGATAATTAGCGGCCAGCGTCCGCTGGGGTCGCAAACGATATATATCCCCTCAGGGGAAAGAATTGACAGAGAATAAGCCCCCTCTATTTCGTCATTCATTTTCAGAATCCCGTCTAGGAAACCGTCTCCATGGGCAATCAATTTGGTAATGATTTCTACGTCCGTTCCACCCCAGGCGAAAGTATGTCCTTGATTTTTATATCTATCTACTAACTCAGCCCGATTAATTATGTTGCCCGAATAACAGACTGCGTATTCACCCACTTTTGAATCCACCAGAATAGGCTCTCTGTTGTCACCGCAGTATCCTATACCCATCGTTCCTTCGAGACCCGCCATGTCTTGGTTAAAGGTTGGTCTGAACAGACCGCGATGAGTCCGGATATTTATTTTATCCCCGTTATAAGTTGCCAGTCCCGCGTAATCTTCACCCAGGTGTTGCTGGTAAAATGTCAGCCAGAAAAGGTCGTCCAGAAAATTACCTTTATATTCTTTGGGGTCAACGCTTAATGCAATAAATCCGGGCATCAATATCCTCCTGAGTTAATATTATGTGACATTCAGAAACGCCAGCCATCAATGATTATAGACCAAACATGACAGGTAATGGAATCAATAAATATGAAAAAATTAATTAGTTCGGAATTTACCCGGAATAGGAATACTGAAGTTTAGTTCATGGTTTATAAATCGAGGTTAAAACCTGTAGAATAAAGGGGTTAACATACCCGAGCAGTAAGGTAAAACCCTTATACCACGCCGCCGGTTATCGGCTATACTATTTTTTTGTCGTAAACCGGAGAACGCCCCGACCTGGAAGCTGCGGTAGTAAACCTGAATAAAGCTGTCCTGTATGTCTATTTGAGATTGGCTACAGGTCCTTGATTTCGTTCAGGATTTCAATAATAGCATGCTTGCCGTCACGGAAAAACATCATGGTCTTGTCCATGTAGAACAGGGGGTTATCGACTCCGGCGAAACCGGGAGAAAGACTGCGCTTTATTATTATTACGCTTTTAGCTTTGTCCACATTGAGGATGGGCATTCCGTAGAGGGGACTATCGGTAATATTGCGGGCGGCAGGATTGGTTACATCGTTAGCCCCTATAACTACTGCCACGTCCGTTCGCTCGAAATCTGCATTGATATCGTCGATGTCATAGAGTTTATCATAGGGCACGTTAGCCTCGGCTAGCAGTACATTCATGTGTCCCGGCATTCTGCCCGCCACCGGATGGATGGCATACTTGACATCCGTGCCCCTCTGCTCGAGTACGGTGGCAAGCTCGGCTACACAATGCTGCGCCTGTGACGTTGCCAGACCGTAACCGGGTACGAAAATTACGGACTTGGCATACCCGATTAGTGTGGTTACATCTTCCGGTGTTGCCTCGCGGACTATCTTCTCACCCTCCACGCCCTCCACGCCGGCGGTTTGTACTACGGCGCCGAACGCACCGAACATGACATTGCCAAGAGAGCGGTTCATAGCCTTGCACATAATCCGCGTCAGTATAAAGCCGGCCGCCCCGACCAGAGCTCCGCTAATAATCAGGAACATGTTACCCAGCACGAACCCGGCAGCGCATCCGGCCAGTCCGGAATACGAGTTCAGCAGCGAAATGACCACCGGCATGTCCGCACCGCCGATAGGTATCACAAGAAGGACGCCCAGAATCAGGCAGACCGCGATAAGGACTAAAAAGACGGCGATATTTCCCGGAGAGACTATCAGATAAATTATCATTGCCAGCACGGCGAGGAATATGACCAGGTTCCATATATTCTGCATGGGGTAAGTAATGGGTCGGGACTTGACCAGTCCCTGCAGCTTGCCGAAGGCAATCATGCTGCCAGAAAAGGTGACGCAACCTATAAGAATGGTGATAACGATGGTTACGGAATTCTGTATGGTGAAACCCTCGGCGAGGTTTACATACCTAAAGAACTCGGCGGCAGCGATAAGTAAAGAGCCCCCGCCGCCGAAACCATTGTATATGCCTACCATCTGGGGCATGGCCGTCATTTTAACGGTTCGGGCAACCACGCCGCCGATGATACCTCCGATGGCAATGCCGATTAATATCATCGTGTAATTCAATACTTCCTTCAGGAGCAGGGTAATCACGATGGCAATCAGCATTCCGGTGGCGGCGAGGACATTCCCCACCCTGGCAGTCTTCGGCGTACTCATACGCATGAGGCCGATGATAAATAAAACGGCGGCGACTAGATATGCTATTAGACTATAAACCGGTATATCCACTATCTATACTCCTATCATTATTTCTTGAACATGGCCAACATACGGTCGGTCACCGTAAAGCCGCCGACTACATTGATGGTAGCCATAATTACGGCAATCATACCTAGAATCGTGCTCGGGTTTGTTTCGGTCGGTCCGGTGACCATCATTGCTCCAATCAGGCAAACTCCTGAGATTGCGTTGGCACCGGACATAAGCGGTGTGTGCAGAATAGGCGGTACCTTGGTGATAACCTCATACCCGGCAAACATGGCAAGAACAAATACATATAAGAGAAATATCATATCTTGGCCCATAGCAGTGCTCTCCTTTTAACCAACAATGTCCTTATACCTGCCGCATACCTCACCCTGATGAGTAACACAGCAATCTTTGATAATCACGTCTACGAAATCCAGGTCCAGTTTGCCATCCCTTATCATCAGCAGCAGTAGACCGGATATGTTTCTTGAGTAAAGCTGGCTTGCTTGCATTGCCATGTCACCGGGCAGGTTCAGCGGTCCGCAGATAATAACCCCGTTTTTAACCACTTCCTTACCAGGCTCGGTAAGCTCGCAGTTGCCGCCTGTTTCCGCGGCAAGGTCAACAATCACGGAACCGGTCTTCATTCCGCTCACCATCTCTTTTGTAATCAGGACAGGAGCGGCTCTGCCCGGAACAAGGGCGGTAGTGATGACTAAATCCGCTGTCTCGGTATGCTTTTGAATCAGTTCCCTTTCCCGCTGCTGGGTATCTTCAGAAAGCTCCTTGGCATAGCCGCCAGCGTCCTCGGCGTCTTCAGCGATTTCTTCAACCTCGATGAAGGTAGCCCCGAGGCTTTCGACCTGTTCTTTAACTACCGGGCGGACATCGAAGGCTTCAACCACAGCGCCGAACCGGTGTGCCGTTGCGATGGCTTGCAGGCCGGCAACGCCGGCGCCGAGTACCAGCACTCTGGCAGGCGGTATGGTTGCGGCAGCAGTCATCATCATGGGCATGTATTTGCCCAGCTTATTGGCACCGACTAAAACGGCTTTATATCCCGATATCGAACTCATAGAAGAAAGTGCGTCCATTCTTTGAGCGCGGGCGATACGGGGAATTGCATCCATGCTGAAGGCTGTAATCTTTTTCTGTGCCAGTCTTTTTAACAGTTCATGGTTGACCAGAGGCTGCAGGCAAGCAATGAGCACCGAACCTTCGGATATCATATCCAGCTCATCCTTGCCCAGAGCTTCATTTAATACGGGTTGTTGTAACTTGAGGATAACATCGCTGCTGCCGTATAGAGCAGTGGGTTCGGGCACCATGGTACAGCCGGCTTTCTCATACAAGCTGTCGGGCAGAGATGCCGCTTCACCGGCACCCGATTCAATCATTACTTCCGCCCCGGCTTCTAGCAGCTTGGCAACTCCATCCGGAGCTAAGGCTACCCGGTGCTCGCCCGGAACTATCTCTTTAGGAACTCCTACCTTCATATATCGCTCCTCAAGACTTATTTATTTTAAGACATGGCAATATACAGACCATTATCAAACACGTAGTGTCATGCCGGTTGATTCTGGGAATACTTACGACCGTAGCAACAATGAAGCCGAGCCAGCTAATTCCGGGATATTACAGAATTTTAGAGTGATGCAACTCAAGGTTCGCTTCTCCGGTTGTCGGGTATCTCTCCATTACTGATTCTAACTCTGAAAATGAGGCATGTCAAATATTGGTTCTATAAGTGCTGTTTCTGGTTGATTCACTGTCATTGCTTCGTCCGCCTCAGGCGGACTCGCAATGACAATACCAACCAAAACCAAATTGAACCCGGCGAAATGCCGGTTGTGGTAAATACTTTATAAAAACCAGAGGGGTACCGTTCGGTACCCCTCTGTAGGTGATTGTTATGTACTATACGTTACTTGACCATTTCCTTTATGGCGGCGATTGCAGCATCCTTATCATAGCCGTATTTTTTACGCTGCTCCGGACCGCTGCCGAACCCGGCGTATACCTGTGGAATGCCGAGGCGCTTGAATTTCTTCGGGTAAATGCCTTCGTCCGCGAACAGGTCAGCAATTGTGCTTGCCAGCCCGCCC
>Ga0315543_1001673_pt1 | contig 23260 bp, 21 predicted proteins | sample SalMarSW160210MG_2_FD_203098 | JGI IMG/M metagenome (GOLD analysis project Ga0315543, IMG submission 203098) | Salt marsh sediment microbial communities from the Plum Island Ecosystem LTER, Massachusetts, United States - Salt Marsh Sediment SW1601-210 ... | reverse complement strand
TTTACCGATGCCAACAGAAGACCAGCGGAAGGCACCGGAGATACCGCGGGTTAACGCTGTTACTCCATCAGAGCAAATGGCCTTCGAGGAGCAGTAAGACTATCCTACTTCCCTGAACATTCCGTCAGATTGTTCAATAGGAGACTAAAAGTGAGTGTATTCGTTTTGATATAAGAGGTATTTGAGAAGACCAGACTCTAGATAGTTCGGAGGTACTGACGAATATGTTCATAAGGGGCGGATACCCCAAGTCTGGCGTAAAACCAGTCGCTGTAAGCGAGGCTGGATTCCACTGCCCATCGAGCGCAGCCATAACTCAAACACTTATCTGGGAAAAAGGGATTATTCTTGCTCATCAAGGGACTAGTAGGAAACTTGCGTATCAAGCCTTTAATAAACTTCTTTTTGGTAGTGATCATTGAAGCCGTTGTTCCGTCATTCATCCATTCAGGATAATAGTGAATCAGGCTGTTTCGGAGTTTCACAATAAGAACAACATCCTGTGCTGGTTTCTCCTCAGGATTAAAGATAGGTTTTCCTGCTACCGTCAGTGCAATGTCGAACTTGTCCATCATCGTTGTACGGCGCTTTTCGGATATTGATTTCCACTTGTCTGCCATAAGTGCCTTCGTATTCGAATCGAGGGGGTTTTCGCTATATTTTTCTTCGGCATCTGCGAATAACTCATTGATGGTTGCCTCTAAGAAAGAGACGGCTGTGAATATGGATGCTGTTACATATGCCCAGTATTCTGTGAGTAATTCAGTTGAAAAATTACCATCATATTCCTTCTCAATTTGACCTGAACGCCGGGCGAACAGACATGCGGACTGTATATGTTGCAATGATAAGTAGAGTCTTGATTTAACGGTAACTTCTTCTTTCCAACCCAACATTGGATAAACCTTTTATACCTGCCATTAGCCAAGTACCTGAGCATGTAATCGAGGCGATGAACATATAAACAGCGTCATTATACCACGAATTGGGCGGCACAATCAGCCATCTTGTTGGCGAACAAAAAGGGTCGTCAACATTTTCAGGCCGTCCTTCCACAAGGACTACATGCCTTGCAAGCCCGCCACTCACGACCTCCTGGGTCATCCTGGTGAGTGATCCAATCCAGTGCTTCTTGGCATGTTGAGAACCAATACTTGTCGGTCCAGCTGGAGCCGGTAGCCATGGCTAACAGCCATCGGCAGCTAGCCCTATGTAGCGTACCCCACACCCTGTAGCTTCTGATCCTTCGCAGGTCGTTGAAGACAAATCCTGTGCCGTTGTTGTGTAGTGTAATTAGATGCTGGCGAGTTTGCACCACCACCATAAATGAACGCTCTCCTTTGTCACGAAGTCTCCCACTGATTGGAGTATACCATCGCCTCGGAAAGATGGCTAGGCTCATTGGGCTTTGGTGAGCAATAACCTGTTGCACAAAACATCGGAATGTTACCTCGATTCACATTGCACAATCCGATGAAATGTGAAACTTACATACAGTAGATTCCTTATGCAATAGAACGCAACAATTGCCGGGTAAAATAAACTAGGTGCATCTCACTTGCATGGCCAATGATAATCAGCGGAAGTATCACTGTAGTAGGTCCTACGAGAGATATGATATAGGTGGGGAAGCTGGGGTCAGCGTCTGTTGCTGGCAGTTGGCGTTGTCCAATATTTTACCAGAGTGTTACATCGTTACAGAATAATTTTAAACTTTCTCTCTGATATCAACCGCGCTAGAGATTCTATCGTGCCTGGCATATTTGGGATATAATAGCAACGTAATGACCAGGACAGGTATATTTTTCACACACTTTCAAGGTGAAAGACTGAGGGACTTTCCTCAGGCGCTGGCTGGCATTCTGGATGAAGAAAATGTGAGTTATTACGACGCTGTATATGAATCCCGCGATGGTCTATATTACCTTGAGCCGCTATCAGAGGAACTGCTGCTCAGGGTGCATTCTTCCGCCATGGTAGAGAGTGTCAGACTGACTGGCGACTATGAATCAGCATCTTATTCAGCGGGTGGAACGGTTCAAGCAGCCGAGAAAGTATTCTGTGGAGAGATTGATAATGCCTTTGTCTTTACCGGTTTTGGCGATCACCATGCAGGCAAGGACTTTTACAGCGGGATGTGCTATTTCAACGGGGCGGCTTTAGCCATAGCTAACCTCAAGGATAAGGGAATTGGACGGTTTGCCATAGTAGATACGGACTGTCATCATGCCGATGGAACCAGAGACATATTTAAAGATGATGGTAACGTCCTCCATGTCTGCTTCTGTCATCAGGACTATAATGATAGTTACAACAATGTAGATGTTATGATTTCATATCGCACCTCGGATGAAGAATACCTAACAAAGGTAAGAGAGGAGTTTGTTCCCAGGGTAGAATCATTTAAACCAGAATATATTTTCTGGGAATATGGTTATGACGCAACTCAGGGTGAGTATGGGGATAAGGGACTAACCAGAGACTGTCACATCAAGCTGGCTCAACTGATAAAAGCGGTGGCTGACCGTGTTTGTGAAGGCCGGTTGGTTGTTGTCCTCTGTGGCGGTTCGGGGCGAGAACTTGCTACCTATACTATCCCCCGGATTATCAGTTGCCTGGCAGAAAGTGGCAGATAGCTTCAGATCAACAGTCAAGTCTTACCGTTATTGAACGAAAAGATGAAAAGTGCATTGATTCACAAAACAGCCGATACTAAGTAGCCTGAGGCGATTACTATACCGGTTATGAAATGTGCCAAAACTCCAAGCGATGTTGCCGGTAGATAGCTGGGTTTTTCCTCTTTGGTTATTCCATTTATAATGAATGGAAGTGGTGAACTCATCAGACCAAGCAATGTCCACAGCGTAGCGATTCCAGAAAAGGCAAGGCCCAGTAGTGTCAGATAGCAGAGCAAATACAATAGTCTGAGGTAGTTCCTTTTAGCTTCAAATCGGGTCTGTTCTCTCGGTTCGTAAAGTACTCGGTAGGTGTAGATTACTGCAGCCGAGAGGAAGAGTAAGGGCAGAGCACTAAGCCCTGCTTGCCAGCCAAGTATTCCCGAGATAGCGAAGTATGTCCCGAAGGCAACGACGGGGGGTAGCAAAGCAGTAGAGAAAAAGGCATACCGGAATGGAGGAGCTGCATATAGTGCACCAACGACAGCAGCTACCCCCAGAAGGATCAAGATGAGCCAACCTCGTTCTAAAATAAAGTAGGTGAGAACTATCAGCGCCGCTATAGATACAGTGGCAGCTGCATAAATGGTGTATTTTAGAGGAAGCACTTTTGGGGATAGCATCGGGCTTCCCTCAAGATGGGGGGATGGTGTCATTCTACCCTTGGAGACATCTATCCCCTTATACTCCACCCAATCAGCCAGGAAAAGGGTTGCCATCTCAGCAAGTATCACACCAAGCACAAGGGCTACAAAATGAACCAAGGAGAAGAATCCGTCATCAAAGGCAACAGCAACCCCGATGAAACAAGGCGTGATAACCGCTGTAAAAAGACGGGTTCGTGATATACCCAACCACCGCCGCAGCATTGTTATTTGCGAATTAGACAACATAATCTATGACAAAGCCTGCCACCAGTAGCACTGTAGTCACCATAAAAATCTGAACGGTCATCATTATCGACGGGGCATAGCGGGGAATATCATCATAGTACTTACTGGTGAGCCTAAGTAAGTTCAAGGCAAAGGGTATTGTCAGGAGTGCCAGTAAAGTCCATACAGGAAGCATCCCAAGAATAGTGCCCAGAACAATGCTCAAGTAAATGATAATGTAAAAAGCTGGCCCAAGTACAGTCACCGCCTTACGCCCTAGACGAACGCTAGTAGTCCGCTTACCCACCCGAGCATCAGCCTCAGCATCGGGTACATTACCGATATAAATGATTGCGGTCACCAGTAAACCTATGGGTATCGACAGTAATATAGCGGTAGCACCAATCTTTCCTGAAAGGACGAAATAGGTTCCAACAACTGGCAATAGCCCGTTTCCAATCCAGCAGGTAAGTTCACTGAAACCACGGTAGCCAAGCTTGAAAGGAGGAGCAGTGTAGAAGAAAGCAAGAAAGACACCAACAATCCCGAAGATAACAATCCGCCAGTCAACGGCAATAACGAGATAGAGGCCAATGCCTATGGTAATTGTTAGGCTTGCTAGGGCTGAGAGCAATACTATCTTTGGTGTCAGCCCTGTTTTGAGCAAGACCTCACTGCCCTTTTTAAATTGACGCCCTTTATCTATAGCGTCAACGCCGCTTCTGTAATCATAATAGTCATTGGTGAAGTTAGTACCGATGTTTGCGAAGAACAGCGCTATCACTACTAGGAGAAATGGTCCCCAGGAAAAATAACCATCATGCCAAGCTACCACACCACCTGCTATCGAGGGTAAGACAATGGTGCTTGAATAGAGCACTCTGGAGGCAGTTATCCATTTCTTAATTTGACCTAACACAGCGGCTCCTTTCCCTACAAAGATAAAACGTGGCTTGGTACCCATAGAACTTACTCCTGCCGAAACTACATTATACCCGAATTTGCAACTTTCTCCAACAAACCTAGCAGCTTGCAACATTCGAAGGTTAGTACCTAAGACAACTAAACAAGGTTGCTGAATGTGCAACGACCTATCCAAGCAATGCGTCCGAGAAGGCCCTAAAATCGCTGTGATAGTTACACGGATGAAAGCCCCCTAGTACTCTGCCACTGTCTGAGTAATCCTTCGTAGCCATATTCACTGGGGCGTACCACTATATAGTTTTCCCCGTGTCTGGGTGGCCTTCCTTTAGGCTCGGGGCCTAGAAGAAACTTCGTTAGTTCGGGACTCGTTATGAATCTCACATCTGAAAACCAAAGAAACCCTTGTAAGTCCCTGTTATGGAAAATGCGCCTAGTTATTGCCAGCAAATGTGCATCAGGAGATGGATTGATGTTGTTCAAAGGTGCTATCCCTGCCGCGTACCCACTTGCGATGATACGACCCACGTTGAGAACTCTTCCGTCAAAACGGGATGGAGCTCCTCCTTGATGAAACAGCACCATCATTCCGATACTGATTATTTGAAGCGCCTTCGCGTATCGGTCTGGGCGTACTATGTCCTGAGAAGCAGCGACCTTGGCTTCAGCCAGTTCTCGAGCCAATTTCGCTCCCCCTAGGGTAGCCTTGCGTTCGTCTGGAGCCGAAATAACGACTGCAATTGAACCCTTATCCCTATCCAAATTCACCCTCCAATTCAGTTCCAAGAGGGCCAAACCGGAAAGCCTCTAGGAAACTGCGGCTTTATATGCAGTCATTCTACCACTGGTTTTACTGGCTCACAATAAGTCTATGGTTTGACTATCTTGCCAATAAAAGCAGCGCATGCAATTATAGGCAACAAAATGACGGAATGTGACCTAACAATTCCGCCAAACGTGCATCGGATGTAACCGGGACTATATAGCAAATCGACCCCGAGTCTTGGGCTCAGTGGCCTTGCAATTGCCAGTGCTTTTACTTAACATAGTGATATGCCCGCCGGTCTTGGAGATGGCAGATGAAACGCTTGTGTATTGTGTTACTGGCTACGGTATTGCTCTTTGCCTCAGCTTGCACTGAGCAGCCAACCCACTCTCCGGCAACGGCACCAACGTCTGACACTACACCTGAATCATCATCTCTCTCACCAATCACCACGCCAGAGAAACCAGCACCTCGGGCAATGTCTCCCTTTGGCATAGCCATTACCCAAGATGGCCAAACTGGCTATATTGGTTTTAATATGTCGGAACTCGTTTTCAAAGTACGTCTAAAGGATCTCAAAGTTGAGGCGGCGGCTGAGCTATATGACTATTTCCCTATCCAGAGCAGGAGTATTGCCCTAGATGCCAGCGAAGAGAAGCTTTTTGTTCACACCGTCAATTGGCGTAAGCTTATTGTTCTCGATGCTCAAAGTTTGGCCTTGCTTCGCGTTATTGATGGCATTCCGGCTATAGACATGATTCGTTCACAGCACAGCCTGTCGCTCCTCACCTGGGACGGCGGCAACACAGTGAGATTTATCAATACGGAAACCTATGAGATAACAGAACTTAAAGACGACGAGATGAAGTTCGTCAGGATCAGAGAAAGCTCTACTGAACAAAACAAATGGTACGTAGTCAGTGGTGGACCTTCCGAAGGATACATGGTGGGCACTTACGACTATAAGGAGAAGAAGTGGGTTTCTGCAATTCCCGTGCCTTTACAGGAGGAAGGTGAGGCTATTTTTGATCTCGAGGTTCTGCCTAACGAGGGGAAAGCATATGTGGCCACCCTTGGCGGCTGGTATCCGGAGTATCATGCCTATGGGTGGCTCTATTCAGTTGACCTAATCGCAGGTAGAATCGTTAATGTTCTCCCGATAGATGGCGGTGCCCTATGCCTCGAGGCTAGTCCTGACAGCCAGTCAATGTACGTGGGTACAGGCTGGCCAGTGCCAAATACCGATAACATCTTGATAATCGATACTAACTCCGACAGTATAGCTGGTGAGATTAACCTGGGTCAGAACAAATTTGACTGGCCACACACCGAGATGCACGACCTTGTAATCGATCCGTCAAATCCTCGTTTGTTGCACTCTACCTGCGCTGACGGCAACGCCCTTTCCAAGATTGACCTTGATAACCGTTCTCTTATCCAAGAACTGGTCACTACAGAACAAAGCTATGAACCCCACTCCTTTGTCAAACGACCGGGGCAATCTGCTGGTTATGTTTTCATTTCTAGTAGCGCCAATGCCTTTGAGCTTGATACTAACCAAGCGGCTGTAGAAGGTATGGTTGAGCTCCCGCTGACCCGTCAGAGCGGGTTTCATACTTATGACGCGGTGATCAATGACAAGGGTCAGATGTTATTAGGACTCGGTGAATCCGTGCTTGAGATCGACCCGAAGGACATGCACCTCATTGAGGCTCATCCACTTTCCCAGGGAGTTCCAGTCCTCTTTCACTTTATCCTTTCTAGGAACCAGCAACGAATATACTATGTCTCACAGCAACGCGACAAACCGGAATGGCAACCGGATACTTTCCTAGTGCTGAACGCTGAGACCTTCCAATTAGAGACGTCTTTAAAGTTAGAAGGAGGGGCCTTTAAGTCAAGGCCTTTCGAACTGCCAGATAGATCAAAAGTTTACGCCGTTGGCGGATTGCATAACGGCCCAATAGTCATTCAGGTTATTGACATAGACAGCTTTTCCATTCAAAAAACGCTCACCTTCGATGAACCCGGGCTGCTCGGTATTGCCCAAGGGGACTATTACCCCTTTGCATATGACCCCAATTCTCATACCCTATTTGTGGGAGCTACTCATGTAGTGCTGGTAGTAGACACCGTCTCCGATGTCATCAAGAAGGTCATCTATTTGAAAGATACGGCAGGCACCATCGGGCTGAAGCCTTCAGAGTTTATCTACATAAACGCGGTAGGGCTGGTCTATCAGCCCGACGAGAATTATCTTTACATTGCCCATTTTGACCGAAGTTTCCTGAGCATTTATGATCTCAATAATGATCAGTTTCTGTCCAAGCTTGTTCCTTTACAAGGACTGGGACCGGATTATGCCTTTGCTAATGATGACCATAGCAAAATATACACACTGAATGTGCTGTCCGATACCATCTCAGTGATAGATGTAAAGTCTAAGGTAGTGGAGAAAGTAATTGACCTACATGTCTATGAATAGGCAGTAAGAGGAGAGGTTAAACAGAATCCTAAATGCAATCAAATCGGAAAGGCTTTCTAATTAGTCTCATACTTGTCGAACTTGCAAAATCGCCAACACGCACGCGGCATAGCTTATGTACTATACCAATTCCGTAAGAGTCCGTATCATTGCACAAACACTCATTTAGTGACATACAAAGAAGAAAGTAGGTTTTTTAACTAAAGCACTGGAGCAACCATCATCAGGATTCCTATTATTCTTAATACTATAGATTTTACTGGTTCTGCTTGTGCTACTCCTCACAGGTGGAACTTTATAGTATTAAACTGATGCCTCCGCTAATTGACAGGCATTTTATAACGTGATATACTTCTATTATGGAAATATTTAAAGGTGGAATTTAAATGGACACGGACGAACTATACAGTAGTCAGATAACAGCCGTTGTCCACGGTTTCATGCAGGTGTGGAATAAATTCGAAGGCACCCTTTCTAAAGAACTAGCTCAAATACAAGAAAGCCTTCAGGGGATGCACCCCCAGAGAGAGCACCAGCCAAATGCCAACTATGAACTTTTCTACCGGGCCTGTAGTAGCATTTACCCTAAGGGCAATATAACCATGGGAGAGTTTAGTACTGCCCTGTCGGCACCACTCAGCACCGCAACTCGTATAGCCGACTGGCTGGTTAACAATGGATACATTCAAAGAATGCCGGATACCGACGACAGAAGAGTGGTGAGGGTATCCCTTACAGATACAGGAAAGGAGCTTTTCAAAGCAATCGACCGGTATATCAGGCAGCGCATGCAGCAAATCCTGTCAAGCCTCACTGCTGAAGAGAGAACGATATTACTCACCCTTGTCAGTAAGGTGGTATCCGGGCTTGAAGAAGCGGCCAAGTAAATTTTTTTAAACATATATTTCCAAAATGGAATATTACTTGATTAGAACAACATGGTGTTATGGGAAATCTTAAATTAGCTTTATTTCTAGCTTTCAAGTCAATTTTCAAAGGCAATCGCTGGGCGCTTGTCCTGATTATCCTGGTGATGTCCTTAAGCTTTGCTAATTTGTTACTGACGCCCTCTATTCTATCGGGAGTGACAAATACTCTAAACCAACAACAGATAGATACTCTTTATGGCAACATTGTCATTGACCCTCCACCGACTGAGCATTACCTGAACCATGCCAGCCTGATTGAGAAGAAAATAGAGCAAATACCGGGGATTACCGGCGTATCGACCCATTTGAACAGCAGTGCCTTTATAGAGTATCAGTGGAAAGAGAAAGATTCCCCATCGGATAAGGGAGAAAGCGGGACATGGTCCGTTGTGGGCATTGATCCTACCCGGGAAGTAAATGTGACCACTATCCACAAACATATTATCCAGGGTAACTATCTTGATGAAAACGACAGAGATGAGATCATACTTGGCGTGGAGATTGCCGGTGGCGACAGGGCGCAGACGGCGGAGTTCCTCACGTTGCAGGGAGTGCAGGTCGGCGATGAAGTACGATTAACCTATCCCAATGGAGTCCAGCGCGAGTACCGGGTAAAGGGTATCTTTCAAGTTAAAGAGATGACACAGGCAGACCGTTTAGCTCTTGTTACCAAAAAGGAGATGGCTTCGGTCTTGGGCCGGCAGGTATACAATGACCGGGCTAGCCAGATTCTGGTCAGGACCAGGCAGGGGGTTACAGAAAATCAGATTATCCAGGAGATTAGTTCTCTGGGCATTGATGCCGAGGTGAGAAGCTGGAGTGAGTACGGCGGTGCTATGGGAGGCATAGTCTCCAGCTTCGATGTCATCGCTTCCTTGATTAGTACCATAGGATTGGTGGTGGCCGGTATTGTCATGTTTATCGTCATCTACATTAACGTGATAAACAAAAGAAGACAGATCGGCATTCTCAGGGCTATCGGTATCAAGCGGGATGTCATTATTGGCTCTTACCTTACTCAGGCAATATTCTACGCTATCCTGGGCATCGTCTTCGGCGGGTTGATATTTGGATATGGCATACAGCCTTATTTTGAATTCCACCCACTGGACCTGCCCTTAGGAGAGGTGAGTCTGGCCGTCAGAGCACTCACAATCAGCAGCGCGGTTCTAGGACTACTCATAGCCGCAGTCTTAGCCGGGCTTATCCCGGTAATAAGCATTACCCGACAGCGCATTATCCAGGCTATATGGGGGAATTAAGCCGGATGATTTCCGTGGAAAACCTGCATAAAACATACGGGCATGGCTCTATGGCGACACACGCTTTGAAAGGCGTTGATATAGAGGTAAGTGCCGGTGAGTTCGTCGCCATCATGGGCAGAAGCGGCTCCGGTAAATCCACTTTACTACACATACTCGGTCTTCTTGATATACCAACCAGTGGTGATATTCTTATTGACCAGAAAAACGTCTTGAAGTTAACCGAAGGAGAAAAAACTAGGTTCCGGTTGGAAAAGCTCGGCTATGTTTTTCAGGAATATTCACTCTTACCGGAGATGACGATCCTGGAAAATGTCTATATTCCGGCCGTATGTCTGGGTAGTGGAAATGGCTATCGGAAGCGAGCTTCAGAATTGCTGGAAATAGTCGGCCTGGGAGAAAGGTTAAAGCACTATCCGAACGAAGTCTCCGGCGGTGAGCAACAGAGGGCATCCATTGCTCGTGCCTTGATTAACCAGCCAAAAATACTATTCGCTGATGAACCTACTGCCAGCCTGGATAGTGCTTCGGCTAAGGTTGTTTTGGAACTATTCAAAAAGTTGAATAGAGAAACGGGGCAAACGATTGTCATGGTAACACACGAGCCAGAAGATGAGAAACATGTGAACCGTGTCATCTGGCTTAAAGATGGGCTTGTGGACAAGAAGACTAAATATTAAACATCCGGCAAAGCTAGTCTGGGGAAATAACACAGTGAATTGGAGATGTTTGCCCAAGTATCGATAACTCGATCAGTCGGGATACCCGGGACATAGATGGCTAAGAAAAGACCAATACGATATTGTCGAGTGGTATCTATGTGTAACAAAGAAGTAAATTGTTGGATAACATAAGCTTGGAATGTGCAATCGTGCTATGTATTTCAATGCTTGACTTACGAGTCAGGAAGGCGATACAATTCACTTCAGAAAGGAGGCAAGCGGCCTCCGCCTTTTAACAAGAGTGTTTTACACGCAGGGGGTCAGAGGTTCAAGTCCTCTACCGCCCACCATCGAGGCTAATAGAAATTTGTTGATCGCTTGCATAGGCAGAAATAATACAGTGTGCAAAGCTATTCTTGAGCAATTGCACCGGGCGGGTTCTCCAAAATGAACAAATGCAAGAACAGACTAATCTTGAGTGGTTGCTCGAAGGGTTTAAGTATGATCTGGAGCTTACAATACGACCCAAAACAGTAGAGTATTATTATGGAGGAACCAAGCGTTTCATCAAATGGACTCAGAACACACTCCATCTTACTGAAATCGACCTAATTCTTAAAAAGCACGTTCAATCATTCTTTCACTATTTGGCTAACAATCACCAAACAAACGATCTCAAAAATGACCCTCGTGAAATAGAGCGTTATAGATGGCCATACTATCGGGCATTAAAACGCTTTTTCGATTGGGCAATTACCGAAGGCTACTTACAAAGTAGCCCAATGAGTTGTATTGTGCTAAACGCTCCTCCGCCTGCCGTTATCGAACCGTACCATCCAGAACACATAGATACCATCCTAAAAGTGTTAGACCATGATTGGAAAACTGCTCAAACACAGCGCAGAAGATGCTGGCAGCTAGGAACAGGGCAATATTTATACTGTTCCTAGCAAGCGGCCTTAGATTAGAGGAACTTGCCAAATTTGACCTTCCCCCCGTAAATAATGCCAACGCCTCTTGGAGTTCTCCGCTAGAATATAGCAAGAGGGAGGACTCGAAATGCAGCGTAAGAAGTACACGGAGGAGCAGATTATCCAGGTTCTCAAGGAAGGAGAGGCCGGGGCTTCGGTTAGCGACCTCTGCCGCAAGTACGGCATGAGTGATAGAAGCTACTATAACTGGAAGGCCAAATACGCCGGACTCAGCCTGAGCGAGCTCAAGAGGCTGAAAGCCCTGGAAGAAGAAAATCGGCGTCTAAAACAGATCGTCGCCGAGCAGGCTCTCGATAACCGGGCGCTCAAGGAACTACTCTCATCCGCCTGAGGCGGACTAAAGCCCGAGGCAAAGAAGGTGGCGGCAAGCCATGTCGTCAGCAGTCTTGGGCCAAGCATAAGAAAGGCATGTATCCTGGTGGACCTGAGCCGTACTGCCTGCGGCTACAAGTCCCACCGGGAGGGTGATGCTACCCTCCGTAACAGGTTAAGGGAGCTTCGCCGGGCAGCGGAAAAGGTTTGGCAGCCCCAGGCTGCATATAATGCTCAAGAGAGAGAATCTGGTGGTGAACCACAAACGGACTGAACGCATCTACAGGGAAGAGGGATTGGCGCTAAGAAGAAGACGTCGTCGAAAGGGTGCAGCTGGCGCTAGAATGGTCATACCGGCCCCTGAAAGGCCGAATCAGAAGTGGAGCATGGACTTTGTCAGCGACAGCATTGTTACGGGCCGGCACTTTCGTGCACTGGCCATTGTAGATGATTACTCACGAGAATGCCCGGCCATCGAGGTGGACACCTCCCTGGGTGGCGCCAGAGTGGTCAGCGTCCTCGAAAGACTGGCCGAGATAAGAGGTCTGCCTGAAGTCATTACTGTGGATAACGGACCTGAGTTTGCCAGCCGGGCCATGGACGAATGGGTTTACCGGAAAGGTATCAAGCTCAGCTTTATTCGTCCGGGCAAGCCGATCGACAACGCCTTTGCTGAGAGCTTCAACGGACGTCTCAGGGACGAATGCCTTAACATCAACTGGTTTCTGACTGTGAAGCACGCCAGGGAGGTGATAGAAAGCTGGAGAAAGGATTATAATACCGTCAGGCCCCACAGCGCATTGGGCGGACTATCACCCCAGGAATTCATGAAACTAGACGGAAACACTAAGATGAACGTGGCACTAAGAACGGGGTAAGGTCATGTGTTACCTAGTAGCTTAACTCATGAACGCGAGCTTATTAAGACTTCCTTAGTAAGGAAAGGAGTTACAGAAACCGAGAAATTAACCGAAAATCTGGTTGCTAGAAACTCGTTATTATTCTTATTGGAAGCTTATACGATGTATAAGAATTCAGAATACCCTCAGTCGTTTCTTTCGAGCTGGATAATTATCGAGAATTATATTAGAAAAGTATGGGATGAGTTTATACGAGATAAAGATACTGATAGAAAGCGAGTTGGTAAGTTACTGGATCAGTATTATATAGATATAGACCATATTCTTGAAACATTACGCTTATCAGATAAACTTACCTCCGATGAATATTCGCTATTTATGAAACTGAAGAAAACAAGAAACAGTATCATACATTTAGGGAAGGCAATCTCTGTTAAAGATGCAGAGGAATGCTTCCAACTGGCTATAAATATTACAAAGTCACATTGTGATTTGGTATTAGTGGACTGACTGTTTTCTTTTCAGCCCAGATAATAGTAGTTAGGTAAAACACATTCCGTCATAATGTTACTCAGGCATTGGTAATGTGAACTCGTCGAGTTCATAATCTATTGCAATAAGTAGCATCAGCCATGTATCATGTATATTGATACGAATCCTACTTCAGATCGCATAAGGAGAAGGTTAATTTGAAAGTACTCCTTGTTTGTCCACAATACCCGGATACACTCTATAGCTTTAAGCACGCCATGAGATTCATTTTTAAACGGGCGAATTTCCCTCCTCTAGGTCTATTAACTGTTGCCGCCATGCTTCCTCCTGAGTGGGAGAAAAAACTTGTAGATATGAATACAGATCCCTTAAATAACGATGACATTAAGTGGGCTGACTATGTATTCATAAGCGCTATGGCGGTGCAGCAACATTCAGCAAGAGACGTCATAAACAGGTGCAAGAAATATGGGAGGAAGATAGTTGCGGGTGGTCCCCTTTTTACTACCGGGTACGAGGATTTTGGTTTTGATGATATAGATCATCTGGTACGTAGTGAAGCAGAAAACATACTTCCGTTGTTCTTAGAAGATTTAGAGAAGGGATGTACCAGACATATTTATGAATCTAAGGTACGACCAGATATAACGAAATCCCCTGTACCTTTATGGGCACTCATCGATAAGAAAAAATACCACAGTATGAATATACAGTATTCAAGAGGTTGCCCGTTTGATTGTGAGTTTTGCAGTATAACAGTAATGAACGGTCGCAAGCCAAGAACCAAGACGGCTGTCCAGATATTGGATGAAATAGAAATATTGTATAACAGTGGATGGCGGTCCAGTGTATTCTTCGTTGATGACAACTTCATCGGAAACAAACGAAAGTTGAAATCGGAAGTTCTGCCAGCGATAATTGAGTGGATGAAGGAAAAGAAATACCCTTTTACTTTCTCTACCGAAGTCTCTATAAATCTTGCCGATGATGAAGAACTAATGATGCTGATGACAGACGCCGGGTTTGACACTGTGTTCACCGGAATTGAAACTCCGAATGATGAAAGCCTCTCCGAATGTAATAAAATAACAAATAAAGGCCGTGATTTACTGGCATCTGTAAAGACACTTCAAAATCATGGTTTTCATGTACGGGCAGGATTCATTGTTGGTTTTGACAGTGATCCGCCTTCAATTTTTCAGAGCCAGATTAATTTCATTCAGAAGAGTGGGATTGTTACCGCCATGGTCGGTATACTGAATGCTCCACCGGAAACGAGGCTGTATAAGCGTCTGGAAAAGGAAAACCGCATATTACCTGGTTTGTCCGGTGATAACACCGACGGTGAAACGAATATTATCCCCAAGATGCCCCACGAAATACTGGTTCAGGGTTACAAGCAAATCCTGGATACAATCTACGCTCCCAGGCTATATTACCGTCGGATTAAAACCTTCTTTGACGAGTACCAGCCACGGAGCAAAGTAAGAGGCAGCCTAGAACCGTACCAAATTGTGACACTGCTTAAATCTACGTGGACTCTGGGCATAAAGGAAAAAGGACGGAAACACTACTGGGATACGCTGGTCTCTATCGTATTTAATAAACCGAAGGTCTTACCCCTATTTTTCAGCCTGGCAATTCAGGGATTTCACCTCCGTAAAGTGACCCGGACAATACAGAGCACAAAAGCCCCTTAATAATTTGTTAACAATATTTAATATAGTCTTATCGATTCGATGTGGCAGTGTAAGGCTAAAAATGAAGAACCCCAGCACTCATAATCGATTCGTCGCAGGTTAGAATCTGGTTTTTCCCCCTGGAATTTATCAGAACTTAACAATAAGCCAGTCTGTGCAATGTGGTGACAATACCAGTTATTGTTTCCCAAATGAGACAGAATGCAGTTCTGTCTCATCCAGGCACTGTGATATGTAACAAATATTTAGTACAATCAGTTCTTTTATCTCTCTTCTACTCCCTTGTTTCCACGTGTTACAACTACTACAGAACGATGTGTTGTTGAGTGAGACTATGATGAGATCATCGAGATTGTTGGTAGCCACCGGCACGTTTTTACTCCTGATCTCAATGATGACCAGTTATGCCATACCGACACTGGTATCGGCATCTACACCAACACCCGCGCCTGCTCTATCCTTACAAACACTTCCAGGGGCTGGCGAAACTTCCATAACCTTTAGTGGGAAGTTTTCCATTACCATGACCTCAACAGTAACTTCAGACATAGGTGTGGGGAGTGTAATATTAGAGGAGCGGAGTTGTACAGTTTACATCCGGGTATCTCCTTCCTTAAGATAAGACATTATTATTATCTTAGTTTAGGGATACCCATGGTTTCATTTTCTCAATTATACGTTGGCGGGGTCAGTTTGTTTCCATCACTTCTTGCTCTCCCTCCTTGCATTCCCTTCATAACAGTATTATCATTGCGTAAAAAGGGAGATTTGTAAGCACCCATTGAGACGTCTCGTGGAGGGTCAATATGGAAGAACAAGTTGGACAGCAGAAGTATGCGGTTCTTATAGACGGAGATAACGCACAAGCTTCTCTCCTGCCCCAAATTCTTACTGAAGTCAGCAAAGCTGGGCTGATTACCATCAAGAGGATTTATGGAGACTGGACTACCTCTACAATGAATCAGTGGAAAGAGTCACTCCACCAGAATGCGATTCAACCCATGCAGCAGTTCAGGAATACGGTGGGGAAGAACGCCACAGACAGTGCCATGATAATAGATGCCATGGACCTACTGCATAAAAATGACCTCCAGGGATTCTGCATCGTTTCCAGTGACAGCGACTACACCAGGTTGGCAACTAGAATCAGGGAGGAAGGCCTTTTTGTCATTGGCGTTGGTGAGAAGAAGACACCGGCAGCATTTGTGAATGCCTGTAACCAGTTCATATACTCCGAAAATCTCGTGGCGGAGAAGGCACCAAAGAAGAAGGTTGCAGAAGAGGAAAAGAACCTGCATGAAACTGCAGACCCTCTTCCTCTCCTCATCAAAGGTTTCGAGATGGCAGCCAAAGAGGATGAATGGACCTATCTGGCAGCTATGGGGAACAGTCTTCGCCAGCTTGACCCGGCCTTCGACCCTAGGACCTATGGACACCAGAAGCTTCAGTCGCTGTTAAAGGAGTACCCGAACACTTTCGTGCTAAAACAGGACAGGTCGAAAAAGCCGCCGGTCGTGAACGTATCGCTATCGTCTCAATACAACAGGGGATAAATGCACCGGTATATTTGCGTTGAACTCTTGATGCTTCACACAGTGCCGGTAAGCTGCTAGTACCATGACTTGACTCCCTAGCGTTACACTACTTTCCGCCTTAATATTATGCCATGTGAGCAGACGATGAATGTATGCGTATAATCCATGAGCCTGTGTCGAAAAACCTGTTTATTGGTTGCGCATCAGGTTCAGCGGGCAATTTTTCAATAGAAGCGACTTTTATCCGAGGATTGGAGCATAATACTTCTTGTTGTTCTTACCATTCCTTCGTTCACCATAGGTTATCCGTAAGCCAGCCTGGCCATCTTCCTGAAGTTATAGCCGATACAGACTAGCTGCCATATCGGACTCACCTTCTCCAGGCCCCGGTACCGGAATCTCCTAAATCGAAATATCTCCTTTATCTCTCCAAAGACATGCTCAATTAGGCAGGACCTGTCTCTCATCCGCTGCTTCCCGTGTTCGCCTGATAGCTTTTCGGTCATACTGGCTCTTAATGCCAGGGTTTCGAAATATTCCTTCTTGACTCTGAAATCCCGGTAGCTACTGTTATTCCGGTAGCTCCTGGCTCTTGATGAGCAGTCCTCACACAACTTGGCATCGGGGCGGAACCGGTAAAAGTAATTACCCCGGTCTTCCTTGGCGACTGTGGTCTCCATGACCTGCCCGCTGGGACACGTCAGACGTTTGATATCACCATCCATCTCCAGTCGGCAATCTCGGCCTCTGATCAGGTTTCCTTTCCACTGTCTGACTCCGCCTTCACCTTTGCCTTCGGGTAGGTAAACATCCAGTCCTTGTTCATGACAATATCGAATATTATCCGAGCTGAAATAGCCGGCATCCACGCTAATTTCTGTTCGATCTAGAGATTCCCCACTTCGGTCTCTTACCTCCTCTATCATCGGTCCCAGCAATCCACTGTCAGAGGCTTCATTGAATACATCAGTGCCGATAATGGCATCATTTTCATCGTCCACCGCTATCTGGCAGTTGTAGCCCATATATTTGCTATCCTTATCCTTGACCATGCGGGAGTCCCGATCGGTCAGATTTACTTTTACTTTAAGAGGAGTATTTTCCTGCTCCACCTCAGTAAGGAAGGATTCTATCTTGGCTTTTTCTTTCTCCAGGACATCCAGCTTTTTCTCACGGCGAGCTTTATCTTCTGACTCGTTCGTGGTATGACACATTATCTTTTCTATCTTCTTCTCAATCCTGTCCCGTTTCTGTCGGAACTCTCTGACATTACCGGTGAACTTCATACCCGCATCAGCCTTTATCTTCGTTCCATCTATGGCCATAAAGTCCATGGTGACGTAGCCCATCTTGGCCATTACGTAGACCAGACGAGAGAAGACCGCCTTGACTTCATTGCCGTATTTCAGGATGAAGTTACAGATGGTGCTGTGGTCGACCCTTTGATTGGCACTGAGATAAATATAGTTGGGGTCCCACCGCATCCGGTCTTCCATCTCCCTGTAGGAGTAAATACGCCGGGCATATGATTAGAAAATGACCTTTAGCATCATCCTGGGATGTACTGCCGGGGCTCCTTCGAACTCGTTCCTGGCGCTCTAGGAAAATGCCTCCACAGAAATGTGGTCTTCAACGAAGGAATCGATTGCTTTCAGGAGGGGATTGTGATTCTTGATGTCTTCGGGGTCGATGAGGGTGAAATAGCCTTCACCGGGATTGTAGGGTCGGTATCTAGCGTTCATCAGCTCTGTCCTCACTACCTGAGATTATCTAATTATACCTCAGATGGCAGGTAGTTGAGGCTATTCTAAGGGGGTTTTTCGACAGGCTCTGCACTTATACGCATACCAAACTGAAGTGGTTGAACAGTCTGATGAAAATTGACTATTCAGCCAGATGCAGCATTATTCAAGTCGTTTTTTGTCTTGAAGCACCCATCCAGTAGAGAAATCCGGCAAGGAGCAGCACCGCCGCCAATCCAAACACTATAATACTCCAGGGATAGTCTTTCAGGTAATTTGCCACAGGCGGCTGGACTATTCTTAGCAATACGACAACAATGGCAGATACAACGACGCTGATGGCCAGCACAACCGCTATGATTGAGAGGTTTCGATTCATTACCTCCTGTACTTCATTGATTTCAGCATTTCCTGATGTCATAGCCCGGTAGTCTTTCTGTAAAGAGTGAAGGTACGAAAGAGTCAGGTAGCCGGTGATAATGAATGAACCGATTCCCAGTGCTATGGTAAAAGATATTTCTGGAGATAAATCTGCGTATGTTAATCTAGGTGCAAAATATCCAGGCCCTGTGTACATAAACGTACCCAGGTCGAGTATATTATGGCTTAATATCGCTGGGAGAGACGCAATAAACACCAGTAATGAAAAGGGTAGAGTTCCCACTCTCGGGAAGAATATCATCGCGGCGCCCACTACTATAAACCCGGCAAAGACCAGCAAGGCCATAACTCCAATGTCTACCAGGCAGTAAGATGCCGCCGCGCTCATCAACAATACCAGCGCAGCCTGAATGGCGATAATTCGACCCTTCCTTTGCTTCATCTTCTCACCTGCTTTGCCAGGACGGCGTGGAATGATTGCCTTCGAGGGTTCCATTCTATTATAGTTACGCCGGTTCTCCTTAGCTTGTGAAGCACCGGTCTTGCCTGCAACTGCATAAGTACCGGTAAATTGCTCTCGTAGTTTTCAGGTTGAGGTATGAGGTCGCGCCCGATAACGTTCACCAGCACTATCGGCGACCTCCGGCGGTGGCTGTAGTACGATTTTAACCTGTCGAAGAACTTCTCCAGCACTTCTCCCGATTTGCCGTCCAGCGTGGTTACCACAACGGATAAGGGTTTATGGTTCAGGATATAGTGCCGGAACATATCTATAGTGCCGAGAAGTTTTACCGGCTCCCCGCCTGCCTTAAGCCTCACAAGCTGAGGGATAATCCGAGTAAGCTGCTGCCGTCCGGAGTCCGGGTAAAAATACCGGTTAGGCTCGCCGCTGACAGCCACGCCGACACGGTAGCCCCGGTCAATGAAGTAGTAAAGCAGGTTGCTGGCTGCCTCGATGGAATATTCAAGGACATTCTCCATTGTGCTGCCTATCTCGACCGCCGAGGATGCGTCGAGAAAGATGAGTACCGCCTTTCTCCCCTCTCTTTCATACTCATTGACCAGCGGCCATATCGATGCCGGATTCGCCCGGTGCGCCGTCGCTTTCCAGTTTATGGTCTTTACAGGATCGCCGCTGACATAGCTCCTTATCTCGCGGAAGTCCGTCCCGGCTACTCCTATCTTCGATACATCAGCCAGGGGATAGGGTGATAGAGCCAGGTCTTTCAGGCTGCGTACCTGCCGGTGCTTCAAGAGGTGGGGCCAGACCGAAACCCCCTGCGAATCGCCTCCGGCACCGCTATTGACTGAAAGGTAAAGTGGGTGTCGGGATGACCACTCCAGCGGCGGCATGACGTAATTGCCTCTTTTACTGCAGCGAATCCGGCAGGTCATTATTATCATTACCGGCCTCCGCCATTTCCATAGTATTCTCAGGTTGTTGCCGCTTATAAGCTCAAACTCCTCCGGCAGCTTCTGGTAAAGTCTGATGGGCCCGAAGCCGTCGTGAATGATTACCCGTCTGACAAGCTCGAATTCTTTCCCGAGCTGAAGCTTGGGAGGAACACCCTCCGTCTCTATCGTTATCCGCTCCGGTAGCCTGATGAGCGTCCCGAGTAACACCACGATAAAGGGAACCAGCGACATACCTATCAGTATGATATTGCCGAACAGCAAACCCACCACCAGCAGCAGGACGAACAGAATTATTAGATTAAGCTGTCGTTTCGCCGGCATTGTTTTACTCCTTGCGGGCATAGTCCAGCGGGGCAGGTATATCCTGCATCACCTCTTCGATAATCTGTATCGGCCTGGTGCCTTCCATCATCTCTTCCACTATCAGGATGATGCGGTGTGAAAGCACATCTGCAACCACCATCTTCACGTCGTCCGGCACGACATAGTCGCGACCGTGTATCAAAGCCAGGCACCGCGATATCTTTAATAAACTCAATCCGCCGCGGGGACTGGAACCGATATCAACCAGATTATGCTCTCTGGTAGCCCGTACAATTTTACTAATATAATCAAGAATACCGGGGTCTATATAAATACCGTTTTCGGCAAGGGCCTGTAATGACAGGAATTCTTCCGCTGAAATCACCGGAGCGACATCCGCGCTTGGGTCGTCGTCACGCCACTGGATACGACGCTCCAGTATGGTGGTCTCTTCATCGTCGGTGCGCGGATATCCCAGTGATAGTTTAATAAGGAAACGGTCGAGCTGGGCTTCCGGTAACGGGTATGTACCTTCCTGCTCGATGGGATTCTGTGTTGCCAGGACGAAGAACGGCATCTCCAGCTGGTGTGTCTCACCCTCGATGGTAACCCTTCTCTCCTGCATTGCTTCCAGGAGAGCAGCCTGGGTCTTCGGCGGAGTACGGTTAATCTCATCGGCAAGCAGCACATTGGTAAATACCGGGCCTTTTACCAGCTCGAAGGTAGAGTCTTTCGGCCGCCATACTTTACCGCCGATAATATCGGCCGGGAGCAGGTCCGGGGTGAACTGTATCCTTCCGTAATCACACCCGATTACCCTTGTAAAGACCTTTGCCAGCAGTGTCTTGCCCAAACCGGGGTAGTCTTCGAACAGGACATGGCCGTTTGCCAGGGCCGCCGCCAGCAGTTTCTCCAGGATAGCGGTGTCTCCGACGAACACATTTGCCACGGCCTGGATAATCTGTTCGCAGTACTTTTGAGCTTCACCAATACTAATTTCTTTCATAATTACCCCCTGTTTACTAAATGCTCATTAATGTCATTCTGAGTCCGCCCTAGGCGGACGAAGAATCTTCTGCCTTTATCGGATGAGATTATTCACCCGCCTGAGGCGGGTTCAGAATGACATCTATAGTTCGTTAATCATTCACTCCAACAGTCCGGTCCAGATTGTTCAGAAGTGTTTTGAGCACCAGAGTGGACGGACGGCCGTTATCATCGGTCAGCGAGCGTAACGCCGAGACGATATGTTCCTGGTGGCGCCCCGCCCGGTGCAGCATCAGCGTCAGACGGACAAACAGTCCAACTCTATCTCCATCTTCCAGAAACAGGCGTTTTAGTTCATCGATAGGGATTTCTTCCTGGAATGAAGTTCTCTCATAATTAATGATGGTGCTATTCCTGCGTGATACGATTGTTTTATTTAAAGAAACGATAGATTTGATATTATCGAAAGCACTTTTCATGGCGACCTTGCGCAGCTCTACCTGCTGCCTGGCTGCATGGCGGCTCATCCTGAGCATAGACTGACGTACTTCGTTGATGCCGTTGAAATCCACCATAGGTCTGACCGCCTGCACAATCTCTTCTTCATCGATACGGTTGTCGTCAAGGAGAACAGTCAGCAGCACATATAGATTAACTGGTTCTCCGGTGTTTACAAATTGCCTCTCCACCCGCACCATATAATCATGACCTGTTCCGGTTAGCTTTTCCACCTGCGGCCGGTGTTTGCTCCAGTTTAATCCCACTTCTTCTTCACTGTAACCGTGACCCATGCCCATCCATACCCTGAGAAGGATTGTGAAACCCAGGATGCAGAAAAAGAACCACTCGATGAGCATCAGGGAATTCGGGTCGATGGTCAAATAGGGACGGAGATAGACCAGGTACAGGCCGATAACCACTCCTATAAGGAATTTCAGTTCCGGCCTGTCTTCCAGCCAACCGAGAAGTCCCCACCACAGTCCGCCCTCTTTTCTTCCACGGTAGGCTGCCAGCCGCGATACGGCAACACCGATTATACCGCAGAAGATGATGAGAGCGGTTTTACCGGGCCATACCCTGAATTCATTGAATGCCGCCAGCATTAGCCAGAGACCTAAACCGAAAACAATCATACCCAGGGCTGTCCCGGCATTGTACAGGCGTTCTCCCAACCTTGTCTTCTCTGCTAAGTTAAAAACCCGATTGATGGTATAACCGGCAACGGCAAGGATACTGAACAGAGCAGCCCGATGAAAGGCTTCTACTCCTGCATCGTTTTCCTGAAGAAATGATATCCCCCAGAATATTCCGAACAGGATAACAGCCTGGGCTAGACATTTCAGTGTGCGGTTTCTTATTACTCTGGATATTTTAATCTTATCCGCCATGGCCGAGTATCTCCCTGACTGCCATATACATCTCAATGTAGCTTTGTCTCTGTACTGAATGGACGCTTTAGTTGGCTTCCTCGAATCCTGCCACTACCTTCCTTATCGTCTCAACTGATACTCTTTCCAGTCTCTCCGTCAGCAGCACTTCTGCCTCCCGCGCCGTCATCTTCGGGTCTATGCTTATGTCCCTGATGTTCAGAGTTTCAAGCATCTCACTAAACAAATGAACCATTTCCTCACGGTAGTCGACTATCCGTATCCTTCTCCAGCTAGATATATCCTTATCTTTGAAGCGAGCATTTACCATGTATTCTTGCTTTATAGTATATACATGTAGAAAGACTGTTCGACCGTCTTCATCTGAAACCCCCTGCACAGTTTCCCCATCTCCCCAGTCAACTTCGCAAGTTTGAGACGGGAGTGCATTACCGTCTCTGTCTTTAAGCCGGATGAGAACGTTAAGCGACTCACCCACTCCCCACACGGCTTGTAGCGATTCTTCTATATCCGGAAAGCTTATTTCAATCCGTATGATATCCCCACCGGTATCATCCTCTTTCTTCTCTGGTATCTCTGG
>Ga0315543_1001671_pt1 | contig 23281 bp, 25 predicted proteins | sample SalMarSW160210MG_2_FD_203098 | JGI IMG/M metagenome (GOLD analysis project Ga0315543, IMG submission 203098) | Salt marsh sediment microbial communities from the Plum Island Ecosystem LTER, Massachusetts, United States - Salt Marsh Sediment SW1601-210 ... | reverse complement strand
ACTGGCAAGCAGGCGACATGGACAGAGATTTTCATCTGGCGCATCGAAGGCGGGAAGGTAGTGGAAATCTGGGCTGAGGTGGATCAATTGGGGCTGATGCAACAGTTAGGCGTTGTGCCGCCGCCCCAGCGGTAGGCAACACCTTTTCAAATAACGTAGCGCAAGAGAGTAAGGAGGCGATAAAATGAGATATCTCGTAACTATGGAGCTTACCGGAAGTGTTCCAGCAGTTTCTCCTCAGGAGATGGTACAATGGCTGGAACAGAGGATCATACCCAGTGAGGAGGCTGTGATAAAGCTGGAGGCAGAGGGCAAAATCCTAGCCGGAGGAGACCTGTCCGGACGGAGGGGTTGGGCTCTTATCGTGGATGCGGCATCCAACGAGGAACTGAGCCAGCTATTGGGGAGCATTCCCGAGTGGCCTTTGCTGAAAGTGGATGTGACTCCACTGGACAGCTTTAAGGAGCGTCTAGCGCAAGTTCGTCAAGACCTTGAGCGTATGAAAGCAGCCCTGAAGTAAGCATACCGCAAAGAAATAGAGGAGGGAATTGGCGGCCAGAGTATTGATCGTGGAAGAAATTGGGGTCAGAACTTTCATTGCCACATTTCTCGCTGAACCGCGACACCTCAGGGTCAGCCGATGATCTCGTTCAAGCCACCGATCAGGTGGGAATTCCGGGGACGCATACCATAATTCCTCAAGGAGCAGTCTGAAATAAGGTTTGTGTTACTCGAATTCTCACACTATCTTAAGGGATGACAGGAATAGAGTTGACAACCGCCGCTCTTCGCCATACTATGTTGCGGAGTTGCACAATAATCATTGATGGAGCGGTCGCTTCGCGCCCGCTCCATCGAGCCGCCCCACAGAAAAGGCGCAGGATTTCCACAGTATTAACTGGCAGCATCGACTAAATGAAAGGAGAATGAGCTATGTATGTACTGTTTACTATGTTCACCCTAGGGCCAGAGACGCAAGAGATAGCGGACAAACTGGGAGAGAAGTTTTCTTCTATCCTTACGAGCCTGAAGGGATTCAAAAGGTTAACAATGTTCCGTGACGACGAAACTGGCGAAAATGGGGGCCTGAGTATATGGGAGTCGAAAGAAGACGCTGAGGCCGCTCTCGCGACCACAGGTTCTGAGCTAAAGGAAGCGCTGAGTGGCGTCGTCAAGGGTCAGCCGAAGCGCGGCGTGTATGAAGTGTGGAAAATATCTGAAGCGAACTAGCTGAAATCGCGAGTCAACAACACCGGGGCCTGATCTTGTTTCTTGAATCGAAGCGAGATACTCAGCCCTTGCCTCCCGGATCTCTGAGAGCGAAGTTTGGCAACTAGTATCTACCAAAATGCGGAGTGACTGGGAAGGGGGAAGTTCAACTGCCTTCTCCTCTCCTTACGGGGCGCGATTTCTGGAGAACCTGTTAAGAGGTCTTTCCCCTTTTGTTCTTGATAACCCCACCCCAGATCTTACCGTTTGGAATCGTGATCACGGTTCCCTCTTCCGTCTGCATCGTAGTGTTGACCATGTTCATCTCCCCCACGATTCCCGATGCTCCGGCTGCTTCGATAGGATCGCCGACGTCATAGGGCCGGTAGAGGAGGAGCATGAACCCCGCGGCAAAGTTGGATAGTGTCTGTTGCATGGCGAAACCGAGGATGAAGCCGGTCACCCCCAGTCCAGCGATCAGCGGTCCGATCTCCATCCCCAACTGCCCAAGGGCCATGATCAGGGCGATCCCGGTGGCCCCCCACCGGATCAGCCTGTAGATGAACTGGCGCAGCAGTTCGGAGAACTCCAGTTGCGAGATGTCCATCAGGCGGCTGGCCACCCTGACTGCGAGGATCCCCAGCAACCATCCACCAAAGAGGATCAAGAGCGCCCCACCGAGCCGTAGGCCGATCTGCGGTCCCTGATCGATGAACCAATTGACAAGACTACTCATGTCTACTTCCTCCTTGTTCTGTCATTATGCGTTTCGGCTCCTCGTGAAATGGCCGATAGTGTAGGACTCCATGCCCTAATATACTACGGAAGGGAATCGAGGCGGTAGGTACTAGTGGTCGCCCTGCCGCACATGGTTCCTCAAGGTCCCGATCCCTTCGATCTCGACCTCGACTTCATCGCCAGAAGAGAGCGGGCCAACCCCGGCCGGAGTTCCAGTTGCGATCACGTCACCTGGCTCCAGGGTCATAAACGATGAGATCTCCTCGATGATTTTAGGGATCGAGAAGATCAGGTCGCGCGTCGAGCCGTCCTGCTTAACCTCGCCGTTTAAGCGAAGCATCACGTGAAACGGCCCCTCGATCTCATCGGTGGTGACGATCACCGGACCGAGCGGAGCCGAGGTGTCAAACCCCTTTGCCCGTACCCAGTTTTTCTCCCAGCCTTGCGCCTCACGATCGGAAACATCGTTCATACAGGTGTAGCCAAGGATAACGTCCATCGCGTCTTTAGCCCGAACATTCCGGCAGTGGCGCCCAATGACAACGGCGAGTTCAGCCTCGTGGTCAACCCGTGAACTTCTCGGAAGGAGGATCTCTTCCCCAGGCCCGATCACCGCCGATGGCGGCTTGAAGAAGAGCAACGGACGCTCCGGCACCTCGTTTCCCAGCTCTTTTGCGTGTTCCGCGTAGTTACGCCCCAGGCAGATGATCTTCGTCGGGGTACACGGGGCGAGAAGCCGTACCTTATCTAGGGAGAACTCCTTTCCTTGAGCGACGATCACCTCCCCGCGCAGCGTCCCGACCTCAGGTCGATCGGAACTTGGATGGTGGAACCTAACCTGACGCATTGTCCCCTCCTCTCACGGGCTACTCTTCTCTCTCACTAACAGCAGGCACCCGCTTACAACAACAACCCGTTTCCTTCCTCAAAACATGCTCCAATCAGTAAAGGCCGCAGGCACGTTTGAGCGCCTTCACATAGCGGTAGGGAACCCTCACCTCTCCCAGTGCCTCCTTGACTGAGGATGGGCCATGGTCATCCGAGCCGCCGGTGAGTAAGAACCCGTGTTTCTTCGCCAAGGAGGCAAGTATCTGTGGAGAAGCCTTGAGCTTATCGGCTGCATTCCGATAAGGGTAGAAGACTTCAACACCGTCAACGCCCTCTGCACGAACTGCAATAAGAAACTCCTCCCAGTTTTGAACCTCCATAAAGCACGGATGGGGAATCGATGTGACCCCGCCAGCCGCGTGCACGGCACAAGCAACATCGCGAAACCCCAGCCTCTCAAGTGGGACATAACATGGCTTTCCTCGCGCGATGAGCCGGTCAAACGCCTCTTTAAGTGAGGGGACAGCACCCCTCTCTACAAGGAGTTGTGCCAGGTGAGGCCTGCCGATGCTCCCAGAAGCAATGGCGTGCACTTCGTCAATGGTGATATCCAAGCCCAACTGATCGGCGCACCGCGTACATCCTCCTCCCTACACAAGAATCTCCCAGCAAAAAAGGATAACCCACACAGACCAAGGTGGGAAATGACCACAAACAGAATTATCTTCGCGATCTCACCTCCTGAAATAGACCCCGTGTAGAGTGAAAGATAAGCGCTGGCCCAAGCATGTAGAAGACCACCTTGCCCAGCGGCTGGGTATCAAGGCGGGTCAACCAGCCAACGAGACACCTAGCACCTGCGATCAGAAAGACCGGGAGGAGATCATTTGCGAAGATCATACCTCTTTCCTTACGTTGCTGGCTCGTCCACTCTCATTCCTGGTTGGCTTCTTGTATAGAGTGCTCAATAGCTCTCCACCATTACGATAGCCTGAAAGAGATCCGTCTCCGTAACCGGAAATGGGACAGCGTGATCTCGATCAAGGTATGCATAGGTCCGTTGGGCTAATGCTCGTCCCACGTCATCCATTACTCCAGGGAGCTTGATCGCTTCAAATGTTAAGGGAAGTCCCCATGCATCAAATTGATGCCGTGTCCTCTCCATCATTCGGCCGGATGGATCTTCGAGGAGGCGCTGGACCAAGATCCCCAGTCCGACCGTTTCACCGTGTAACGCATCCTCTGGCCGGATGAAGTGAGTCAAAGCATATGAGATCGCGTGGGCCACGTTTAAGTGAAAGAACCCGCCACATAGCCCGCTAGCCAACCCTGCCCCAAGGATACTTGCCTCCACGACGCGCTCAAACTCCGGTGTTACTTTTCCTACTCGACAGGCGGAAAGCGCTTGTCCGGCCTCCTTCTCAAGGACCTCTCCCCAATATCCACGCCCTACCCCTAGGGAAAGGGCGGCGTTGGCGTTCGGCAGCCCCACGCGAGCCGCCAGCTCCGTTTCTGTGGCGCGGGCGAGTGCGTCAGCTACTCCTGCTGCCAGAAGACGTAGCGGAGCTGTGATGATGAGCTCCGGGTCGATGATCATCGCCTCGGGGCAGCGATCGAGAAACTGGCCTGTTTCATATCCCCCAGCATCCGTATGGAGAATGGATAGCGCAGTGCACGCCGCACAGGTAGCCGTACTTGTAGGTACGGTGATGCACGCGATCCTGGCGACTTGGGCGGCCGCCTTTCCAGTGTCGAGGACCTTACCTCCTCCGATACAAACCGCCACGTCATAATTGGCAAGAAGCCTGGCGGCCCAGTCGATTCGGCGTTGCGAACACTCACCGGTGAAGGTACTCACGTTATGCATGACGCTTTCCCGATCGAGAACCCTCGCCACGCGTTCGTAAGCAACCTTCAGGGCAGTCGTTCCTCCAAGAATGACTGCGCGGCGTCCGAAACCGACGGCAAGCTTGCCAACTTCCTCAACCGCTCCCTCGCCGAGAACACAGTTCCGGGGAGCAATAGCTAAACTTTGCATTCGTCCCCCTTCGGCAGCCCGTTGTCATGTAGGGCAGCGAATGATACAGACCGAACCTTCAATCCCCCTTACGGTCCGATCTTTCCAGACCCTCATAAGTTGACATTGCAATATCTACCTGCTATTCTTTGTCTAATAATGAATCATTGGTGTCATCATACGATAATAGGGTGCCGGGGTCCAGGTGAAATCGCGGAAGGTTGAAAGGCTCCTGCAACGGCAAACTTCGTTGACCGAGATCGAGGCCAGTACGGTACTTGAAGCTTACGGTATTTCGTTTCCTTCTACGATACTAACCACAGGTCCTGAGGAAGCGCGAAAAGAGATAATAAGGATGCGAGGGCCAGTGGTGATGAAGGTGTCCTCTCGGGATATTCTGCACAAATCCGATGTTGGCGGGATTATCATGGGAGTAACCGAAGAAACAGCATTCGCTTGTTATGAGAGAATCTTGGAACGCGTCCGAAAAGCCTCTCCAACAAGTGTTATCGATGGTGTACTAGTTCAGGAAGAAGTACCCGCTGGTATCGAGGTTATTATCGGTGCTGTTTGGGACTTTCAGTTCGGGCATGCTATCATGTTTGGTCTTGGTGGAGTCTTTGCCGAGGTATTGGACGACGTTACCTTCCGCATTGCCCCTATCACGGCCAACGACGCGCAAGAAATGATGGACGAAATACAAGGTGCAGCGCTCCTTCGCGGTCAGCGGGGGGAACCGTCGGCTGACATTGAAGCGCTCAGCCGTATCCTTGTGGCCATATCGAGGCTGGTCGAAGACTATCCCCAGATCAGCGAGCTCGACCTCAATCCTGTCATTGTTAGGTCAAGCGGGGCCGTCGCAGTCGACGCGGCTATTCGAATGGAAAACCTTGGGCAAGCCTAAAGAGTGCGGTAGATGCTAAAGCCTAAATGGAAGGTAGGTATGAGCGAAACGATTCGCTTGCTGGGAATCTCCGGTAGCCCGCGTCGGGGAGGAAACTCGATGTTCGTGATGGATCAAGCCTTGAAAGCGGCTGAGTCCTTCGAGGGCGCGCGTGTGGAGGTAGAACAGCTCGACTTCTCAGGCAAGAAGATCTCTCCCTGCATCGCTTGTTACCAATGCATCGATGCTAAGGGGGAATGTGCCATCAAAGACGACTTTCAGGCTATGCGGGATGCGTGGCTCCGCGCAGATGCTATTTTGTACAGCATTCCTGTGTTCGTCATGAACGTCCCTGGTCAGCTCAAGTGCTTCTTCGACCGGCTAGCCAACAGCCTCATCTTCAACGAAGAGGTCTCCGGCAAGAAGCTGAAGACGGTTGGAACCATTGCGCAGGGCATGCACTTCGCTGCCGGACAAGAAGCAGTCATTCGAGAGATCGCGAATATCTCTGTGCTCTTAGGGTGCCTCCCCCTTGCTGGGGAGAGCTATAACGGCGTCCGCAGTTGGACGTACGGAAAGCTAAGCCGAAGTACTTATAGGAAGCGCCTTGACGCGGGCGATGAGGTGACCGCCCGACTCATCAACGAGGCTCAGGGTCTCGTAACGGACCTACTCACTGTGGCGTTGATCATCCGTTTGGGGGCCCGTTCCTGTCGCGACGAGTTAGAGAAGCGCCCTGACTACGTATCGATCCTGCGACGTCTCGAGGAGACAGCATGACTCGCCAAGTCATCGATATCGACTACACACGCTGTACCGGGTGCCGCGCCTGTGTCCTCACCTGTGCACTGGCACATGCAGGAGTGGTTCGCCTAAGTGCTTCTGCAATTCACATCTTGAGTTCCCCCGATGAGGGGATCAATGTCCCCTTGGTTTGCACCAATTGTAAAGAGCGCCCCTGTATCGATGTTTGTCCAGAAAACGCAATTCGACCACACGAGAAGCTCGGCATTCCAGTAATCGATGCTGAATCCTGTGTTGGGTGTCAAGCCTGCATCCCTGCGTGTCCTTATCATGCCATTTCCTTCGACCCGATAGCGGCCAAAGCGGTCAAGTGTGACCTTTGCGATGGCGATCCTCTCTGCGTGCAGGTTTGCACCGGAGTCAATGACATGCCAGGAGCACTTCACATTTTAACACTGGGTGACGAGGAGGAAGGCAAGTTTGATCACCGTGTACAAGAGCGTATGAACGCCTATCAAGTGGTCAGAGAGGAGAGTGAATACTCATGAACGGCAAACTAGGGGGGTGTGTCGGACAACTGTTGTGGGTTGATCTTACCAAGCAGAAGCTGCGAGCAGCGCCAATCGATTCGCGAGCCGTTCGCATGTTCTTAGGCGGTCGCGGGATGGGGGCACACTTCCTATGGAACATCGTTCCACGCGGTCTGGACCCTTTTGACGAACGCAACCCTTTGATCTTCATGTCGGGCACGCTGAGTGCAACGCCGGCTCCCGCCTCAGGGCGGACTACAGTTACGTGTAAAGGTCCTCTAACAGGGATGTACTTAAAATCGAACAGTGGTGGGCACTTTGGCCCCACCTTGAAATTCGCCGGTTATGATGGGATCATCGTGACTGGCCGGGCAGAGGGACCAGTTTACTTGAAGATTCAAGACGGACAGGCCGAACTTTGTGACGCGCGCGCGCTTTGGGGTAAGACCGTCAGTGAGACGATCTACTCTCTAAGTCGGACTCTGGGCTCCAGAGATCTTCAGGTAGCCTGCATTGGGCCGGCGGGAGAGAATCGAGTCTTATATGCAACTGTGATGTTATCGGCCCACAACGCGGCGGCGCGAGGCGGTGTAGGAACCATTATGGGGGATAAGCGCCTGAAGGCTATCGCCGTTGGTGGGAACGGTTCGGTTAGCTTGGTGCATCAGCGAGCGTTTTTGGATTCGGCGTTAAAGGCCCGACAAGTGGTGGCCAAAGATCCTATCTCACGGTCGCTTTACATCTTCGGAACCGCAGGCGGTATCGGCCCCACCAATGAAGCACACAAATGGCCAACCCGCAATTTCACAGAGGATCACCATAAACACGCTGACACTGTGGGTGGCGAGCACCTAAAACGCGGGGGGTACCTCCAAGGCCGGATCGGCTGTTCTTCATGCACCACTTCCTGCCACCGCTATAGTGTAACAGAGATTGATGGAAAACGCGTCGCCTGTGGTGGGCCCGAGTTTGAGACGTTCGGCGCACTGGGCGCCGGTCTGGATATCTCTGACATCCGGTACGTGATCAAGGGAAGTGGCCTCTGCAACGAGTTAGGGCTCGATGTTATCTCAGCAGGGGGGAGCATTCAATGGGCGATCGAAACGCGAGAGCGGGGAGGCTTCTCCCCAAGTGACCGCGATGGATTTACCCTTAACTGGGATAACGGGCCTGAGATGCTCGCCCTGCTAGACCGGATTGCTCACCGGGAAGGGCAACTGGGAGATCTCCTTGCTGACGGAACGAAGCGAGCGGCAGAACGTGTGGGTGGAGACTCGTGGAAGTGGGCCGTACAAGCCAATGGCTTAGAACAGTCCCGCGTGGAGACCCGTGTGAGCAAGGCCTATGCCTTGGCATTCGCCGTGAACCCACGTGGTCCGGATCACCTCACTGCCGAGCCAATGCTTCCCGAATTCACAACTCCAGCAGCTAAGGAACTAATGGAAGCGCTGTGCGGGCCTGATGAGAAGTACCGGCGGGATGACTCCACAGAAAAGCGCGACGTAATCGTCCGTTACCATGAAGACATTTACGCAGCCCTTGATGCACTTGGCATGTGCGCCTTCACCGCTACATGCGCGTACACTCTCCGTGCTCATCACCTTGCAGAACTCTTTTCTCATGCAACCGGCATCAACCTAAACGCTGACCAGATCATGGAGGCGGGAGCACGCATCATCGAATTGGAGCGAGCGTTTAATGTACGGGATGGACGCAATAGGAACAACGACACACTCCCATGGAGGATCTTAAATAAACCGGTTAAGACAGGGCCCTATAAAGGACTCCGTACCTCCAAAAAGGAACTGGATCAGATGTTAGACGGGTACTACACGCTACGTGGTTGGAACAAAGAAACTGGGCAGCCGACACGCCAGTCCTTGGCCGCACTACACCTTGATGATATCGCTGAGGCCCTCGAGAAAATTGGATTGCTGTAAGTCCCAGACTGCTCGATAAACGACTGCATCTAGAGGAAGGAGAGCTGTGATTCGAGAACTGACACGACAAGACGCGGAAGACCTACGGCAAGGGACCCTCATCCTTGGTTGCGGTGGGGGCGGAGATCCCCAGGAAGGGATGGCTTACATCGACCAGATCTACGGCATGGGTCGCGCGTTCACCCTAGCGACTATTGAAGACCTTCCAAATGATGCCCTCGTTGCGACGGTGGGATTCGTCGGCGGTGGGATCACCGAGGATGAGCTTCGGCAGGTCGAAGCGTTTGAGAAGTCCGGAGATGCCGTTCTGTGCGCCGTGGATGAACTCTCCGCTTACTTAGGCAAAGAGATTACAGCGTATATGCCGTCCGAGCCTGGAGCGGGTAATTCATTTGTCCCTCTGTACGCGGCGGTGATGAAAGGGATCGTAACCCTGGACGTAGATACGGCTGGCCGTGCTAAGCCAGAGGTCGTCAATTCGACGACGAGCATCTTTGATGTTCCACTAACGCCGCTCTCCATGGTCTCCAACTTTGGAGACGCGATGATCGTCCGACACGCTGTTAACGAACATCGCGTGGAACATATTTGTCGCTATATGGCTCGCGCCTCCGGCGGCATGTGCGCTGTGGCACGCTGTCCGATCACAGTTGAAAACTTGAAAGGGAAGTTCATCGAGGGAAGCCTGACCCTGGCACTAGCTGCCGGTCGCAGCATCCGGGAGAGTGACACCCCTGTTGTAACCTTGATAGAGACGCTGCACGGGGTGCGCTTGTTCGATGGTGAGATCACTTCGTACTTCCGAAAGGAAGCGGGCGGCTTTATGTGGGGCGAGATCGAGCTTGCCGGCTACGGCCGCTTCGCCGACAAGACCTACAAACTGTGGTACAAGAACGAGAACCTGATCGGCTGGATCGACGGACAGCTTGACATCACAACCCCTGACACGATTGCACTGGTCGATACCCACACCGGAGAGGGGATCTATAACTGGAGCGATGATAGCCTCGCCCGCGAGCGGAAGTGCACAGTAATCGGCAAAAAGGCCGATGCATTGTGGTTCTCTTCTCGAGGACTCGAGCTGTTCGGCCCCCGCCACTTTGGGTTCGATTTTGATTACCATCCCTTCGGGCAGGGACGTTCTCGATAGGAGGGATTGTGTACCGCGTAATCCTTGAAGTAACCAAGACGCACCCCGACTGCTCGGCGGGATACAAGGTGGGAGAGAAGATCACCCTGGAACGCGACATGATCGTCATGGATCAAACCGATCGCATCTGCCCGTATGCGCTCGCCGCGATGCTTCCGTACCTCCCGTTACTAGGGCATGAAACCCCCAAAGAAGACTGGATCAACCAGAAGAGCGAAATCCAGTGCCCGGATTCCAAGAGTCCGGTTTACTTCGCAGTTCGCCGAGAGACGTTGTCGGAAAGCTAGTTGCGTGCGCCCCGGTTAGGGGGCTCGACAGAGGGCCGCCGCGGGGCAAGCGTTGCCAGGGCGCGAACCGCGTCTTCCGGCATTGCAAAGACCGGCAGGCCTCCCGCTTCAAAGATCGGACGGACAACCCCTTGCGAATCCTCTGACATCCAACAAACGGCTGTTGGCTTAGGGTGGCGCTTGTATGCGCGAACGATGTCGGCCGCAATTTGAGCCGATCCGGTCAAAGGTGCAGCCACGATCAGGACATCGTTGAAACCCTCCTCCCGATAGACGACGTCGAGAATGGCACCGTAGCGTTCCGGATCCGGGTCCCCTGCTAGGTCGATCGGATTTGCAACAGCACAATAAGATGGAATGCGCTGATGCAGGCTTTCGCGCATCGCGTTTGGCGTTGGGGCTACCTCCAACCCATACCGCTCACAAAGGTCGGCCGCAATCACGCCGGGCCCACCCAGGTTGGTAAGGATGAGGATCTTCGTTCCACGCAAAGCCAACTGGGTGGCAGCGAGCCTCGCTGCGTTGATGAACTCCCGCACTGAGTTGGTCAAGTACACCCCAGCTTGCGCCATCGCGCCCGTAAACAACCGGTCCGATCCGGCTAGAGACCCGGTGTGTGACGAGGTGGCTCGCCCCCCGGCGGAGGATCGGCCCCCTTTAAGAACCACCACCGGCTTGTGCTGTGCGAACGCCTTGGCTGATTCCATAAACGCCCTCCCACGACCAGGCTTGAACCCCTCGGTGTAGCACATGGCAAACCGCACTGCCGGATCGTCAACAAACGCCTCCAGCAGATCCGCCTCATCGACGGAACATTTGTTACCTAGGCTAACCACGCTATCGAAGAGGGTGACATCCCGCCGGTTGGTCCAATCGATGAGGGTCCCAGCGAGCCCCCCGCTCTGGGAGATGAACAGCCCGCTGCCCGGCCGCTCTGGGAGGGGCCCAAACCAGGCAGAAACATTACCGCGGGCACTCAGCACACCCTGACAGTTTGGCCCCACCACCACCATCTTCGACTCTTGAGCAATCCGCCGCATTCGTCCCTCGGCGGCCACCCCCTCGCTTGTCTCCGTCTCCGAAAATCCCGCTGAAATGACGATCGCTCCGCGAACGCCCGATCCCGCGGCTTGCTCGATGAGCTCGGGGACGTAACGGCCGGGAACAGCAATAATGACCAAGTCCACTGGACCCGGAATGTCGGCCAAGGTTGCATACGCTGTGAGACCCAGAATCTCGCGTTCCTTAGGATTCACCGGGTAGAGGGGACCGGTGAATCCACGCCCTAGCATGTTAGACAGGATCGTGTGCCCGAGTTTACCCTCTGTTGCAGAAGCACCAACCACAGCCACCGAGAGAGGAAAGAAGATCGCTTGCAGTGAACCGGCCGCGACATGTCTCTTTCTCACTGATTCCACCACCTTGGGACTGGAACAACCTTTGCTCCATACGGGTTCACAGTCACGCTGGGATTTCTTTTCCCGAGGTATTCTATAGCGAGTTCAACTGCTTCTTCTACCGTCCCAACGGGAGTCATCATCATTTCCTCCACAATTTTACTGGGTAGGGAGGAGACAAGAAAGACTTTAAATCGAGGAAAAACGTGTTCACACAGATAAGCTGCAATGTGCTCACCATGAATCTTGAATCCTTCCTCTTTGATGCGGCGGAGCACATCTTTCGGCGCTGCTGCATCTCGAAGCCAGGTATAAAGCGGCTCACTTCCCACACCTTCAGTGCATTCGGCAACAAGGATTATTGCACCACCGTCACGGACAACAGGAAGCCCGACTTGCAGCCCCCGCACAGCTTGGTAGAAATTGATATCTGTTGGTGCGCCACCGCCCGAGGTGATAAGGAGGTCACAAGGAGATTCAACCGAAGCAGTGTACATGCGCGCTGCTAGATCCACACCGTGTTTCCATGCAGCTCCAATCTCACCAGCGACTACCTTAACGAGCTCTCTCTCACCATTCCAAACTACGTTGACGATAAACTCCAGCCTAGCCATCCGAGCTGCCTCGACCATCTCCTCATGGATCGTATTGCCACGTAATCGGCAAAAACCTACACCTTTTGTCATACTATGATTCTTTGCTATTGTCTCTTCACCAGCAACACCAGGGAGTACAATTTTACGCCCACCTCCATATCCAGCTATCACATGCGGGAGGATGACGCCGGTTCCAATAACAAGGTCACTCTCGGCCACTAAACGATTGATCCAGATCTCGTTACCGAATGAACTAGTGCCTATGCGAACCAAAGAGTCTTTATCCGACGCATTATGGTTGATAAACCGGATGTGGGAGAGCACCTCGTCTCCAAAGCGTTCTAATGCCTCCTCTTGAGTAATCGGCCTGTGTACGCCTAGAGCGACTATTACGGTAATCCGCTCATCAGGGATCCCTGCCTCATTAAGTTCAGCAAGGAGCATCGGAACAATTACCCCATCAGGCACGTCACGGGTAAGGTCACTCACCAGGATCGCGGGATTTCGACGACCACGTGCGAGTACGAAAAGTGGTTTCGAATCGATCGGCGTTGTCAGGGCGTGACGGACTGCTGCCGTGATATCCTTCTCCACCGGCAACTTCTGAGGATGCAGAACCTTCACTTCCACTTCAGGTGGAAGCTGCACAAGCTTCGGGTGATGCTCATAAAGGAGTTCGATTGTTTTCATTTCCATCTAGAGCAGGATCGCCCCTGAAGCTGCCGAAGAGACCGATTTGGCATAACGAACCAAATACCCTTTAGTGACCCTGGGAGGCGGTGGGGCCCACTTTGCTCTACGACTAGCGAGTTCATCCCTGGAGAGTTTAACATTTAGGACATGATTTGGAATATCCATCTCAATAGTGTCGCCATCGCGAATCAGCCCGATCGGCCCTCCTTCCATGGCTTCGGGAGAGATGTGGCCAACGACCGGACCGCGGCAGGCTCCCGAGAAACGACCATCGGTGATCAGAGCACAGGACTTGTCAAGGCCCTTTTCCACAAGAGCCTCGGTCGCCGAGATCATCTCCCGCATTCCCGGTCCACCCTGGGGGCCCTCATACCGAACGATTACCACATCGCCAGGCCGAATCTCATCGTTGTAGATCGCATTTCGCGCGTCTTCCTCGGAGTCGAACACACGCGCTGGACCCGTATGCACGAGCATCTTCTCAGAGACCGCCGCTTGTTTCACCACGGCGCCGTCCGGCGCGAGGGTCCCCTTCAGGATAGCCAACCCACCTTGAGCGTGAACAGGGTTCTCTAAAGGATGTATGATCTCATCGCTCCAGATCGGAGCGTCCTTGATGGTCTCTCGCACCGGCAGTCCAGCAACAGTCATCGCATCAAGGTCCAAGCTGTCTTTAAGACGCCACATGACTCCACGGATTCCACCTGCATCATCGAGATCTTTAACGTAATAGGGGCCAGAGGGGATGAGGCTGCACAGTTGTGGGGTCGTCTTCCCGATCTCATCGAACCAATCCAGCGTCATAGGGATTCCCGCCTCATGGGCGATCGCTGGGATGTGCAACGTCATGTTTGTTGAGCCACCGATGGCCATGCCAACACGAATCGCGTTGCGGAAGGATCCCTCCGAGAGAATCTGACTTGGAGTGAGATTATCCTTCACCAATCGCATGAGCTGTTCTCCGCTCTTCTTGGCGATGTGTAACCGCCGCACATCCACTGCGGGGATGGTCGCCGATCCGGGAAGGGCCAGACCAAGCGCTTCGGCCATAGCTTCCATCGTATTCGCCGTGTACATTCCCGAGCAGGAACCCGCTCCTGGCGAAACGCGGCGTTCGAGTTCCTCAAGATCCTCTTCCCGCATCTTCCCCTCAAGCACCTTGGCAACATACTTGGACGTGCTTAAGGCGGTCACGCGCTCGCACTGATAGGTGCCAGGGAGCATGGGGCCTCCTTGAACGAAGATTGCTGGAATGTCCAGCCGGGCCATCGCCATCAGCATCCCGGGGACGATCTTGTCACACGAGGCGATACATACCATCCCGTCAAACCGGTGGGCTTCAACGACCAGCTCCACTGAATCAGCGATTACCTCGCGACTGGGCAAGACATAGCGCATTCCCACCGTTCCTTCCGTGATGCCATCACAGATGGCGATGGTATTCGTTTCTAGGGGGACACCCCCTCCTCGGATAATCCCTTCCTTCACGGCCTGCGCTACATCGCGCAGGTGTCGATGCCCAGGAACAATCTCGGTCCACGAGTTCACCACAGCGATCAGTGGTCGTTTGAGGTCCTCACTGGTCAGCCCGTCCGCCCGGAGGAACGACCGGAACCCCGCTCGAAAAAGCCCGTCGGTGACATCCACACTCCGCCGTTTCATCGTTTTTGCAGTATCATTTTCCATTCCCATCTCCTTCTTATGAAACCCTATATTGTTCGACCACGTCCCAGTTTACCTCAACTCCTAGCCCTGGTTCTTGAGGAACGGTAACGTAGCCGTCGGCATCGGGACCCAACGGTTTAGTCAGAAGCATGTCGCGCACCTCAAGAGGATATCCAGGAGGATCATGCGGACATTCCATCCATGCACAGTAGGGAAGAGTAGCAGCTAATTGAAGGTTTGCCGCGACACTGTGCGCCGTCCCCCAAATGTGAGGGATGCACTGCACTCCGAAGGCTTCGGCAACAACGCCGATCTTTCGCGCCTCAAGGATTCCCCCAGAGAAGGCGGCGTCCGGCTGAACAATGTCGAAGCACTCTCGCTGAAGAAGCTCGCGGTATCGTTTAATCCCCACTTCGGTCTCCGCACCAGCGATTGGAATATCTAGCTTCCTCCGCAAGGCTGCTAAGCCATCCATGTCCATGCCGGGAAGCGGGTCCTCGTACCAAGCAAAATCCAGGGGCTCGATGGCCTTTCCAAAGGCGAGCGCAGTGCGGTAGTCCCAGAAGGGAGTTGGTTCCGAACCAGGGATCAGTCCGTAGGCGGGCATGTTCGACTGGTTGGCATCAACCATCAGAGTTACCTCAGACCCTACGGCCCCTCGCGCCGCTTCCATTGCCTCCACGTCCTGGCGGTAGTTAGCACGGTGAGCTCGGATCTTAATCGCCGTGAATCCACGATCGAGCAGGGGTTTAAGTCGCGCGGCCATCTCATCTGCCTCATACAATCCGGACGTACTGCAGTAAGCACGAATGCGTTCCTGTCCCCCACCCATCAGCTTGTGGATCGGAAGATCGGCCGCCTTCCCAATGATATCCCACAATGCAAACTCAATGAACCATGGATAACCATGGAACATCCGTAGCCCCTTGATAAAGATTTGCATATGGCGGATCACTTGAAAGGGATCCTCCCCAATGAGGTATCTACGCACGTAGGTCTCGATGATCTGTCGCGAGTAACTTGGCTTCGATATAGAGAACTTGGACGGGTCGTCCCACCAGCGGTCACGGTTCGAACTATACCCGATAATCCCGTCGTCGGTGATCACCTTGAGGAGGGTGACCTCGAAGGCCCTGTTCTTGAACCCAGGGAAGAGGCAACCCTCAAACGGCTCTGGATGTGGCAGCAAGATATCTGTAGCCTTGACATCAACAATCTTCACAGTTCCTCCTTTTTTAGTCTTTACTCCTGCATCAATGCCCTTCCCGCCTCGAGCGCCTCAAGGTTCATGGAAAGACTTGATTGTTTGAACCGGGCCTTCAACGTTGCCTTGAGCAACGTCTCATCGACCGGAAAATCATCGAGGGCGGTTGCCGCACCGAGCATGATTACATTGGTTACGTCATGGCGGCTCTCATACTTTTTGACAATCTCCACTGCTGACTGTGTCGCGTGAAGCTGGAACACAGCCTTGGCTTTCTCGTCAAGCCGTATCCAGACCTCTTCCAGGGGCGGATAAACCCCCGACATTTGATCACGAAAGGGAATAGACGGGATTGTATTGACGATCACGATGCCCTGGGGGACCAGGCTGTGTAGACAGCGCAATGCTTCATAAGGCTCAAATGCTATTAGATAATCTGCTTTCCCCGGCGCAATCAGCGGACCGTACACAGTCTGACCGATGCGCACGTTGCTCATCACGGATCCTTCCCGCTGGGAGGCTCCGAACGTCTCGCCGACAATGACCTTTTCCCCTGTGCTCTGGGCGGCCTGTGCGAGCAGGCGCGAGGCAGAGATAATCCCTTGCCCTCCGATTCCGGTGATCAGAATGTTCGTCTCACGCATCACTCCCCCCTTTGATCGCCCCAACTTGACAGACGACCACACAGTCCCCGCAGCCAACACACTTTTGGGGATCGATGATTGCCTTCTCCGCCTCCATCTCCCACTGAATCGCCGAACAGCCAAAGGTGGTCAGGCACGCCCGACATCCGATGCAAGCGTCTGGATCTACCAGGAACGGGGCCCTCCTTTCTTCGCCTCGTTTGGCGGCCAAGCGCTGCTCTTGAAGCGCACAAGGGCCCTTTGAGATGACGATCGAGGGCCCCTGGAAGGTGAGGGCACTGACGAGCGCTTCGGAGACCGCTTTACTGTCATGAGCTGGGACGACATTGACGTGGCCGAACCCCAGCGAGCGGACAACTTTCTCGATGGACAGCCGCGTCGCGGGTTCGCCTGTGGCTCGTATACCGGTTCCGGGATTCGGCTGAAAGCCGGTCATCGCAGTATACCGGTTGTCCAGGATCAGCACGGTTACGTTCGAATTGTTATACGCGATATTGGCAAGTGGGGGAAGCCCGCTGTGAAACAGGGTGGAATCGCCTATGACGGCGAGGATCGGCCGGTCCAGTCTTGCCTTGGAAAAGCCATGCGCCATCCCCGCCCCGGCCCCCATGCAAAGCAGCGTATCCAGCATTTCAAACGGATAAGAGCTCACCATGGTGTAACAACCGATGTCCCCGACGATCAGCGGCTGGGGAGAGACCTGTTTCATCGCTTCGCGAAGCCCATAGTATGTTGAGCGATGAGGACAACCCGGGCAGAAAATTGGTGGACGCCTTGGGAGTTCAAACGGGGGTGTCGCGACGTCTCTTCGCTCGATGCCGAGAACCTGGATCAGGGCCGCGGAGACAATAGAGGGATTCAGCTCCCCCTCAATCGGGACTAGACCCTCATTCTTGCCATGGACCTTGATGGACAGGGCTGCCTTTTGCAGGGCGACACGTGTCTGGTCCTCGACAAACGGTTCTAGTTCCTCAATCACGAGGATCTCGTCCACTTCGCTGGCGAACGAGGTGACCGCATCAGTGGGGAACGGGTACGACATCCCCAGTTTCAACACGGAAACATCCTTTCGGATCCCGAGTGCCTCCACCGCCTCGAGCACGTAGTTGTAGGCCACTCCGTTGGTGACAATCCCCAGACGTTTTCCGTGATAGAGCCGTTTAATGAGCGGGAAGGCCGACAGGCGGTCGAGCGCCTCAGCGAGACGCGCGTTCAACCAGCGGTGGCGTTTGAGAGCTGAAGCTGCGACGCAGATCCAACGCGACTTATCCTCTATGAAATCGGCCTTGCGGTGCGGGACCTCACCGATTGTCCCCAGATCGATCGCAAGACTAGTGTGGCTCAGGCGGGGCGTTGAATTCAAGATAATGGGCAACTCCAGCGCCTCAGAGATGTCAAAAGCTATCTTGGCGTAGCTGAACCCCTCTTCGGGATCGGCTGGGTCGAGAACAGGGATCTTCGCGAACTGGGCAAAGACACGTGCGTCTTGTTCATTGGATGATGTATGGCACTGGGCATCCCCCGCGGAAAGGATGACCATCCCTCCACGTACCCCGGTGTAGGCGAGCGTGGTCAACGCGTCCGCGGCCACGTTCAGCCCCAGGTGCTTCATCACCGCGATCGAACGCAGGCCCGACCAAGCAGCCGCAGCCGCGCACTCCACCGCTACCTTTTCGTTTGCCGACCACTCCACATAGTGCCCGTATTCGTTCGCAAGCTCGATCAGCGTCTGCAGGACCTCCGAGGACGGTGTCCCCGGATAACCGGCGGCGACGTCAACGCCTGCTGCAATGGCGCCCCAGGCGATCGCTTCGTTCCCCAACATCAAGCGTGTCTTTTTCTCAGACATGTTCACATTCTCACCTCATTCTTTTCACTAGGCTCTCAAGTATGGGTCAAAAGTATCACGGAGCCAATCGCCGACAAGATTAAACCCCATGACTGTAAGCACAATGGCAAGGCCAGGAAAGGTTGCATACCACCAAGCAATGTTAAGGTATCGACGTGCGGTACTTGCCATCAATCCCCATTCAGGAAGTGGCGGCTGGACCCCAACTCCGACAAAGCTCAGCGTTGCTGCAAGTAGAATTGCCCAGCCCACTTGAATAGTGGATTGGACAAGTACTGGCGCTACCGCATTGGGAACTATATGTCTCCACATCGTTCGCCAATGCCCCATCCCCAACGCGCGACAGGCTTCCACATATTCCCTCTCTCGGACACGCAACACCTCTCCTCGCATGATTCTGGCGGTTCCCGGCCAAAAAACAACCATGATGGCGATGATCACGTTTGACAGTCCCGGTTTGAGTGCCACAGCAATGGCCATTCCCAAAATCACATAAGGAACTGACATAAAAATGTCGGCGATTCGCATGATCATTTCATCAACTAGCCCACCAACATAGCCGGCTAGGGTTCCAACGAACACTCCGATAAGGGTGGAAAAGAAAATCGACAAAACACCAACCCTGAGCGAGATCCGTGTCCCAAAAACGATCCTGCTGAAGAGATCGCGCCCCATATCGTCAGTTCCGAACCAGTGTTTGTTGCTCGGAGGTTTAAACGCTTCCCGCAAGTGGATGGCACAGCCTGCGTCCTTGGGGTAAGGAGCAATCTGGTTCGCAAAAATGGCTACGACTGCCACAGAAACTAGCAGGAGACTCCCCACCAAGCCGAGTCGATTCCGGCGGAATAGTCTTAACACAGCACTCCTCCCTCTGCTAATCTTGCCGAATCCGTGGGTCAATTATGAAGTACGAGAGGTCAACCAAGAGGTTAAAAGACATGCGAATTAGGCCAAATAAAAGCGTCACGCCTATGATGGCGGGATAATCTAAAGTAAGGGCCGCCTGGGCGGCATATAATCCAACACCTGGCCAGTCAAAGATTGCCTCAACCACAACAGTACCGCCAAGCAGAAACCCAAACTGCATTCCCATCATTGTGACAATTGGGATCAACGCGTTTCGAAGGCCCTTCCAAGTCACCCTGTGTTCTGGAAAACCTACGGCTCTTGCCGTACGTATGTAATCCTCGCGTATCTTTTCTAGAAGTGCTACCCGAGTAATGCGGGCAAAAAGGCCAATGGAGGTGATAGCCAGAGTCAGTCCGGGAAGGACAATATGATGCAGACTATTTCCAACTGCAGACCAGTTTCCAGTAAGCACGCTATCCAGAACGTAAAGTCCGGTAATTGGACGAAGCTGTGCAAAGGTGTCTATCCGACCGCCTATAGGGAAACAAGCTACAGCTCCAACGCATAGGGCAATCTGGAGGATCATCCCCAACCAAAACTGGGGCATAGTGATTCCGATCACTGAAAACGTCGTTACTGTGGCGTCCACCAGTCCGCCTCGCCTTGTTGCGGAAACAGTTCCTGCAGCAATTCCAATGAGTACCGCGATAATCATTGCAAATACGGTCAGCTCTACCGTCGCAGGAAAATACGCAGTAAGATCGCTCATCACAGGCCGCCATGTGTGAATGGATAAGCCCAAGTCACCGTGTACTAGTTTAGAAAGGAAGAGACCGTATTGAACCCATAGGGGCTTGTCTAAGCCGAACTTTTTAGCTGTCTGTGCAACCTGTTCAGGTCCCGCTCCTTCTCCAGCCATTGCACGGGCTGGATCTCCGGGGACCACATGCGATAGAAAAAAGACAATCGTGAAGAGGCCTAGAAGGATCACCGGGAGTATTAACAGTCTTCGAACTAAATATGATAGAAATGGCATTTCATGCCTCGTTTCACTGTCTCGATCTTCAAGTCTTGTTCTCCTCTATCCCTACCCCAAAAATCTTGGTGGTCTCACTGCCGGGTGCTTCAATAATTGCATTAAGAATAGAGGGGAAAGCAAGTTTCTCACTCACTTCCCCCTCCAGTAAGTTTTACTACCTTCTTATAGTGTCCGCACACTCAAGTCCAATGCCCGGCTTATTCTCTGTACATGTCGTAGATATAAGCGATTCCTGAGTAGAAAGGAATTGAGTAGAAGCCCTTGATGTCCGAGCGGGTTGCCGATACTTGAAGACCCTCACAGATGTAGATGTTGACAGCGTTATCCACGAGGTATTCCTGGAGCTTGTAGGCAATCTCCCTTAGCTCGTCCGGATCGGTCGTTTGGTAGGCACTCGCAAGAAGTGCATCGTATTCAGGATTGCAATGGGCTGCCCAGTTCCAGGCCTCCCCGCACTTGTAGATTGGCTCAAACGTCTGAGTGAAGGGGTCGTTGTAGTCAGGAGCATTGTAGTAGATACCCATGTGAGGTCTCTTAACCGGCTCCTGCTCGAACAGTTGTACAAGCGTTGGCCAGGGACTTGCCTTGATGTCGACTTTGAATCCAAGCTCAGCTAGGTTCCCTTGGAACGCCTCAGCCATACGGCGCTCGAAGTCGAGGCCTGCAATGTAGTGCAGCTCGAGTGTGTAGTCTCCCGGGCTAATTCCTGATTCAGCAAGGACTTCCTTTGCCTTATCAAGGTCCTCCTGATACTGGAGAACGTTTGGATTGTGATACAGTATGCCAGTATTTGACGGACCGATGGCGCGTTTGGCGTACCCCAAGAAGATTAGGTCGACTGAAGCATCATACGGATACGCCCACGAGAGGGCCTGCCGAACTTTGGCGTTGTCCTGCGGAGGCCGCTGGTTATTCATAATGATATGCCAGAGTTGGGTCGTTGTGTTGAGATGCACGTTCACGTCCGGGTCAGCTTGCAAAGAGGGGATATCAGTGAAAGTGATGTCTTCGGCATAGTCAAGAGATCCAGCAACTATTCCTAGTCTACGACTTGAATCCTCTCGAACGATTCGGAAGTTAATACCGTCAAAGTGTTTCCCATCCCAGCCTTTCCAGTAATTCTCGTTCCGCCGCATTATGATGACCTGGCCATGCACCCATTCAGTGATTTTGTAGGGCCCTGTTCCCACAACGTTTCCACGAGCCCACTCGGTTGCCCAGGGGTCATCCGCAGTCGCATGTGCTCTGAAGGAACTTGGAGAAACAATGTATCCTCCGTCCATGGCAGTGAGAAGATTTGGGAAAACCGAGTAAGGTCGCGTGAGATAGAATTTGACAGTGAAGTTGTCAACGATCTCAACCAATTCTACCAGGCCTGTGTACCATGCCGCCGGACCGAAGTTGATATCAATAAGCCGGTCGATAGTGTACTTTACGGCATCGGCGTTGAGCATGGAACCGTCAATGAATGTAACCCCTTTTCTCAAATTGAAAGTCCATTCATCTCCTGCTTCATTTGCCTCCCAAGATGTGGCTAGCACAGGGACAAGCTCGTTTGGATTGTCCTTATCAGCCTTGCAGAGACGCTCATAGACCTGATACCAGATGAACCAAGTGTTGTTAGTCGGCTGTGAAGCCGCCGGATCTAGCGAGCCTGGATCCCCTCGGAACCCCACGCTGATGACATTTTCTTGACCTGTTCCCACGAAACTCATTACTCCAAAGCACATAACGAGTAACGCAACCAACCACACACTTTTGTGAAACTTCATTTTACAACCTCCTTTTCTTCCCTGTGTTGAAAGAACTGCCGACACATTGGCTTGCTGCTCCAGCACCACCCCCTTTCCAAAACCTTGAGTTGACTTGCAACCACGGAGACACTCCCATGGTTTCCCTTTGCATTATTCACACCCTACGCGTTTCTCCTCACGTTCTTGCACATGTAGGTATGAACCTCCTCTCACACGTTCTGAAAAGAGTGCTACTTCAACAACTCCGCAATCTTCCGCGCTCCCTCCTGCACCAAATCGATGTACCCTCTCTCTTTGTCGTGATCAAAGCGATGAATGGGGCCTCCTAACGAAAGGCTCGCCATGACATGTCCAGAACCCGAGAGAATCGGTGCAGCTACAGCAAAGGTGCCCTCATCGAGTTCCCCTCTGCTTACCGCGAAGCCATCCTTCCTGATCTGCTTCAGGCGTGAAGATAACTGCTTTGGTGAAGTAATGGTCCTCTCGGTGAAGCGTACTAACGTCATCGAGGTGAGGATCTTCTTTTGCGTGGATTCGTCCAGTCCGGCGAGCAGAACCTGTGCAGACGCGCCAGCATGAAGTGGCTTAGCAGCTCCTATCTCATAGGTCAGCTTGAGGTTATGATTGCTTTCCACTTTCGAGAGACAAACGGCTCGATTGCCCATGATTGTAGCAAGAAGAGCGGTCTCATTAGTCCTATCGAGAAGCTCTTGCAGAATCGGATAGGAAACATCAACAAGCCTGAAAGGATTCTGCGCGACAGAGGCGAGCTCAAGCAGCCGCGGCCCGAGCTTGAAGAACCTTCCACTCTTCTCTCGTACCAGGAACCCCGATCCTTCAAGCGTCTGGACGTACTTATAGACCGTGCTCTTGGAAAGACCCATCCGCTCGGCAATCGAGGCCGTATCGAGCAAAAGAGTCTCTTTCGAGAACAGACCAAGGATCTCCAACCCTCTTCTCAGTGTGCTCAGTTCGACGCCTTTACGACTCATAGATGTTCCCGCCTTGCTATTCGTTATATGGAACGCCGCTTCCACATGATGATAACTTTTGCGTATCAATTGTCAAGCCTCTCAAGCCCCTTTTAGTTGCCTACAGGAAATGACTACTTGAACCGCCCCGGCTTTTCCGGAGTCTGTGTTACGTGAGTCCGGCCACCATGACCGGAACCTCCTGCCTCTGGTAGTATACCACCTCAAACTCGGCGGGTGGAATGTTCCCGATCGGCTCAAGCAGCCGCCGGTTGTTGAACCAATCCACCCAGT
>Ga0315543_1001670_pt1 | contig 23294 bp, 25 predicted proteins | sample SalMarSW160210MG_2_FD_203098 | JGI IMG/M metagenome (GOLD analysis project Ga0315543, IMG submission 203098) | Salt marsh sediment microbial communities from the Plum Island Ecosystem LTER, Massachusetts, United States - Salt Marsh Sediment SW1601-210 ... | reverse complement strand
AAATTTATGCCAATGAAGCTCTCACAGAAGTTTTGAATGAAATTCCTTGGGGTACAATGGACCCAGGAGAAACCAGAAGCGTCAATGCTTGGGTGAAAAATACTGGTAACGATGCGCAGAAACTTGTTATGTGGACTGAAAACTGGAACCCAACAAACGCACAGGACTCGATCACTTTAGCATGGAACTACGATGATTCGTGGATACCCGCAGATGGTTCAATCCAAGTAACATTCACGCTTTCTGTAGACCCTAACATCACGGATATAGTCAACTTCAGCTTTGACATCTGGATAAAGGGAGTAAATTAAAATGAGCGATGTTGAAGTTACTCCCCTCTATTTCGGGAATTCTAAACCAATAAAACTAATGCATCGCTTCTCGAAACTTCCGAAATGGCAGCGGGAGCTGATCCGCGAGGACATGGAAACGGCATTCGAGAACAGAATCAAAGTTATGGAGAGGATAAATAGCCGTGGCTTATAGCACTGTTGCTGCTGTGAAACAGGTATTGCAGATTGCAGTTGAGGACATCAGCTTTGACGATGAAATTGAGGCTTGTATAGCTTCGGCTGATGCGTTGGTTGACGGGTTGCTGAAAAAGGTTAACCTAACTGTTCCTGATTCTGTTCCGCAGAATATCGCTGATGCATGCGCCTATTTTGCTGCTTGGCTGTTCCGTCACCGAAGAGACCCCTCAACAGCTGAGGTGTTTTGGGTTGAGGCGCACAAGTTCCTCGATTTGTATGTTGATGCGCGCGCCGAAGAAAAAGAGGGGGATTAATTGGCATCTGTAACTGTAGATCGTGTGAGAGACCGCGTTAACTTGTCTAGTTCTGATATTTCAGACGCTAAAGTTATCGAGTTCATTTTGGATACGGAGGCTGAGGTTAAGCTTGAAACAGATCTGGAAATCGATTATACAAACTGCACTCAAGCTGAGGCTGCCTGCATAACAGATCTTGCAGCCCTCTATTGTCTTGCCTACATATCTGGCGGCTCAGCTTCTGGCACCAGTTTTACGCTTGGAGACTTGAGCGTTAAAGAGGATAAAGGCGGGGTTGAAGGTCCTTCGCCTGCTTTCCTGCAACAACGCGTTCTGAAATTGATTGAAAAGTTGCAGAGTCCTTCATTCAGGGTGGTTTCATCTTGACTGCGCTTCAAGATTATTTTGATTTTGTCATCGAGTATGCGCCTTACTTCTATTACATTCCGGGTGTTGGGGTTGATCCTGAGTGGGATCGTGGACCTGCACCTGCAGCTCACGCAATCGACTTCTTATTTGAATGCTATTCTGATTCAAGGTTCGTAGATGACAAGACGGATATCTACGACAAGATCGTTGAGTTAGCTGACTATCTTCTCTCTATCCAATGCAGCAATAACGCGAAGGAGGCTTACGGCGGATTCCAAAGCAAGGACGGAAGCGACTTCTATTACTCAATCGACGCTCATCGCGCAGTTCCCGCCCTCTTGAAGGCTTACGATCTAACTGGAACTATCGGATACTATAATGCTACTGTCTTGGCATGTGGAACCTATCTCTACAACATGCAGCATCCGCCCATACCTGCCGTGCATGACAAGTATTATGGCGGTTTTGCTCAGTGGGTGGACATCAATGATAATTTGGGTCCTGACATGTGGGTCGTGGACCTCTACGGTCTCATAGGCTTGAAGGAACTCTACACGCGAACCTCTGAAACAAAATATCAAACAATGATTGATGATCTGCTCAGTTTCTACCGACAAGGCATTAATGACTTGTGGCTTTACTACAAGCCTCCTCCTAGTGGAGATGGAGCCTGGCATCGAGCTCCTGGCACCCCACCTGAGAACCTCATCTTTGATGATGACTATAGCTACGCTCTTCATAGCCTCTATCTGTTTGAGGGTTGGAGTGAAACTGTTGAGAAGGTATTCAGGTATTGCAGCGAAATAAATCCGACCATCGATTATCCCGCTTATCAGCCTGCGGTCTGCTGGCCAGGCTACTTAGATATCGTCAACAGGAAACCGGACTGCAAATATTACGATGCGGTGACCTCTGGAATCTTAGGTCTGCAGCTACGCAAAAACCATGAGGGAATCTCGTATGAGTATGCCAAAAAGATCGTTGAGCTTCATTCAGACGCTTTCATGTATTGGGGACCAGTATTCACCGACTATTCGCCTGTGGAAAACAAGAAGTCTGTGGTGACGGTTAGTTGGCTGGGAAGATATCTTCTCCAGTATTCTCCGGTGTCAAACAAATTTACTCAGATTCTAAATGCCTATGGTGAAGCAGTCACCTTCTATTCTGTTATTCCTGGAGAAACGGAGTCCTATGCCGAAGGAATCCAAATCAAAGCCATTGTCAACCCTACACGGTCAACTGAAATTCTTCTGGAGCCCGGCTACGTCATAGACGATTACATCACGATTTATGTTTTTGCTCCTTTGAAGCATCATGACAAACTGGTTCACAAGTCAATTCCCTATGTTGTTCTTGGAGTTCAGGACTATCGTTTCCAAAATGACGTCATGTATCTGAAAGCATCGTGTAGGAGGCTGATCAGCTAATGCCGAATGTCGAGGATTCTGTTACAACGCTTGTGCGGCTTCTGGACAACAGCATGAAGCTAGTTAAAGACGATGGGTCAGTGGGCATTGTTTACGTGAGCAAAGAGTGGTTTGACAGGAACCTCATGAAAACCTATGATGCCCAAGTTACTGTGGGTCTCGGCGGAAGCATAGACAGGAAAATCGGGTTTTCAGCCAGCAAACGTTTGACCGTGGATTCTCCGCGGGTGAATGTGTGGGTTCTCGAAAAGTCGGGTGCTGTGCAGTCGGCTAGGCGGATCCGCGATAAGATGCGGCAGGAGATAAAGCGGGTTATCCGTGAGAAGAGAACTAAACCGAACATTAGTGAGTACACTTTCTGGAACCTTGGTATAGACAGCAAATCTCATAAGGCGTATGAGGCAGCTGCAGAAAGCGAGCTGGATCCTGAAGACGAGGGATGGACCCAGATTTCGGGTATTGGCTATAACAAAATTTGGTACAGCGATGACGATCGTCACTCCAAATCTGCAGAGGTGAACCTCGAGTATCCGTTGCTGCTTTTTAGGTTCAAGATAGGAGCCAAACCTGATGTCCTCACAAAGCTTGAATTGAGTTTTGAGGGTTACGGAACCGCTCCATCCGGTAATGGTGCTACAATCAAGGTTTGGAATTTCACTTCTGAAGCTTGGGAAAACGCAGAGTCTGGAACAGGGGGAGAAGATGGGACTCTTACGATCTCGTTGACGTCTGGCTTCGCGGATTTTGTTGATGCGGATGGTTATGTGTATCTGCTTGCGAGAACCACTAACGCGAGCGATGGGTCCACACCTGCCGTGATCTACTGCGATTATGTCGAGTGTACGATTACGGTTCAGGGCATAGTCTATGTGGATGTTGTTTCTCATCACGATGAGGACCGCGTTGATGTTAAGCCAGTTATTTGGAGAACCGAGTTTGTTCTGAAAACTTGGCTGTTTGAAACTGTCCTAGTTACATGAAAAAAGAGGAGGAATGAAAAAGAAATGAGTGAACCATACGGTGCGCATGAAGCAGGAATCGCATACATCAGCGAAGCCACCTACGGAGAAACGCCAGCAACACCAGCCATGATAGAAATAATAACAGCAGAGAATGTTGAGCCTGCATTAAATCCAAGTTTAATCAAAGTTCGCGGCATAGGTAGCAGAGATATTCAGTTTATCCGTAAAGGCTTGAGACTGGTTGACGTCAAACTAGGCTACGCCCTACAGAACATTGAGCTGCTCGATTTCATAGAGACTCTAGGTTCCATGAGCCTCGAAGTCTGGTATGAGAAGACAGCAGGTATAATCTCTCTGTTGCATAAGGGCTGCAGAATGGACCGTGCAGAAGTACAATGCTCAGTTGAAGATGTCATAAAAGCAGATGTGAACCTTATCGGTCAAGACCTTACTGTTGGAACCGCCAAAATCGGAAACAGCTACACGCCCTGGTCAGACAACCCAGTGGCCTTCTATGAAAGCTACGTGAAGAAGCAAGCAGCAACCCTAGAACGTGTTACAGACTGGAAATTCGTTATCGAAAACCATCTCAAACGTGTACCGGTGATCCGCACAACAAACGGAAGCCTTCTCAAATTTCTTCAAGAGAGGCACAGAACAATAACCGGTGAGGTCACATTCGAGTTTGAGACCAAAGAAGAATATGACGATGTAATTAACGATACTGCTTTTACTCTTGAGATTGGGTTAGGCAGCACTAACAAGGCTGTCTTTTCTGACTGCAAATGGGAAAATGTGAGTTCGCCCACTCGGATCGAGGATCTTGTGGCTTTGAAGGCGCCATTCACGGCAAAAAGTGTTACCACAAGCTGAGGAGGATAGGAATGAACAGAGCCAAAGTCATGGAGAGGATTAACAATAAAAAGAAAAACAGTTGAAATGGAAATTAGCGATGAGAATAAGAAAGAAGCTATCGTTAGTCGCTATACTCGTTTTGCTAGTGGCTTTCCTTTTTGGCCACGTGATTTACGGCTGGAACCTTTACCAGACGCTCACGTCGGAAGCCGATGTCTGGACAAAACTGCTGTTCCTAACAATCTTTGCCCTTTGGCTTTTCATCAGTGCAGGCCTCTTCATGGTCGCTCTGGATTTCTGGAAAGAAAGGAGGGAAAACCATGAAGACGAAAAAAGTCAAGGTAGATCAGAGGTTCGGCAAAGAATACGCTGGCAAGTACGTGTTTCAGGAGATCAGCTGGGCTAAACGCTCTCGAATAATCCAGAAGCACACAAAATATCATCCTACAACTGGACAGGTGATAAAAAGCGATTATGTGGCTATTCAGGCAGAAACGATCTGGGCTAGCTTGAAAGAGCAGCCTGAATCTAACCCGATAGCACTTGAGAAGCTGCTGAGCGAAGAAGACGGCATACCCATCGGTCTAGGTGAACTTTTCAGCAAAGTTGTCAACAGCCTCTGCAGCGTAACCGTTGAAGAGACAAAAAACTTGTCAGGGCGATGAGACGTGGCAAACCACATCCAGCCCTCATGGAGTTTCGGCTCTGTAAAGAGTTTGGTTGGACGCCGACGGCGCTTGCACGTCAGCCTGCGAAGACAGTTGAAAAATTCCTTGTAGTCCTGAACGAGATGGATCGCCAAACTGAGGAGGAGATGAGGAAAGCGAAACGGGAGACAAAGCATGTCCGTTGAGATGGAAATTCACGTGGCTAATCTTCCAGCTTTGCGTGAGAAGCTGGCTCGCTTAGACTCTACTCTGAAAGTGAAGGTTCAGGATGCTATCGAGTTTGAGGCTGAAGGCATGAAAAACATTGCTAGGGCACGCTGTCCCGTTCGAACTGGTCGTTTAAGAGACAGTATCTATGCGAGGGTGCAGGACTGGATTCTACAGTTGGGCGCGACAGTTCCCTATGCGGTCTATCAGGAGTTGGGAACTCGTTACATTAGACCTCGGGAGTTTCTGAAGAATGCTGTTTGGCTGCGTATGCAGAGCCTTATCAATCGAGTTAACCGTGCTATCGGAGAGGCAATTAGGGAGGCTTCATCGTGAGTTTTCATGATTTATCTATAACCGTTAGTGCGGAGAATCGTGCATCAGCCGAGTTTGCTAGGGTGGCTTCTAGTGCGGCGCAGATGGCTTCTGAAGTTGCTGCTCATCCCATAACGATTAATGTAGAAGATTTGGCGAGTGCTGAGCTCACTCGGGTTGCTGGTAACGTTGCTCAGGTTACAAGCGAGTTTGAAAGTTGCTCTGTTGAAGCGGCCAGCATGAGCGCTGAGGTGGTGGGTGCTACTGAAAGTGTTAGTGTAGGTTTTCAGATGGCGGGTGAAGAAGCAGAAGCATTGGCTGCTAAAGTTAGGCTTTCTGGTGACGCTGTTAAAGAGATGTCTCGGGACTTCACCAGTTTGGGGGTAGGCATCTCTGCGGTTGGTCGTCTCGGAGAAACATTTGGGGTGTTAAACAAAGAGCAGGCTGGTTGGGTGCGTACCATGGGATTGAGCTTGACTGCTGTTGGTGGGGTTGTTCGGGCGATCCAGCTTTTCAGTTCAGTCACTAGCGTAGCCACAGTTGTGCAGAATGCTTTGAACATCAGCTACGGAACGTTCTTGGCTCTAACCGGTGTAGGCATTGCCGTGATAGTTTCTGCTGCAGCTGCTATGTGGTACTTTTCGTCACAGATGAACGCTGCAACCGCCAGCGTCAGAAATTATAATGCAGCGGCTTCTGAAGCGCCCTCCTATACCCGAGGCATTCAACGGGCTGGCGAAGAGGATCTTAGGAGGAGGGGGATAGAGTGAGCGTTTCCATCCCTGTTGTAGCTGTGGTTTTTGGGTCTGTTGCGCCTCCTCAAGGTGATGTCTTGGATTTGCGGGTTCATCTAGGCTGCACAAAAGAGATCAGCAGTTTTGATTGTCTGCTCCAGAATTTCGATAAGAAGTTCAGTCCTGGCGGCACCTATCCGATTAATGTTGGTGATGACGGAAGCATAAGCGTCGGCAGAGGGGCGAACTGTCCTCTTATTCTTACGTTGAGGGTGGAGGAAATTGAGCCAGCCAGCTCGCCTACTGAGAATTACATTAGAGTTCGTGGTCGTTGTTGGGGAGAAAAGATTTTCCGTAGAGTTGTATCGAAAACTTACGAGAATCAGAAAGGCGAGGACATCGTAAAAGACCTCGTCGACTATTTTGTTGGATTAAGCCATGTTCGCGATGAGGTAGAACTGATAGAAGACACGGATACAACTTATACGCTTATGGAGTACGAAAACTCTCCAGTTTTTGATATTCTAAAATATATTGCAGAGAGCGCTGACTTGGCTGGTGTGATCGGCTACGATTTCAGGGTGGCTCCAGATGGTAAATTCGAGTTTTTCCCACGAAACAGCAAGACTAGTTCCGTAAGTCTTGATGAGAAGATTGAGTATAGCCGTTACAGCAAGGATATTCACCGTATTCGAAACAGGATACTTGTTTATGGTGCTGCTGAGAAGGCAACTCCATTAGATAAGGACGCTGACACGGAAGACTTGACAAAAACTGATGGTCCCGTTGATGCTCCGGATGGGCAGTGGACAAGCGGCACAGGATGCGGTAACGTTTACGTTGAAACCTCAGCTGACCATGTAATTGTAGGTTCTAAATCGCTTGAGCATCGAACTGAGAGTTTAGATTATTGGGGTTGCGCAGTCTTTACCTTTGCTGCTGGGAAGGAGGTTGATGCTAACAAGTATCCTAGTTTCACGTTCCAGATTAAGTTACAGAAGGACAAAAATTTTGCTGGCTCAATCAAAGTTGAGCTTGAAGATTCTGCGGGGTCAAAAGTGTGGAAAGACATCGCAGCTACTCCTGACAAATGGAGTCTACAATCTTTCGCTGCGGGAAAGAAGAATAGTGACCAGTGGACCCACAGCGTCTTTAATAGTCAGCCTTTCAATTGGGAGAGCATCAAGAAGATATTCTTTTATGCTTACTTCGGCTCAGGCTCTGGAACTGGAAGCTTTTGGATAGACAACTTTTTCTTCAATCATTGCAGATGGGAAGCAAGACGACCACTAGAGGAAGAGGAGCCGACAACTAGTCAAACAGCGTATGGTGTGCGTGAACTGGTGGAAGTGGATGAGGAACTCCACAGTGACAACGAATGTGATTTGAGAGCTAAGGCTTTGCTTGCTTACTTAGAAGACCCTGCAGAATTTGTGACATTACGAAGCACAATTATCGACTACGCTACAACGCCAATTTTAGCTGGAGACAAGATTCATGTTGTCCTTCCGAACGAAAATATAGACTCTGACTTTCGGGTAATAACCGTTGAATATCATGTAATCGCTGCAGAGCAAACTCTGGAGATCGCTTTGGAGCTGGGAAAAGAGAAGCCAATGCTTGCTGATTATCTGTATGGTCTCCGATCCACAACTATCACCGCTGAGAAGTTGATGAGAACAAAGGCTGGGCTTAGAAGCCTTGTGGGAGGTGGGGGTGGAGGCGGTGGTGGCGGAGGCATACCCGATTGGATCTCACCAACCTATATTGGTCCACGAAGCGACACCGCAGCAATAACTAACTTTAGAACAAAAAACATAGATGGCAGCGCAGTTGTTGATCATCAGTTCAGTCCAACGGATGATGAGCATGGAGTTTTTGGTTCTGAGACAAAACGTTGGAAAGAAGCGCACACTAAATATCTGTTTGTTACCAGTTACGGAAGATTGGCGCAGCTGAACATAGGCGACTACGCAAGCGACAATATAGTTATTACTCCAGCTCGGGTATTGCAGAATGTCTTTGCAGACGCAGCCATAATCACCAGTGGACAGTTTACGTTAGCTCGGATGCCAAGAGATGACGCTGGGAAATTCCTGAGGGCATACGGAGCCGGATACGATCCCATGTATGCATTTCTTGCCGTGGCTGATATACCCAACCTACCAACTTCCAAGATTACAAGCGGCAAGTTTCCTTTAGCTAGGCTTCCTGAAGGAACAGCGGGCTATGTTCTTGAGGCTCAAGGTGCAGGCTTCGATCCCATGTATGTTAACCCGAATGGTCGTTACAGTCCAGCAGGTCACGGTCATGCTGCAGGCGATGTCACTAGTGGGGTGCTTGCTGAAGCTAGAATCCCTAATGTTTTCACTGGGCAAATAACCTTCCAGGGCGGTATCGTAACTAACAGCGTTAACTGTGCGAATTGGCAGCTTGCAGACGCCATATTTGCCAATGATTTTCGCATAACTGAAGCTGAAAAGCTAGGCTACAGCAAGGGCTTGGCGTTTCTGAACGATAAGGGCAAGGTGCTGATGACTTTGGATGAGAAAGGCAACTTGAGTGTGGCAGGCAAAATCAAACAGGGTTTGGAGACGGTGAATTAATTTGCCTAGAAAAAATTTGCGAAAAATTTTGGCGAAAGTGAATCCTGGAGACTTGATTTGCGTTGAGTGGTATGACGCATCCGTGGGAAAGAGTAGTGGCAGCGGCGTGAGTATTGATGTGCCTGTGATGAGTTGGGGGGTCTTTGTTGGGTTGATCGGTGACAAAACGAAGCATATTGTCTTGGCGCAGAACAGCTTCAAGTATTCTGATGGACTGTACGATTTGGATTATACGGCTATCCCGTTAGGCTGGGCTGTCAACGTGACTGTCATAGCTAAGGAGCATATTCCTGAGTCTATTGCGGGGAAGCTTGTTAACAGTTTCTTGCTTGGCGGGCGCAGGGCATTCAGTCACCAGCGTACTTTTCAGCGGAGGGTGAGCACACATGGCAGACCTGATTAGGCGAGCCTTGACTCGGAAACGCGTTAGTCGTGGATGCGTCATTCAAGAGGAGCCTAATGAGAAGCTTGTTTGGGGCGTAAAATTTGCTATTGGCATGACTGTCTGTCTTTCTGGGTTGCAGGTTGCGCATCTTGTTGTTTTAGGGAGCTGGAGCAACGAAATCTTCTCCACAATCACCGGGTTGATTGGAACAATTTCGGGAGTGCTGATTGGAAGCCATGCCTAAATGGAAAAGATGGAAGAAAACAGACGTTCAAACGCTGCAGCAGCTAGTAAATGAAGGTGAAAGCTGGGAGGTTATCGCAGCGGAGTTAGGTCGCAGTGTTGAGGCTGTGCAACAGAAAGCAAGGCGTCTAGGTGTAGATGTTGTTGTACATACCCCCCCTACCCCCCCTGTTACAACAACAACTACTGCTAAGTTTGACTCAAAAGAGCTAATACCTGTTCAGAAAGCACTAGAGATTTTGGCTGCCGCATTGAAGGCTGCCGGTGAACCGGGATTAGACAGCATTGAGATTCAGCGTTTGAATGTTGTCGCCACGTTGGCTAGGACGTACGAGAATCTGTTTGCAAGGTTCATGCAGTACAGGGAAATTGAGAAGCAGGTTGTGGAATTGGAGGCGAATTATGCACGGCTCGCCAAAGAAAAAAGCTAAAACTATGCTTCCGCACGAGTTTCTGCCTCAATGGCTCAAGACTTTAGAGCACAAAAGGAAGGTTGACATCAGAAAAGCTAAGGAAACAGAAGAGCTCGCCAAGGATTATAGTAAATTTTGTCGGCGACAACTAGGTTTTGAACCCTTCAGTTACCAAAATGAGCTTATCAAACTGTATGAAGAGAACCAGTTTGTTGCTGCCCGTTGGTGCCGACAATCGGGCAAAAGCTGGATCGCCTCCGGGCTGCTGCTAGATGATGCTGTAAACAACAAGGATTGGTATCTTGCAGTTGTAGGTCCAAGCTGGAGACAAACAAAACTGAATATTCGGCGGATTAGCATGTTTGAGCGGAAGCTGCCTAAAGATTTGTATCTGAAGCCTCAAAAGACGAAGCTAGAGTTTTCCAACGGCAGCATAATTGAGGCTTTCCCGAACAACGCTGAGACTATCCGCGGCTACACATTGAATCGGGTTTGGTGGGATGAAGTTAACTTTACGGCGAATGATGTGGATTTGATGGATGCGATATTGTTTGCCCTTGGTACGACGAACGGCAAGTTGCTCGCAACGAGTACACCCTTCAACACTGATAGCCTGTTTTGGAAGATGTGCAATCACAAGGACTATTCTGATTTTGCTCGGCATCATGTTTCCTTCGAGCGTGTTATGGCTCCTAATGGTCCATGGAGTCCCACGTTTTTGCAGAGGATCAGACGGCAGTTTGGGGAGGATCCTATGCGGTGGCGCCGTGAGATGGAGGCAGAGTGGGCTGAGGATGAGGACACGTGGCTGCCGCAGAGTTTGATCGCGCAGTGCATCGGGACAGAGAAGAATTGTGGGGAGGATCTGCAGCCGTGGAATCCGGACAAGGGTTACAGGGGAGACCTCTTCGCTGGGCTAGACTTAGCTCAGACCCGGGACTACTGTGTATTTGCAGTGTTAGATCGTGTGAATGATCAGCTGTTGCTTCGACATCTCAAAATCTTTCAGCAGCCAACTAAGTATGCAACTGTGATTGGGTACATTAAGACATTGCAGGATAGGTGGGAGGGCTTCCAGAAGCTTAGGGTTGATTTCACACGGGAGGGTCCAAGCATTATCAGCGATATGGATGAGGCGGGGATCAGTAATGCGGAGGGTGTTCATTTTAGTGTTGCCCGGAAGAGTGAGATGGCTAGCCTCTTGAAGCAGCGTATGATGAGTCAACGGCTGTTTTACCCGTTTTTGACGTGGGAGAAGCCGTACCGTGGAGATATCTGCAGCGAACTCAACGTGGAGCGGTTTGAGTTGCGCAGGGACGGCGCCATATCTTTGTCTCATCCGAATGGGACTCATGATGATGTTTGGTGGGCGACAGCTCTTGCAGTTTACGCGACTGTGGAGATGAAGCAGTTTGAGTTGGAGGCATTCAAGTTTGGTTAGGCGCAGAGAACATTTTCAGATCCGGAAGTTTGCTAGGCGTTATGACCGGCGCACGGGCAAGTTTGTATTTAATATTGCATACGAGACGAAAACTGACATCACAGACCGCACAGTCAAGGTTGCTGAGGCTTTCGGGTTGGGCATCAGCGACTTTCAGAAGCACGTCATTTATGATGATGTAGAACTCAAGATAGGCTCCAAAGACGTCGTGTATTTGACTGGTGATAGCGGCTCTGGAAAAAGTGTACTGCTGAAGGCAGTTTGCGGGGATTTGAAGCCGCAAGAAGCGGCTAGGATGTCTGATATTGAAGTCGATCCGGATAAGCCATTAATCGATACGGTTGGTGGTTCTGTTGAGGATGGCTTGAAGTTGCTGAGCAAAGTGGGGTTGAATGACGCCTTCCTGTTTGTGCGCCGTTATAGTCAGCTTAGTGATGGTCAGAAGTATCGGTATCGTCTTGCCAAGCTGATTGAGTCAGGGGCGCAGTGGTGGATTATGGATGAGTTCTGCGCTACCTTGGACAGGGAGACGGCTAAGATTGTGGCGTTTAATGTGCAGAAGCTGGCTCGAAGGCTCGGCAAAGCTGTTGTTGCGGCTACAACTCACACGGATCTTTTTGAGGATTTGGCTCCAAGCGTGCATATTCATAAGCGGTTCGGTAAAGAAATCAGCGTAAAATACTATCCAAATCGACTGCGCACACAGTGCAGCTTGCTTGATGAAATGACTGTAGAAGAGGGGTCTTACGAGGATTGGAAGAAAGTTGCTGGTTTTCATTATCGTAGCCACAGGATTGCGTTTATGCAGAAGATTTTTGTTTTGAAGCGTGGGGATCGGGTTTGCGGAGCAGTTGTTTATGTTCATCCCATGAGTGCTGCTCCTTGTCGAAACAGGGTCCTAAAGATCGAGAGCATGAAGGAGCTAAATGAGAAACTGACGCGGGTCGCCCGGGTTGTGGTGCACCCAAAATACCGCACTATAGGAGCAGGTGCGAAACTTCTGCGTGATTCTCTGCCTTTATGTGGGAAGCCATACGTAGAGATGATTGCTGTCATGGCGCGTTATAATCCGTTTGCGGAGCATGCTGGAATGACCAAAGTCTGCGAGTCCAAGCCTGACAGGTCGATTCTTGAGGCTGTGGCTGATCTCGAAAAATTAGGCTTTATCCCTTACCTTCTCGCTGTTCCTGAAATCAACAAGCGAATGCTCAAGGGACAGGTCCTACAAGTGAAAGAGATCCTCGGTAGCTTCAGTTATCCCTACAACAGAAGAATCGCTGGGGCGCATGGACACTTCACTATAGAAGACTACCTGAAATGGCTGAAAAAAGCTGAAACGAAGGATCTCGCCCAAGCGCTTACGCGTCTCGCACAACTTAACCAATCAAAAGTCTACTTGTTCTGGAAGAAACAAAATAACTATACATTGGGCAAAGAATGTCGTGAAGGGGAACCGTTCAAGATTGGAAAGTTGCGTTTCTTCTCCCGCGTTTGACATCCTCCAGCTCTTTCCAAGATTTGCGCTTGTGGTTTCAGCGTTGTTGATGAAGAAGCTGAAATGGGCATCCTTTTGACCGAGAGTCGTATTGTTGCCTATTCTGCGTTGGCATTTTCCCACGCTTACGAATTCGAATTGCTCATCTTCAACCGCTGGATGTTGATCAATCATTGAATGTCTATACATGTCAGCGACTGGCTCACCAATTTCAGAGTCACTAAGGCCAATTAGCCTACCTCCACCGACACTCTCGTATTTGGCATCCAAAGTGTCTGATCCAATTCGCATGATCGCTCCTGTCGTTGCTTCAACTTGAATGCACTTAGTTACTGGCGCAGTCACATACTCTGCGGCGTGTGGAGGTATAGGTGTCAGAATGTTTCTGTTTTTTAGGCCCAGCATGAAGCCAGATTTTTGCTTATCAATAGGCTGGTGCAACGAAATCATAGTCGAATCATTTTGCATAAGCGATGTTCGAAGGTTGATTAGAGAATAGCTGGCTGCGATCCCTCCGAAAATTATTAGGAGAGATAGTGCGAGTGCGATGGCTACATTGTAGTGCACTGAAGTAGCCTTTGATGTCAGCCTGGCAATGTTTCTTACCCTTTGATTTACTCGTGGATGGGTTGCAAGTATTTCGGGTCTCCGGGCGATGGGAGATACGAGAAACAGGTTTGAGGTCAAGCGAGCCAGTGGGCCCTCTTTGGGAAGCGTCTGTAATGCTTTGCATATTTTTGCGATTGCCTTCGCTAGGAGCTTCGGTTGTTCTAAGAGCTTGGCTCCACTTTCATCTGCAAGCATCTCTCTTTCTCTTTGAGCTGCTGAAGCCGTGATGTATGCAAAGGGGTTGAAAAATGAAACTATGTTTAGTGCGTTGGATAATGTCTTGAAGAAGAAATCGTGGTTTTTGAGGTGGGCTAATTCGTGGGATGCAACGGCAGCCAATTCGTCTTTGTTAAGCAGATCCAAAAGTCCTATCGAAAAAACGAGTATGGCTCTACAACCATGCCCTATAGCGAATGCGTTTGGTCTGAGATCTTCCACAATTCCTATTTTTGGTGTCGAAAGGTTAAATTTTTGAGCTATCACATTCACCTTTTTCTGAAGCCATGGATACTCGTCAGGCGTAAGCATGATGACATGAAAGAGTTTGGTAGCAATCTTATCGCCGAAGAAGATTATGGTTACAAAGAAGGCTGTTCCTAGAGTTAAGCCAATTAAGCAAAGGATTCCGGTTATTGAAAGAACTTCAGCAGTAGACAAAAATATTTCTTCGTATACGATTTTACCGCTGTTTGATTCCACAATTGTCTCAGCAAAAATGATGATTTTTGCCATTGTTTCGGGGTGAAAGAATAGCATAATAACTACAGGAATTGCGAGTGGAATTAAGTAAATGATGCTTCTTGCTCTTCTTCCTAGGAAGTGATAGTGTCTCAGAAGGATTTTGATGCATATAGATGAAATCGTTAAAAGGATGACTGAGTAGTAGAAGTAAGGCTGAAAAAGCTGTGTAAGGATGCTTTCGAAGCCAAGTGGAGACATGCCTTCACTTCCTCTTTTCCTTCAGTATTTTGTCAAGTTGTTCCCTTAGAGCCTTCATTTCGTCTTCATTTGAAGCGGCTTCCTCGATCAAGCAACTCGTAACAATTTCCCCAAAGTTTTTGACGAGGCTACTGATCACTTGTCGGACGGCTGATTTCTTGAAATTCTGTTTTCCGAGTTTCGGCCAGTAGACGTAATATAGTCCGCCTTTTCCCTTCTCAATTCGTCTGTCAAGCAAGCCTTTCTCGTATAGTCTGTTCATGGTTGACATGACCGTGGTGTAGGCAATTTTCGTCTGTTGCTTGAGCGTCTCGTAGATTTCTCTAACAGTGACCGGCGTTTTCTTGGAGGCCCATATCGCTTCAATAATGTCTGCCTCGAGTGGCCCAAGGATGGCTTCCAATTGCTCGCCTTCAACGTTATATTTGGAGATTCTGTATTTTTTCTTTGTTGACATTGGTCTCTATTACTACTGTTATCTGTAGTAGCTATTTAATCTTTCGAGACAACATATATCATAGTGTCGCTCTGGGTGGCGAGGCTTCTTTAGAGCCTCCTATCTTCAACTTACGCAATATTGCCTTTCTTTCTATCGCAAGGAAAAATGCAACTATTAGGCTTATAGAAATAATTGCTATCAATTGGGTGGTTTTCAGCAGATATGGGCCGATTAGTACGTATTCGTCTAATTTGAACAAGATGTTCTTTGATTGGTCAATCCATAGAGACTTTACTTCGCAAACCTTTCCTAGCACGTATACGGAAATGCGATAGTGGCCGCCGATTTTAGGCAATCGCACTGTCCCGTTGGATCCGGTTGTTAGGCTAGCTATTTCTATGTACTCTTGCTCAATTTTTCGTTGAACCTTCACTACGGTATTAGGGATGGGTTGCCCAAAGTAATCGATAATTTGTACTGAAAGTGTCAGGTCAAAGATTTTGCAGTGAACGACAAAGAATAACTGGTCCTCTATTAGGTTCACGATTGTTTCGTTCAAGAGGACTGTGTGTCCTAGCTCTGTGCTGTAGTTGTACACCCTAACTTTGTATTTTCCAAATGTGCACGTGAAGTTGGTGCTTCCATGGTCGTCAGTGTTTGTTTCGTCTATTAAACCGCTACTCCATTCGTAAACCTTTACTTGAACGTTCTGAAGGGGAAGTCCTTTTGAATCTAGTACGTGGATGAATAAAGTGTAGGTTGGGCATGTGATGTTAATCCAAAGTGAGTTTGTCAAGTTTTCTATGAGCGTTGTGTTGAATAGATAGCCATAGCGTTGAGCCTCAAGTGTGTAGTTGATGTTGGTAAGCAGGTTACATGCGCCAGCAATTCCTGTGAAATTTGTCTCAAGCGGATACGTTTTTGTAAGGTTCTCCTCATCTCTTGTTGTATAGTTACACGCTAAACTGACATCAATGAATGGAAGGGGGACTTTTGCTTCATCTTTTACTGTTATTCTGATGTGGGCGAGTTGGCATTCTAAAACTAGTGTAAGGTTTCCTGTTAGAGTTTGATTGGGTAAACTGCCAACATGTACGTTCATCCAGAAGGCGTTAAAGCTGTAGTTGCCAACGTCTAGGATAAATTTTGTCCATCCAGTTTTGTTGGTTTTTTCGCTGGTCAGAAACTCGTTTGTTGTTGCGTTGTAGGCCTCAACAGTTACATCTGCTACGGGTTCGTTGTCAAGATTTCGTGTTTGAATCAGACAGAGACCCTTGACCTTGAAATCTTGGATGTCGGTTGGTTCCTTAACAGTGCCTGGTGTGGTAGCGTTGGCCAAGATAACTGTGTAGTTTCCAGTCAATACGTCTGCTGGAATATTCCATGAATCAGTTACGTTGCCCCTGTTGCCCGCTGTTACATTCTTAGGGTATCCTGTGACAGATTCTTCACGAAACTTTATGTCTACGGTAACTTTTTCGTTAGAAGCGTATCCTGAACCTTGAATGTGAACGATTTCTGTCGCTGTGTATACACGCTTGTCTGTCAAACCAACGGTGAAGTTGCTTGCCGCTAAAGTGTTATTTATGGTTATGTTGTAGATTCCTACGAAATTCGCGTTTGCATTCGAAAAGTCTTTCCAATAGATTGTGGAATTGCTTCCTGAGCCGTCTTCGTTGGTCGTGATCTTAAGGTCGGCTGTGTATGATGCCGTTGTGGGGTCAGTTACGGTTATGCTGAGGGTAAAGTTTTTCTCTCCTTCTACGCCTTTCAAGTCTACTTTTACCGTTGTGTTTTGCCCCTCTTGTATTCGAGTCGGTTCTGTTGATACCTGATAAGATGTGGTGACCGTGAAAACCACTGGAGCGCTTTGTTTTTCAGTAGTAACATCGTATAGAGTGACGTTGTGGTCGCCTTTGACGGAAGCGGGCACCGTGAAGGTGTCATTGACGGCTTTGCTGCCAGACGCACAATGCTCTTCTTTTACCTTTTCTCCATCCCACTTGATGTGGTAGGTTCCGGCCAGTGTATCGATTTCTCCGACAATCCTTACCGTTGTTCCGACTATTCCAATGTCTGGATTGATAGATGTTACTGTTACCGACGTTGCTGCTGCTCTAGATGTGAACTGTACCAGAAGTGTTACTGAAAGAACCGTAACCAAGAAAGCTAGTGTAAGTTTTTTTGCTCCATTCTTCATCTACAGCACCAACGATAAGAGTCTTCGGGGCAATTATTAATGATAGTAACATTTAAATACTTAAAAGTTACTATTGGCAATAGTAGCCACTATTGGAGGAATTAAGAAAATGAGGAATATTTCCCAAAAGATGGCACGAAATCTGGTCGCCCGAAACGCCTTTCTCGTAGTATTAGCAATACTAATGATGCTTTTAGTTACGCCATCAATAGTTTCAGCGAACTCTCTTTCCGTCGAAACAGACAAAGACGCCTACAATATAGGTGACTCCATCTCTATATCTGGAACAGCCACACCAAACGCTTCAATATCTATTAAACTGTTTGATCCAAGCAACGTCACAAAAGCCGAAAACGAAACTCAGGTTACCTCCAACGGTAACTACTCAATAGAAGACATCTACGTCTTGAAGGTAACAGACGAGCCTAGCACGTGGAGAGTAAGCGTCCGCGACTTATCTTCAAACGAAACCGCGGGAGCAACCTTTGAAGTCGTAGCACTCTGCGAATGGATTGAAACACTTGAATCTCAAGTAGCAAACCTCCTAAACCAAACTGAAACGCTTGAAACTCAAATTACAAGTCTTCAAAATGAAACTGAAACGCTTGAAAGCCTAGTGGAGGATCTCTCGTCTAGGCTATCTGCGGCAGAAACATCGTCAATGGTTGCATACGGAGCGATAGTTATGTCCGTCGTGTCGGTGGCCCTAAGCATCGTGGCAATAACGCGAAAACGGTGGAGCGTACGTACAAACTGAAAGGAGTAGATGTAGCTGGGTGTCTTAACAAGAGCCTTCAGAAACGTCTCAAGAAGGAAAGTTAGAGTGTTGTTGGTAGTCATCGCCTTGGGCTTCTCCATAGCGGTTCTCATCTCCGTCCCCGCAGGCATCAATGCAAACCAAGATATTACCCAAGCCATGACAGATAAGTACGAAGAAAGTCTCCAGGGTCAGATGGAGCAGATCAACAGAACAGCCTTACAAATATACGTTACCGGAAGCGCTTCAATCCCAACGCCCGGCGACCCGACCGAAGGAACTGCAACAATTTCGGAAATCCCCCTTATAAATGAGAGCGTTGCCGACGACGTTGCCGACGGAATTAGGTCTATGGATGGCGTCCAAGATGTGGTGTCGTATCTGATGAAGTCCTTTGGAGAAAGGGAAACAGAACAAACAGCGACCAGCGTAACAATGTACATGGATGTGTATTACAGGATACAAGGTGTGCCCTTCAATTCGACGCTGGACGACCTTTACTTCCTATTTCCTGGGGACATTGAGGGAAGAAAGCCATACGATGGGGAGAGCGACGCTGTTCTCATCGGTTTGGACGTTTCACGCCGTTTTGAAGTTGGAGTCGGCGACACCCTAAACATTAATGGAACCGATTTTCGTGTGGTGGGCGTTTCCCGCTCTAGCGGTTTTGAAGAGAAAATGGTCTACATGAACCTCCCAGAGGCTCAAAGAATACTTGATGTGCCAGGAAAGGTTCAACAATTAATGGTGTGCGCCGAAGATTTCTCCGCTGTAGATGACGTAGCTAGTAGGATAAAGGCAGCCTACCCCGATTTGAGAGTCACTACCTATCGTGAGCAGCAACATACTGCTGAAAGCATGCAGCAACAATACGAAGACATACTGGAAAAACTAGCTGCGAACTTCAGTCAAATACAAGGTACCGCGAATCAAGTGACTCTCATCTCCCTCGTCGCCACAGGTTCAATGATACTATTCACAATGCTCTACACCACACGCGAAAGAACAAAGGAGATAGGCATACTGAAAGCCTTGGGGTTCACCAATTGGAGCGTCATGACACAATTCATGCTTGAAGGAACAATAATCAGCCTAATAGGAGGAATTGCTGGAGCCGCCATCGGAAGCGTAGGTGCACCCATATTAGCAACCCTTGTGCTCCCCCAGCTTGGATCCAATTTGGGAATGTGGAGTAGTCATGGAGGGCAAAGTTCAGCACCGTGGGCTTCTGAGACTCCCGTTGTCGCAAGCCCTGATATACAGCTCATACTGCTTGGACTCGGCATAGCAGTTCTACTCGGAGCCATAGGCAGCTTATACCCAGCATGGAGAGCGTCCAGAATGAAACCCGTGGAGGCATTGAAACATGAGTGAACTGATTCTAAAAACGGAACAACTGGAGACGGTCTATAAAATGGGTGGGCGTAGAGTCTCCGCCCTCTCTGGAGTGAACCTACAAGTAGAGAAGGGCGACTTCATTTCGATCATGGGACCCTCCGGCTCCGGCAAGACCACATTGCTGAACATGCTAGGCTGCCTCGACAAACCGACCCGCGGAAAAGTCATTCTAGATGACGTAGATGTCACAAAGATGCCAGAGAAGAGCCTCTATGAAATAAGAAGGCACAAAATTGGGTTCATCTTCCAGACTTTCAACCTACTACCATACTTAAATGCCATCGAAAACGTGGAACTCCCCATGGAAGGCACAAAAAAGTCGAAGGGTGAAATACAGAAGAGGGCTCGCGAGCTACTGAAAATGGTTAGGCTGTCAGAAAGAGAAGAACACAGGCCGCATAAACTAAGTGCAGGAGAGCAACAAAGAGTCGCCATCGCAAGAGCCTTGGCGAACAACCCAGCCATAATTCTCGCTGACGAACCCACGGGCAACCTGGACTCAAAAACCAGCTATGAAATCGTTAGGCTACTGGGCAAACTAAACATCGACCAAAGAACCACCATTGTCATGGTAACTCACGACAGGCAAGTAGGTTCGCGTGCAGGCAGAATGCTGTTTCTCAACGACGGAAAATTGTTGAAAAAAGAGAGGAAAGGATCGCACCTCATGAAACTAACATGCTCTAATTGTGGAAAAGAAATCCAACCAGACGATACTTTCTGTGCGGGTTGTGGCAAACGATTATAGAGGTGAAAGCTCTGGTTCAGATATCTGGAATCAGGTCTCAAAGACGGCTTAAAGCATTCGTTGTTCTACTTCGAGATACCACATGGAAATGCGGAACAGTAGAGCGGCTTGTCGTGAATTACTTGCGGCGACAGTTTCAACATTGTGGATGCACTCAATCTTCGGTAAAGGATATGTTGGAACATTTTAAGTTGAAGGAAAAACAGCATCACCGGTTCCTTGAAGCTATGGAAAGACTGGAAAGACGAGGCATAATCAAAATAGTCTTCAACCCTTTTTCTTCACCTGATGAATTTAATGCGCAAAGTAGGCAAGGAGGGTTATAATTGGAAAACTCTCAAAAGCAAAGAATAACCCGCTTCTCCGCAGTCCTTATAGCAGTAGCTGTTCTAGTCAGCGCAGTCACGGCAGGACTCCTAGGTTATTCAATAGTCTCGAAACAGGTCACTGATCTGCAGAATCAAGTCTCGACGCTACAAGAGCAACTCGCAAATCTTCCACCCACCCAAAACATCACTGATCTGCAGAATCAAGTCTCGACGCTACAAGAGCAACTCGCAAATCTTCCACCCACCCAAAACATCACTGATCAAAACACTACTTACGTCTTGGGAGATAACACATCTCTCTCCGAGTTATACGAAGAAATCAAAGACTCTCTTGTCGTAATTCGTGGAGTCATAGAGCAAACCACTTTCTGGGGACCCCCAATATACACACAAGTCCAAGCGTCAGGATTCGTTTACAACTTAACTGGACAAATGGTAATCCTCACAAACTACCACGTAGTCAACAACGCAATCAACATCACCGTAACCTTCATAAACGGAAACGGATACGCAGCAACGGTTCTAGGCTCAGACCTATATGCAGATCTCGCAGTGCTTTCAACAGACGCCCCAGAGAGCGAATACAATCCTCTCGAAATCGTCAGTTCATCAACACTAAAAGTGGGTGACCCAGTCATAGCAATCGGCAACCCCTTTGGACTAGCTGGAACAATGACCACGGGCATAGTAAGCGCGCTCGGAAGAACACTAACTGCAGAAACAATAGGCGGATACGCGATAGCCAACATCATCCAAATAACTGCACCAATCAACCCTGGCAACTCAGGAGGTCCGCTCTTGAACTATCAAGGTCAAGTTGTTGGCATAACTACAGCTATCGTGGCTAACTCTCAAGGATTAGGTTTCGCAATTCCTTCCACCACGATACTACGAGAAATCGAATCTTTAGTCACGGAGGGCTCATACACTCAGCATCCTTGGCTAGGCGCAGCGGGAATAGATATGACCTATGAAATCGCAACAGCAATGAACACCAACATCACCTACGGTTGGCTAATCGCCCAAGTCGTAAACGAAGGACCAGCAGACCAAGCAGGCCTACAAGGCGGAACACAACAAGTCCAAATCGCGGAAAACTGGGTAACTATTGGTGGCGACATCATAATAGCCATCAACGAAACACGAATAACTAGCATGGACGATCTCTCAACTTACCTAGAAGATTACACTTTACCAGGACAAACAATCAGCGTAACAATAGTAAGAAACAACCAAACAATAACCCCCGCAGTTGAGTTAGGAACACGACCACCTCCAAGCCAATCGTGAGTGCCATGAAACCAAGTGATACGACGACGAAGGAAAGCCCAGACGCGCGCGTGTAATACAACGACTAACCATTATCCACCTCACGCGCGCGTCCCCAAAGAAAAGAAGCCCAACAGACTGAGAATCGAAGATAAAATGTTCCCGCATCCCATCGTTATTTAAGAAACTTTGAAGGAATCCATCTTGGTTAGGATTTATCGTAGAGTGTCCAAGAAACGATATCTTGGCAATAAATACACGTATGCGTATGAGCGCATCTTTGTACCAATTCCTACTAAATATCATGACATAGTGAAACCTTTCCTTAACCAAGATTTAAAAATCATCGTAACTTGCGAGAACGGCAAGCTTGTAGTCGTCCTGTCCCAATAGCTTTTCGTCACTCGCAAAAACGTTTCTGCACGCCGAATTACTCCCCGCAAAAACATCGCCAAAACACACTTCAGAGCCCCAGTTTTAACATGAAAATGTAACAGGCATTCAAATATGGGCATGCCGAAACGTTTTTGCTATAGGGCATTTCGGCACGCAGAAACGTTTTCTCGGGGGTTTTTCGTGCATGAAATTGTGTAAAAATGTGAATGCTTAGGTTGTATCTATTTTCTGCTACCAGAGAGTTGGTAGGACTAGAGAGTGCCCAGGTCCAAGAGTGAAAAAGTAAGGCTTTCAGTTTTCAAGGATCGAGAAGCTAAACTTAACCATGCCATAATTTACTCCCTTGAACAAAAAAGCCCACAAACAGCCTGGGAAATTTTCACTCAGTTCATAAAACAAAAAGGGATGGCTAATCTCAAATATTGGACTATAATACGAAGAATTGAGTCACTGCACGAGCAAGATTACATTATGAAAGTAGGTGAAACAGAAACAATGCAGGGCACCGAAACCTCACTTTATCAACTAACCCCACGAGCAGAACTCGCTATTGCCTTAACACAAACTGACCTAGACAATTTTGTAAAGAAAGCCGGCTATGATAGAATCCTTAGTGCACTTGAGGCATTCCAAGATTTGGAGCAATAATTACTTCCTTATAAATGTAATAGTCTCTTTGTACGCCCCACCAAAGAGACTACTCTCTTTGGTGTACCCAGAAAGCACTTAATCTATGGGATTACCATAGTTTTAGGTGAATTTGTTGGTTTATCTTGTTGATGACTGGAAAATAATGGAACAGTATGGCACTGAACCTCAGACAGTCTATCAGATTTTAGCTGCTGAAGAAGAAAAGACCGTAGTTAGGGTTGCAGCAGGCAGAATAGGCTTCAAAAAAGAATTCGATAACCCAAAAGATCCGCTGATCAGTCGCATCATAAAATTTTGCAAAACCGAAAATTACGTTAAGCTAGACAAGAGCGTCAAAGTTGACAACTTCTTCAAATAAACAGGACGGAGGCAAGAACCCAAAATAGGTGAAAGGTAATGAGTGAAGCCGTCCCAAAAGGTTCAGCAGTCTATATCCGCTATTTGCATCATATCCTCAATCACACTATTCCTGACGCTGCTGAACGAGAAACATCGGGATGGCTAACTGCAGAAGTAAACGATTCCATTTATATCGAACATGACAGGACCATTGAAAGCCTTAAGTGTTCAAGTGGATCAGGTAAAGGCATAATTTTACAGAAAAATTGCATCCTTGAAATTCGTGTTATTTGTGAAAAGGGAGAGCGAGTAGAAGCTGCAAGCACTGTCCACC